>SXGR01090062.1_pt1 | contig 27701 bp, 22 predicted proteins | sample 3174711 | NCBI WGS metagenome assembly SXGR01 (sample SAMN11356860, study PRJNA531348) | freshwater metagenome | isolation source: freshwater sample F1-60 | place: China: Fuxian Lake, Yuxi | collected 2017-12-25
GCGATGGATACTTGCAGAGAAAAAATAGATGTTTGCAGAGAAAATGCAGAGATACTGAGATAAACCGCCCCCTCTCTCCGGCCCTATTTCGGCGGGGTGTTGCATCAATTGCCTGCGGTGTGTGCTGCCATGCACGTGAACGGTGAAGACATCGCCGCTGGGGCGCAATCGTGGACTTGATGTCGCGTATGCATTGCAGGGACAAGGCTTCAAGCTGACCCGTTTCTTCGACCGTTTGCGTCCTGAGGCTGTTCTCCATGCGCCGAGGCATCTTCCATGCGGCTGTCTATGTCGTGGAATTGCTCCAACACCGCACCGAGGGCCATGCTCCACGAGGCGGTCAATGCACGGTGTTGGTCTCCATGGCTTCTTACAGCGCGATGCCGCCATCGTGGCCACGTCTCGCATCCTTCGGCGTTCGGGCGAGCGTGCCAACATGGTTTGGATGGCCTCGTATCATCGGTGATGCGCTTGGTTTGCATCGGCCCCTCTGCGTATGCCCGCATTGTATACCGCAAGACATGCCACGCGTGTGTTCCTTGTGTGCTGTTGATGGACTGCGCATGATTTCGTCCGCTTGAAACCGCCATCGCCTCTACGCTCGCCTCGATCCTGCGGACACCAGTCGACTGGCACTTGCTTGCAGTGGCAACCTTCATGCCAGCGCTGTCTGGTGTGAACCACAGTATCTTCGGCTTCACTTCGAGGCGATGGCGGTTTCGCGCTTCCTTTCATGTCTCTTGCCACTTGGCCCTCGTCTTTCGTGAGAGGGCCAAGGTGGCCTTCACCAAGAAAGGAACTCATCATGCATGCAGTCAATTCATCACCAGCAGAGGAACAAGACACACCACGCATCTATGTGGCATGTCTTGCGGCATACAATGCGGGCAGACTTCATGGGGCTTGGATCGATGCAAACCAAGATCCCGATGATTTGCACGAGGCCATCCAAACCATGTTGGCACGCTCGCCCGAACCCGACGCCGAAGAATGGGCGATCCATGACTACGATTCTTTCGGCGGCATCGCGCTGCAAGAAGGCACCTCCATGGACACCGTGTCAGAATTGGCCGCCGCGCTTGTGGAACATGGCGAATTGTTCGGTGCGGTGTATGAGCAATTCCACGACATCGACCAAGCCAAAACCTGCATGGAAGATTCGTATCTCGGCGCATGGGACAGCCTCGAAGACTGGGCCACAAACTTTCTCGAAGAAACGGGACAACTTGAAGCCTTGCCCCAACATCTCCAATGCTACTTCGACACCCAAGCCTTCGCACGCGATTGCGAATTGGGCGGCGATGTCTTCACCGTTCACGTGAATGGCAGCACGCACGTCTTCTCAAATACTTGATGCAACACCCCGCCGAAAAAGGCCCTCGAAAGGGGGCTTACCCACACCCACACTCGACACACTGAAGGAAATAACCTACTATCGAAAATAGTAGGTCACTCCAAGGATCCAATCAGCATGTTTCACCTCCGCACAGGGAAGATAGGTTTGGCACTTCGTCTTCACGCACTTGAAGCGACCATTATGGACGTGGTGTGGAGCAAACGGCTTTTCGCTTTCTCAGTGAGCGATGTGCTTGTCGTTCTCGAAAAACAACGTGACATTGCCTACACAACCGTCATGACCACGATGTCGCGGCTTCACGACAAGGGATTGCTGACACGCAAGCGTGATGGAAAGCGATACCTTTATTCTCCCAAGCTTACACGAGAACAGTTCCTCGAATCCACAGCACGCACGGTGCTCGATGGGGCAATAGGAAGCCACCAAGCAATTGCCATGCTCGCTGAAAAAGTTTCCGAAGCATCCGCAGATGAACTTGACGATCTGGAAGCATTGATTTGCCAACGTCGCGAGGAGCTTGGCATATGACAGAAGCCATTTTTCCATTGCTTGGTACAGCTTTCGTCATTCTGATCGCTCTCCCCTGCTCTGCGCTGATCGCTAAAGCCGGGCTGATGATTGTCGAACACGAAAAAGTCTCTGGACGCCTTCACAGCCTAGACCTTCGCTATATACTCCTCATTGCTACGAGCATTGTGCCCATCGCCTGGTTTCTTTCGGCGGGCCTTCATCAAATTGAATCCGGAAAATTAACGTTGGCATGTCTCTTCGATCACAATGCTGCCCTATGCTTTGAACCTGGATTTTTTGCACTTACCCTCATCTTCGTTGTGATACATCTTGGTACTGCAACACTTCGACACAATCGAAGACCACGCATCTCCACGAGCACCCATGCTGATGCACTCACGCAACGTGTCGAACGTCTCATCCTTGCAAACGCTTCTCTTCAACCGCTTCATGGTCGGATCCGCATCACAGATGAACATGATTTCGCGCTGGGAACACATGGTCTTCTCAAGCCGGTTGTTATTATTGGGTCATCATTCGCGGATCGTATTTCACATGACATGCTCGCAAGTGCACTTGCTCATGAGAACGAGCACGTACGCTCCCTTGATCCGTTACGTTACTTGCTTCTCAAGCTCGCACTCGCAGTGAACCCACTCGGACGTTTTCTTCTTGGATCCCATGTTTCGCGGTGGCATGCCGCGCAGGAAGCGCATTGCGATCGCGAAGCGGTGATCCGAGGCGCATCGCCACTGTCCCTCGCCGATGCCATCATTCGCGCTGCACGACCAAGCACCCAAGAGGCGGTGGCCCTCGGTGCCAGAGACACCACAGTGCTCAAATTCAGGATCCAAATGCTACTTGCGTTTTCTGAACAAAATCCAACCAGGTGCTGTCGACGCGAAATACCCGCTATCCCCATGATCTTGATCCTTCTGATCTTCACACTCATTCTTCCACACCAAACAAGCACGGCTGCGCTCGACGCCATCCATACCGGCTCAGAACATATACTCACTTACTTCTTGCACTGAGGAAATGATGAACCCATTTTATACCATTCATGTGCCCTTATCTACTATCGCTCATAGTAGAATTGCGTTTGTACTTTTATTATCGGTTCTCACCAGCACGAATACGCACGCTGCCTCCGACACAAAAAAAATAACAACCATTGTAGAAACGCCACCACCGCATCTTCGCGCAGTTGCTGAAGAAGACAGCACAGATGATGATCATGAGCAAACACGCACCATCCCGGATCCAAGTGCGAAGGCCGATGTTCCTCTCGGTGGGATACTCCTGTACGCAGATCTGCATTCGCCTGTGCTCTTGGTTGCGCGAAGCACACGTTCTCGCGCGGAAGCAGCACGGGCCGCCGCTTCGCCGCTTTTGCCTGGAAACCCCACGCTCACTGTCGCCGCAGGCCCACGCTATGGCATTACGGGAACTGGAACCGATGTTGACGTTTCTTTAATGCAGCAAATTCAAATTGCAGGTGAACGCGGCCAGCGTATCAAAGCTTCTGACCAGCTTCGCGATCTTACCAATGCTGAGATCGAACAAATGCGTTGGTTGGTCCACTGTGATGTTCATGCTGCATTTCATCGCGCGCTCATTGAGCAAGCGCGCGCGCAGCTTGCGGAACGCGTTGTGGTTTTTCAAGCGGAGATCCTGCGTGTTGTAGAACGTCAGATCTCTTCAGGTGACGTCGCTCCCCTTGCTCTGCGCTTGACTCGCGCTGAAGTTGCGCAATCGCAACAAATTCTTGTGGCTGCACAGCAAACGTTCTTCGCTTCGCGTATTCGTCTCGCACAACTTTCAGGTTGGCCTATTGCCACGCCGCCTATGCCTGCTGGAAGCGTGGACACGCCCCGTGAACCACCCCATCAAAATGTCCTTCTCACCATTGCACGCGAACATTTGCCTAATTTGCGTTCGGGTGAAGCGCGCATTCGTGAAGCAGAATCGCGCGTCGCTGTTGCCAATCGCGATATCTGGCCACGGCCATCTATCGGCGTGCAATACCGACGCGAAGGCAATCCAACCAGCGAAGGCCCCTACAGCATGGTGATGGGCGTTCTGTCCCTTCCCATTCCTACTTTTCAGGTCAATCAAGGCGAGCGTGCGCGCGCACGTGCCGATGCTACGGTGGCCACGGCCGAACTCGATGCGATCACGCGATTGTTAGAAGGTCAAATTGTCGAGGCGCATAGCGAAGTCACCGCAGCGGCGCAACGCACACGTGTTTATAGCACAGAGATCCTTCCACGTTTTGAAGAAAACCTCACACTCCTTCGTCGATCTTTCGAGCTGGGCGAGATCGACATTCTCGCGCTTTCCACGGGGCGTGAACGTTTCCTACGCATTCAGAACGACGCGCTAGGTGCTCAACTGGACTATTTTGTCGCACTGGCCGGACTCGAACGGGTCGTTGGGATCGACCTTTGGCGAGACGATAACCATGAGGAAAAAACACCATGAATTCAAACTTTGTCATTGCGTTGATCCTCATCACCTTTTTTAGCGCCTGTCGCAAAGACGCTGAAAAAAAGGAGGATCATGATAAGAAAAATGAACACCTGAACGAGATCCATCTCACAAAAGAGGCACTCGAATATGCTGGTATTCGCATTGCAACCGTTGAACGACGCGCATTGACTGGCGGTGTCGCAATTCCTGCGGAAGTTCAATTTGAGCCAAGCAGCACGGCCCATGTCGGGCCGCTTGTCCAAGGTCGCATCACACGTGTTGCTGTTACGCTCGGTGAACGCGTACACAAAGGACAGTTGCTGGGCATCGTCGCTTCGAGCGATGTCTCCGCTGCCCGCGCACGACTTGATCAAGCGCAAGCACGCCTTTCTGCGGCGACAGCGACCATGCAACGTCAACAACTCCTTTCCACCGAAGGAATTGGCGCGCGACGATCTCTGATCGATGCAGAGGCTCAGCTTGGCGATATTCGGGCGGAAATCAAAGGCCTCAAACGGCAGCTCTCTGTATTTGGATCCGGCAGCGGCGGTGAACTGGTGCTTACGTCGCCCATCAATGGCGTGATTGTCGCTGTGCATGCCACTCTTGGCGAAATTGCAAGCCCCGATCAACCAGCGTTCATCGTGACCGATCCAACGAAAGTTTGGATACAAGGCCATGTTCCAGAACTTGAGTTGAGTCGTGTCATTACGGGCTCTGCAGCTATCGTACGCCTTCATGCATTTCCCGATCTCGCCATGCCCGGAACGATCACCTACGTCGCCCCTTCCTTGGACGAAAAAACGCGGTCCATTCCTGTGCGCGTCATGCTTAAAACGCCAGATCCCCGTTTGCGAAGCGGTCTCTTCGGCAGCATTGAACTTGTCGGTGGAAATGCAGGCGAACGTGTCTTGGTGGTTCCTGCCGATGCAATCGCAACGCTTGATGGACAAACGGTGGTGTTTGTTCCTGCGGATGAACAGAACAGTTTTAAGCCACAGCCGGTCGCACTGGGACGACGGGCCGGAGGGCTCTTTGAAGTTCGATCTGGGATCCAAGAAGGTGCGCAGATCGCTGTCAGCGGCGCATTTACACTAAAGAGCGCGTTGCGCAGCGATGAACTTTCCGAACATCACGATCACTGAGGAACCTGCCATGAAAAAATTTCTAGAACTCTGCCTCACATGGCGCTTACTCGTGTATGCCTTCGTTGTCATCGTCGCAGCAGTAGGGATCCGCAATGCTCAGCAGCTCCCAATCGATGCTGTCCCCGATATCACTACCGTCCAGGTTCAAGTGCTTACAAACGCACCAGCGCTTGGTCCGGTTGATGTTGAGCGCATGATCACCTTTCCCATCGAATCATCCATGAGCGGCCTACCGGGTATTGAAACGATCCGCAGCGTGTCGCGTTTCGGACTCTCTGCTGTCACCGTGGTTTTTGAGGAAGGCACCGATCTTCTGCGTGCACGCCAACTCATCTCAGAACGCTTAATAGAGGCCCGTGATCGTCTGCCCAAAGATGCGTCCCCTGAACTTGGACCGCTCAGCTCCGGGCTTGGGGAGATCTTTCAATTTGAATTGCGTGCGGAGGTTATGTGCGCTGCTGGGAAACCGGATACCGAGCAATGTTACTCTCCCATGGAACTGCGCTCATTGCTTGATTGGTTCGTCGCATATGAATTGCGATCCGTGCCGGGTGTCGTCGAGGTCAACTCTTTTGGTGGCGAATTAAAAACATACGAAGTCGAAGTTATCCCTGATCGATTGCGTGCTCTGGATGTTTCACTCAACACACTTTTTTCGGCTCTTGAGCAAAACAACGCAACTGCGGGCGGTGGCTATCTTGTGCGATCGGGTGAGCAACTCCTCGTTCGCGGCGAAGGTCGTATCCAGAGCCTCGACGAGATCGGCGATGTACTGATCGAAACACGTAACGATGGAATGCCCGTACGTGTACGCGATGTTGCGCGTGTTCATCTCGCACCCATGATCCGTCAAGGGGCTGTCACGCGGGATGCGCGTGGTGAGATCGTCACAGGCATCGTGATGATGCTTGTGGGTGCCAACGGTCGTGAAGTGGTGGAAAATGTAAAAGAAAAAATTGCGCAAATCACACCATCACTCCCACCAGGCGTAAGCATCGATGTATTCTATGATCGCGCCGATCTTGTAAATCGAACCATCCATACTGTGGGAAAAAATCTGGCAGAAGGGGCCCTCTTCGTTATCGCCGTGCTGTTTCTTCTTCTCGGCAGTGTTCGGGGTGGCCTTATCGTGGCTGCCGCTATTCCATTTGCAATGCTTGTTGCCTTCACAGCCATGAGAATGCTTGGCCTGAGTGGAAATTTGATGAGTCTTGGTGCCATTGATTTTGGCATTGTCGTTGATGGCTCCATCATCGTTGTTGAAAATGCCATTGTTCATCTCGCAGCCGCTGCACGCGGGAAAAAACGAGCGATGACGTACGCAGAGGCCGCAGATGTTGTTCTCAATGCAACCCTCGATGTACGCAAAGCCGCACTTTTTGGTGAAGCAATTATCGTCATTGTTTACCTCCCCATCCTCACACTCGTCGGCATTGAAGGAAAAATGTTCAAACCGATGGCAATCACAGTGCTCTTCGCGTTGCTGGGCGCATTTATCGCATCGCTTACTTTCGTTCCCGTGCTGGTTGCCACATTTTTGAGGCAGCACCCCGAAGAAAAAGAGCCGTTCATCGTTCGCCATCTTCATCGTGTGTATCCACCCTTGCTCGCCAAGCTCATGCAAGTGCCAACGAAGGTCATCAAAATCTCACTCGCGTTATTGTTCATCGCAGGACTCGTCGCATGGCGCATGGGAGCCGAATTTGTGCCGCGCCTCGATGAAGGTGCCCTTGCGATTCAGATCCTTCGGTTACCCAGCGTATCACTCGAAGAGAGCGTACAAGGTGCAACACGATTTGAGCGCGTTATGCGTGAGTTTCCAGAGGTGGTCACCGTCGTATCCAAAACGGGACGCGGGGAGATCGCCACAGATCCCATGGGTGTGGAGCTTTCCGATGCCATTGTCACTTTGAAACCCCACGGCGAATGGACGACCGCTGATACCCGAGAGGAACTGATTGAGCGCATGTCTGCGCGGCTTACCGAGGTCCTCCCCGGACTTGGTTTTTCTTTCTCTCAACCTATCGAATTGCGCATGGCTGAACTTATCAGCGGTGCCCGTTCGGATGTTGTCATCACAATTTATGGGGACGACTTGGCTATTCTTGAGCGCTTGAGTCTCCAGGTACAAAATGTTGTGCGCGGTATTCCTGGCGCTTCTGATGTTCGCGGTGAGCAGCTCGCGGGCCTTCCAACGCTTGAGGTCACAGTCGATCGCGCTGCCGCCTCACGCTATGGCATTTCAGTGCGCGACGCACTCGATGTCATCGAAACTTTAGGAGGCCGTGCCGTCGGTGAAATTTACGAAGGTGAACGTCGATTTCGATTGCAAGTGCGCGTTCCATCCGCACTGCGCGACGATATCGATCAAGTGCGAAATTTACCCGTGAGCGGTCAAATGGGTCCGCTTGTTCCATTGGGCCAAATAGCCAACATTCAAATCGTTGATTCGCCCGCAAGTATAAGCCGTGAGGCCATCCGTCGCCGCACCAACGTCGAAGCCAACGTACGCGGACGTGATCTTGCATCCTTCGTTGGTGAGGCACAAACACGTGTTCTCAAAGAAGTGCCGATGCCACCCGGTTATGTTCTGCAATGGGGTGGTCAATTCAAGAATCTGACCGCTGCTTCCGAGCGTCTGGCGCTTGCCGTACCCATGGCCCTCGGACTGATTTTTATCCTGCTTTACATGGCTTTTGGCCAAATCAAACCGGCGCTTCTCATCTATTTGAACGTGCCCTTCGCGGCGGTGGGTGGAGTATTCCTCTTGGCCCTTCGAGGCATGCCATTTTCGATCAGCGCAGCCATCGGTTTTATTGCACTCTTCGGCATCGCGGTGCTGAACGGTGTTGTTTTGCTAACGACAATTAAAAAGCTTCGTGCCTTAGGTAAAACACCGTATGAAGCAGCCCGTGAAGGCGCTGAGTCTCGCTTGCGTGCGGTCGTCATGACAGCAACGGTCGCAGCGCTTGGATTTATTCCGATGGCACTTTCGTCAAGTGCAGGCGCTGAAGTTCAAAAGCCACTGGCCACAGTGGTGATTGGCGGCCTCTTGAGTGCAACATTCCTGACCTTGTTTGTACTGCCAACCGTCTACGCTTACGTCTATCGACAGGAAGAACCCCATGAACTCAAATCACCCCATTGCTGATGCCAAACAACAGCACGACGACCCTACAAGTCAGTCGAGCATCAAACTCGCCGCAGCGCTTGTCTTGGCGATTGCAGCGGAACTTGTTGACGCTTTCGCCCCACACACACTTCCATGGCGAAGCATTGGGCTTATCATGGCCGTGGTCGCAATTGGGATCGCGGGAATTGATGTTTACAAAAAAGGCCTGCGCGCATTGCGAAAAGGCCATCTCAACATCAACGCACTCATGAGCACAGCCGTCACCGGAGCCATGGTGATTGGGCAATGGCCAGAAGCGGCGATGGTGATGGCGCTTTATGCGATCGCGGAGGCTATAGAAGATCGCGCCGTGGATCGTGCACGAAACGCAATCAAGGGCCTGCTTGCTCTGGCCCCAGAGAAAGCCAATATCAAACAAGCCGACGGTACGTGGCGTTTAATGTCCGTGAAAGAAGTTTCCTTGGGAAGCACGGCTTGGGTTCGCCCAGGGGAACGCATACCCATGGATGGTATTATCACCACGGGCAACACCAGCATCAATCAGGCGCCTGTTACAGGAGAGAGCATACCCGTTGACAAGGGCCCAAATGATCCCGTGTTTGCGGGAACCATCAACGACATGTGTGCATTTGAACTGAGAGTTACCGCAGTGGCTGCAAACTCAACCCTCGCTCGAATCATTCATGCCGTGGAAGAAGCACAAAGCACCCGTGCACCAACGCAAAGTTTCGTAGACAAATTCGCTGCCATTTACACACCATCGATTTTTTTCATTGCGGTTGCGATAGCCGTATTTGGACCGCTATTGCTGGATTGGCCGTGGTTGACTCGCATCTACAAAGCCCTGGTACTTTTGGTGATTGCATGCCCATGTGCCTTGGTGATCTCAACACCGGTTTCGATTGTCAGTGGCCTCGCGGCTGCGGCAAAAAACGGGATCTTGATCAAAGGTGGAATACACCTGGAAAACGCCAGAAAGCTAAAGGCCATTGCATTCGACAAAACAGGGACGATCACCGAAGGCAAACCCAAACTTGTTTACAAAGAGTTCATGCACGACGAATGGCATCAGAGTGAAAACATTGCCGCTGCCATTGCCAGCCAATCAGACCATCCTATTTCGCAAGCCATTTCAAAAAATCTTCAATCATCAACGTTGGTCGTCAGCGCTTTTCAAGCGTTGCCTGGAAGGGGCATTCAGGCAACGGTAGAAAACATAGAATACGTGTTGGGCAATCATCGACTCATCGAAGAGCGCAAGCTGTGTTCACCAGCACTAGAGAAAATTTTGCTTCGTCACGAAGCCCAAGGACATACGGTTACATTGCTTGCAACACGCGGATCGGTACTGGCTATCTTTGCGGTCGCCGACACAATCAAGGCGTCCTCAAAAAGGGCAATTGCCGAATTAAAAGCGCTGGGCATCCTTCCCATCATGCTCACCGGTGACAATCAAACAACAGCCGCTGCCATTGCCAAAGAAGCCGGCATCGAAGAAGCGCGTGGAGAACAACTTCCGGCGGATAAACTCTCGGCTATCAAAGAGATGCATCAAAAGTTTGGATCCAGCGCGATGACGGGGGATGGCATCAACGACGCACCAGCTTTAGCAGAAGCAGATATAGGCATTGCCATGGGTGGTGCTGGCACAGACATTGCCATGGAAACTGCCGACATCATCATCATGAACGATGACTTACGTAAGATCGTACAGGTCATCCGTCTCTCCAAGAGAACCTGTGCAATCCTTTGGCAAAACATCACATTTGCCCTTGGCATTAAGGCAGCGTTCCTTGTGCTCGCCGTATTCGGTACCGCGGCCATGTGGATGGCTGTGTGTGCGGACATGGGCGCGAGCCTCTTGGTCGTTCTTAATGGCCTGCGATTATTGAAACAGTTGAGCAAATGGTCCGCCGTGCAGTTGCGGGCTGGCGAACAGACAAAGCCCAAGGAATTTATGCCACTGTAGGCACCCAAGATCGCCAAGCCGCAGCCCAAGCGATCGTGAATCTGATCGATCAAGCCGACGCCAGGATACACCCGCAGGATACACCCAAAAAATCGGAGCTTTGCGATGTGGATTAAAAAAGTAACTTCTCAAAAAGTGGTGGCAAATATAGAGGGCCGTGCAACTATTTTAGAAACTCCCCCTTTGGGGGAGTCGGGCGCGTAGCGACCGGTGGGGGTGCATAGAATGAATTGTGATAAGTCTAACAGCCAAAACGATGAAGAAGACCCCCACCGCCTGCGCTTCGCTTGGCGACTCCCCAAAAAGGGGAGTTTTCGGAAAAGTCATTCGCTTGCCACCACTTTTTGAGAAGTTACCTTTTTTTCAACATTTTTTTTGCACCGTCGATCCCGAGGAAGTACAACAGAGAGAGCAACGGCCGTTCGGGTTTCTGTAAACCTGAGGACGGCGGCGATGGAGCAGCAAACTCCACCACCGCCTAGGCCACGAACCTTAAAGAGCAAGGTTAGAGACCTATGAACTTATCTAAGCCGATCCGTCTCCTCATTCAAGTTCCAATTATGTTGACCCTCCCACCCTTCGCGGTGTTGGGCCTTGGTCTGCTTGCACGCCATCCCAAGCTCGTATTCATCGCTTGGGTGCTGCGCAGAACAGTGGCCACCACGCCGAGCTCTTAAAAAAATGCGTTGAATCGACGTCTTTCACATGCTACGAGATTCGTCAGGCATGTACTAGAGCTCTATGTTGTTTAACATTTTCAAGTTAATTGAGGGAGAGAATATGTGGATCCCACTTCACGATACACTCATTGGACACCGAAAACTTCGACGCCTCACACGCATCCTTAATATCAGCGAGCCCACCGCCCTAGGGCATATCACCCTCTTATGGCTCAACGTCATGCAGCGGGTGCCCGACGGTCTGCTCACAAACCACGACGCCGAAGACATCGCCGCCTATGCCAAATGGGACGGCGACGCACAAATCTTTGTTGCTGCGCTTATTGAAGTTCTATTTTTAGATCTGTCGGATGGGATCTATCACATTCACGATTGGGATGTTCACACCCTTCACGGCAAAGACAAAAACCGACGCGAACGCGACAAACATCGCAAACGTTCGCAACCTGAAAGTGTCCAAGCAACACAGCCCAATGCCCCTGCCAAAGAAAAATCAACCCGTGATCCGCAAGACGCCAACAGCATTCCGACGGAATTCCAAGCACCTGCCATGGAATTCCAAGCACCTGCCTCGGAATTCCAAGCACCTGCCACGGAATTCCAAGCACCTGCCACGGAATTCCAAGCACCTGCCATAGAATTCCAAGCACCTGCCACGGAATTCCAAGCACCTGCCATGGAATTCCAGCCCTATAGTAGAGTAGAGAATAGTAGAATAGATAAGAGTAGAGTAGAAAAGAAAAAACACACGCGTGCATACGCACGCGAGGATGTGTTGTTGATCTTTTCCCATTATCGAAAATTTCATCAACATGCCCACCCTTCGCCGCAACCGAACAGCATCGAGTGGAAAGCCATCGCAGCACGCATGGCCGAAGGCTACAGCGTCGACGATTTGTGCAAAGCCATCGACGGATGCCATCGCTCACCGTTTCACCTGGGCCAAAACGAAAGCGGCACCAAACACACGGGACTTCGCATCGTCGTGCGCGATGGTTCGCAGGTTGCAAACTTCATTTCCATGGCCAACAACCCAACACCCTGCCCTACGCAGCCTGTAAGCCCCGCCACGCAACGCCTGATCTCCGTCGGCAACGCATGGTTGGCCAAAACTGAAAACGCCCTGGAGGTGCACTGATGCAAGCCCAAGACCGCAGCGCATTTTTTCTGGCCTTCGCAAGTTTGTGTACGGCGTTTTCGCGCAACGTCGATGAAGCCCTTGTGGAAGTGTATTGGCGTGCGCTCAGTGATTTGCCGGTGGATGCCGTACGTGCGGCCATGGACGAAGCCATCATGACCCAAGACTTCATGCCGCCGCCTGCCAAGCTTCGTAGGTTTGCGGGCCAGAACAGCAACGAGACTTGCGCCGAGCCTTCGGATGAAGCCTTTGCACTGGTTGCACGCGCCGTGCGTGAAGTAGGATCTTATCGCGCCGTCGATTTTGATGACCCATGCATTCACGCAACCATCCGTGCCCTCGGCGGTTGGTCAAATTTCTGTCGCGCACCGGCCCATGAATTCAACACGTGGACCCGCAAACGGTTTGTCGCAATATACCGCGAGTTATCGGCAGAGCCTCAAGAGCAACATCACCACCGCCCATTGCTTGCCGCATACGACAACAGCGAGCCTGTACGATTCGTAAGAAGATCCCACGAAACCTACGCGCCATTGTCCTATGCGCTGATGGAGGTTGCGTAATGTTGTTTTTTTGGGTGTGCACATCACGCAATCACATGTGTTGCCGCGCTTGCAGGCAAACTTGCAGCATGCACAGCGAAAACATCGCGTGCACACACACAAATCCACCCTGCCCTGCATTCCCTCCGCACTCCCCGACCCCACCCTCACAACGAGTTGATGATGATGGGGTCTGGTAGTGCTCTGGGAATGGGTTGGGTGGATTTGTGTGTGTGAAAAGTAAGAACAAAAAAGGAGAGGGAAAAATGAGAAAAGTGTCAAAAAGAGAAGAGAGATTTTTAAATGAATTATGGGAGTTAAGATATTTATCTTCAAGTCAGATACAACAATTGTGGTATCCAGGAAGAAGCATTGAAAATTGCAGGGTGCGATTAAGCAGACTTGCCAAAGATGGTTTTATACAAAGACAACCTTTGTACGATGATTTGTTTCGGTTTGCGTGGTGCTTGGGTTCTAAAGGTTATGCGCATTTGCGACGACGATTTGGAGGCGAATACAAAGCCTACGATGTGTTGTCGCCTTTGTATATTCCGCATTTGATTGAAACGAATGATCTGTATGTAACGCTACGCGGAAACAATGATGGCATTTGGGAAGACCTCCCCTTTTTGTGGCGCGGTTCGCATCGCTCGATACTTCGTTACTGCACGCGCTTGGACGGCGGTTTATCGCGCATTCGTGATCGCGAAGTGCGCCCTGATGCCATTGTAGAGCCTCAAGGAGCATCCCTGTGCGTGTTTATGGAACTCGACCGTTGCACCGAGAGCTTGGTGTCGGGCACAGGACGCCGCAGCATCGAAGGTAAACTTGATGCCTATGCCCAGTATTTGAACGGTCGTACATACAGCGGTGCCACATGGTTTGAAAAACAGTATGGCCCAGAGCGTAAAGCACGCATTGTGTTTGTGGTACCGGGGCGTGGAAAATCAACGGAACGCATCGACAACATCCGTGCCATGGCCCACGCCCATTCTGTTTCCAAAGTGGCCTCTTTGGTGTGCCTTTCAAGCACCGAACAGGGCGCCATTCGCAAAGCCTGTGGGCTTCCCGAAGAAACGCAAGCCACCCAAACATCGGTCACGTCTGATTTGGCGTTGTGGCGAAAGCTCTACGAAGTTTCGGCACAAGCCTATCGTCGGTTGAGTCCTGAATCACCCATACGTCCGAAATTTTTACACATCGTGCAGCAAACAGAAGCACGTCTCATGGTTTTAGAAACAGCATGCGAAGGAGGCATCGTGTCATGATTGCATCGCGCCGTTTGTTGGTCTGGCTGCATGAGCAAGCCCTCCCCTTTGCGTTGGGCTTGCTTGCGTGTGCCATCAGTTTGATTCTCACCATGCAGTATTGCCGTATGCTGCGTGGTGATTTACCCGGTCACTTGCCTGAAGCCTTGGGACTCCTTTGGGAAGTGGGCAAATATATGTTTGTCACCGCAGGCCTGGCATTCCTTGCGTGGAAAGATTTTGGCCACAAGCTTGCCGGTTTTTGTTTTTTAATCATCGCCATGGTGCTTGTGGTGGGAAGCATCCGCGCGTCCATGCATTGGTTATCGGAAAATGACAGCGACCTTCGCGAAAAGAGCACGCGTCAATCGCAAGCGTATCAAGCCCTCAGCCAAGAAATAGAAGCCCTTGATACGGAGTACGAACTAACCATGGCCAACGCCAAAAGCGACCAAACCATGAACATGCGAACACGCAGCATCGAGATGGCCAAGAGCGCTGCCCTCCTCCGCGAACGACGATCCGAAATCGTTGCAAAACGCGCCACACTGGAAAATTCCGTACCCCAGCAAGAGGCCGGCCTCGGTTCGTACTTCGAGTACATGGCCGTGTCTGTGATGCTTGAAGTGGTAAGCATTGCGGCGTTTGCGATCTTTCGCTTGCGTACGCCGGTTGCAGGTACGAACGCAAGTACGAACCCAGGTACGAACGCGAGTACGAGAAGTACGAGCCCGAGTACGAACCCAGGTACGAACGCGAGTACGAGAAGTACGAGCCCGAGTACGAGTCCGAGTACGAACCCAGGTACGAGAAGTACGAGTCCGAGTACGAACCCAGGTACGAGAAGTACGAGTCCGAGTACGAACCCAGGTACGAGAAGTACGAAATCGGGTACGAAGACGAGTACGAAATCGTACCCGGTAATCGACATTGAAAAGTACAAAACGGCACGGGATCTTGTGGGTACGGGCCGTGTGATGCCTGCGTATCGTGAGCTCAAAAGAACATTGAATGTTGGACAAAAAGCGGTGGAGGATTTGATCAAGCGCATGGCCTCTGAAGGGGTGATCATTCGTTCGGGTCGTACTTGGGCAGTGGCCTGATGGATTCCCAAGAGATCCATTGGCCGGGTTTATTTGTGGCCGTACTTTTGGGTGCTGTTTGTTTGCTTGAATGGATGTGGCGTTCGCCTGAGTTTTGGATCAAACTTCCCATGACCCTCCAAATGATTACGGCGCACTACGATACCGTGCGCACGTATGCATTGACCCATCCATGGCTTAGCATGGTTGCGGTGGTGATGGGATTGTTCATCATGGCATTGCTTTATCGCGGTGTGGTGATGCTTTGGAGCAACGTGATTGTTGCAAGCCTTTCAGGGGTTCGACTTCAAACTCGCTTGACAGGATTTCGCCACCGACCGTTTGAACTTTTACACGCCATCCACAATGCACCCCAAGGACAAACATGGATCGGCATGGATCCCAAGGGTCGTCCTGTTTACCTTTCAGAATCGGATCTCGATACCCACGGGCACATCATGGGGCACACAGGTTCGGGCAAAACAAAATCGGTGCTTGAACCGTTGATGTTGCAAGACATGATGCACGGCAAAGGCGTGTTATTTATGGATGCCAAGGGAAGTTCTGAAAACGTGGACATGCTGCAAGGCCTTGCGCAAGAGGCAAAACGGGCATCGGATGTTAGGGTTTTTGCATTGGCGTATCCCGAATGGAGCCACACGTACAATCCCGTGTATTTAAGTGCCAAAAGCGATCCATTGGCGGTGGCCGAACGCATTTTCAGCATTTTTGAAATGGAAAACGAATATTATCGCGGTCAATCCAAGTTGTTTTTTTATCAACTGGTGCGGTTGCTTGCGGGAACGGGCAAGCCATTCAATATGGTGGATATTCGTTTATGCGTGTGCGACGACGATGTGCTCGGTTATGCCTTTGAATTGTCCGACGACATTCGCGCCAAATACGAAATAGAACGGCAGGGCAAGCAATTGGGGAAACGTCGCGCTGAGACGTTTACAGGCCTTACCAATGCACTTGCCGATTACGATCATCCATTGCTTGGCAGCTACAATCCCGACATCGTGTTGGACGACCTGGTGGAGCAGAAAGGCATTGTGTATTTCAACCTCCCGGCCAATCGGTATGCGCTGCTTGCACCGGCCATTGGCAAGATTGTGCTGCAACATGTGCAGGCCATCGGCGCCTCACGGCAAATCGACCGAAAAAGACACGATCAAACCCCGTTTTCCATCAACATCGATGAGCTCAATCGTTTTGCGTTTCCTGAACTTGTACCGTCATTGGCGATGTTGCGCGATGCCCACATGCAATTTCGACTTGCCCATCAATCTATCGGCGATTTGGAACAGGTGTCCCCGGAATTTTCGCGCCAAGTCCAAGACAACACACGGTGGAAAGTGATGCTGTACGAAAACGACCCCGACCATTTGGAAAAAATCGCACGAAGTTATGGGACAAAAACTGCGTTTAGAAAAACCGTTCGTTTCAAAGTGGGGCCGCTGTTTACGTTTTTGAACACAGGTGACGTAAGCAATCGCGAAGTGGAGGAGTTTGTATTGCATCCCAATTTACTCAAATGCCTTGAAGCACGGGGCCAAGGGTACTTGCTCAAACCCGAAGGCATGACCGGTTTAAACTTTGCCATGTTGCCGCGATTGAGCGCCACACAAACACTTGCCAAGAGCCGTGGGTCTGCACACGATATAGGGCTCGATTTCCACGGTCGATTTGTGTTAAACAGTCAAAACTATTTGAAGAACGAGAAACGGGAGTGGGTCTCAATTCATGCCACCTAGGAAAAAATACGTATTAAGCACAACCGTTCGTTGGAGCGCCGTGGAAGTGGCGCTGTTTAAATACGTTGTGCAAATCACCCAAACCAACATGGTTGAAAATCTTCGTTCAGCCATACGACTTTACGCGCAACACTTGCCAGGGTTTGACCCCGATGCGTTTGCAAACTTTGCCAAAACCCAAGTGATTGAAACCATGCCCCAAGGTCCCGATCGCGAACGGCTGCGTGTTGAGATCCAAGAACTTGTTGAACGTTTTAAAAAACCCGAAGTATCCGACTTTGATCACACCGCGCCACGTCCAACCCTCAAGTCAGCATGTGGCGAACACGACTTTGACACGTGAAAGAGGTCCCATGAGCAATCGCATTCAAGACAAACAAGGCCGTCCCAAAAAATTCACCGCACGGGTGGGCCTTGCCCTCGATCCCATCGAACGCATGTTCGTGGAATACTACGCGGATTTGTACCACAAAGATTTTTCACAAATCGTGCGGGGCATGATCCGAAAATACATCGCCATCGATCCCAACTTCGACATCAAGAAATTTTCACGATGGGCCGAAAAGATGTGCATCCAAGACCAAGAAGATGAAGAAACACAAGCATTGTACAAACAAGCGCTGCGTGATTTTAATGAGGCCAGTGATGCGGTGGGGATAAAGAGGAAAAAGAAGGCGGGGTAAATATTTTTTCTATGAACGGCTCCAGTATCACACGCTTTCAACAATCGATCGAAAATACTCCAGCAGCCAAACCATCGACAAAGTATCAAGTTCACAATACTTGAGAAGAGCCTTCTGAACCGCATCGCGTTCCAAGATGGACATCTCCGTAAACTGCATTCGTGCCCAGGCTATCATCGCAGCACCGCCCTTATTTATGTCACTGTCATCAATCAAAAGATGATTTTCCAATCGGTCAAGTTCCTCTTGAGGAATATCCGAAAACATAGAGGGCAGCATCTTATACGGATCTTTGGTTGATCCATCTTTTTCAGTATGGATCCACACCATAGCGTCAAAGTTCAGGCTTGGGATCTGAAGCCCTTTTCCATAAATTGGATGTGAATACTTTTCACGCAATCGCTGTGAATCGTGGAGAACCGCAGGGATAACCTGCTTAATCGAATTTGATCCACCCATAAGCGGGTGATAATAATTGTCCCGAACAATATCCAGCAAATCGACCATGCATCGCTTGCCAACTTGCTCTGGAAAGTCCTTTGTCTTTGAAACACGCGTTAGTGAATCAATAAAGTATTTCAGTTCTTCCGCATCATGTGTTGGCGTCGTTTCAAGCTGATCATAGATTTGCCGAAGCACAGTATTCTCGTGCGAAGCATATCTGAAAATTGTTCCCTCATCTCCCTCAAGAGATCCTTTGAGTCGGCGAACAAAATCGAAGTTGGGAAACACGTCGGATTCAAGGTGAATGAATTGATCCCGGTGTTCAATAGAACCATTTTCTCGCAATACGTGATGGGAAAATTGGAATGCAATCTGCTCGTAGGGGCGTCGTCCTTTGTGAAATGGAATAGCCACCATAGACGTTTCAAAATCAATACAGTGGATCGGCCACTTCACCGCGTCAAATTGCGACTTTAATCCCTCGCGATTTATCCAAGGCGTAGGATCACGTTCCTTCACTTTATTCACTTGAATCATCTGTCTGATGTAAGGAGGGTGTTCACTGCGAGATGATTTCGGCTTTAGATCTTCTTCCTTGACTTGGTCAATAAATAGGATGTTCTTTGACAGAAGTTTTTGAACTTGTAAGTTCCAAATATCAAAGACAAGCGGTCTCGCGCTGTCCTCTTTTTTTAATTTACCGCTACCCACCCAGCATTCCACAAAGCCAGATTGCAATCCCGTTAGCTCCGTTTCATCTTTGATCCGAAATTCGCATTTATTACAAAGTTCATTGCATCGAGGAAGGGCTCTCGCATCTTGAATGAGATGATCCGCTAAGTATTTTGCGTAGTTTGAAAAATTCTCGTTTGTTGGAAAAACATATTCTTCAATGAGATAAATTACCTCTTCAGAAACATCACATTTCTTTAAGATCGATTTTCCGCAATCCTTCTTGCTCAGGCCAGACCTTACCATTACCGATGATTTTCCCTTGTTTGGCTTGAGTAAAAACCATTGATGAAGACCGTTGACATCCGAAGTCACTGTCTTATCTACAAGCATCAGGAATGGCGTAATGTGGATAGGTGCCTTGAAGTAGCGACGTGCCACCCAAGTTTGAAACGCAACGTCGACGAGGTAGGGCTCCCAATCGGAATAAAGACCGGATTTTTTCTTTGTAAAAAATCCATTTTCTTCCGACGGAAAGTCATGGCTCTTCGACTTCACTTCGATGAGGTTGATTGTATTGCCTATCTTTTCCAAAATATCGACACGCACCAAATAGTCGTCAATTTGAAGTGCGGCCTCAAAAATCACGATATTGTCAAGTTTGAGAAGATCTGCGGTCTTTTGAATTGCCTCTTCCGTGCCCAGACCTTCGAGATCATGTCCACCTTCGTAAAAAACTTTTGCGAGGGCACCTACTTGAAAGCCTCCCTGCGCAAGGGTTTTCAAGAAGTCGTTATCTGTGAGTAAATTACCGTACGTATCTGCATGCTCAGCGTAGTAAAGCTTTCTTGGACACTCGTAAGCAGACTTAAATCGAGATTTGGTCAAATACTTCTTACGCGTCATGCTTCCTTACCGTCGCCTCAATAGCGGCTCTGATCCTGCGGAGTTTCAACGATTAATCCAACTCTTCAAAATAATCGTGATCGATGCGTTTGATAGAATACACGCGCTCATCGTGCACACCAAGGCCGCAATCGATCATCAATTCGGTCAACTGTGCACCATCGATTAACACAATTTTTTTCTCAATTTGCTGAACATACGCACGCGCATCTTGAGAAAATGACGATGTGGTGATGAACACCCCTTTGCGTGCGCGATTACCTTCAAGGCTACCGGCAAACTTTTGTATATCAGGACGTCCCACCGTGCCTTCCCAGCGTTTGGCTTGCAGGTAAATCGCATCAAGTCCCAACTTGTCTTCTTTGATGATTCCATCGATGCCACCATCGCCGCTTCTGCCAATCGCTTCGCCCGCATCTTTGCGCGAACCGCCGTAACCCATAGTGACAAGCAGATCCACCACAAGCTGCTCAAAAAATGGCGGCGAGCACGATTTGATTTTTGCAATCAAATCGGATGCAAGTGCCTGCTTGAGGATCTGGTGGCTCCGCTCCCATTGCTCTTCGGGACTCATTGTTTGTTCAATGGCTTGCACAGACGGTAACTCTTGTGTCCCTGGCGATGCGTGAAATGTCACAAATTCAGGATATGCACGCAGATTTTTAACATTGATCGCCTCGGGCTTTGTGGCAAGCAATTCCAAACCCTGCTGCGTGATCTTAAATTTCCCGCGACCTGTGGTTTCCAAAAGCCCCGCTTTGGTCATGTACGTTTTGGCCCAACCCACGCGATTGTACAAAACAGTTTGCGTGCCGCTTGGAATGCGTTCACGACGGTCCTCTTCAGACAATGTAAGTTCATTAGCAAGTGCATCGCAGGAGCCACGCAGGGTGTGTTCGTGTTGATCGGAGGTAAGCCGCAACAAGGGTAACATCAGGGATTGATAATCGGGTGTGGGCATGGGGAAAGGTTATAGCAACGTTAAAGATTTAATGCCAAGCATTGATCTTATAGATCCATCTCCACGCATTCGGACTTCGTTTTTGCAGCCATTTCATTGAGCGCGATATGCAACCACTCCTTGATAAGGTGCTTTTCCTCAGGCAGGTCATATTGCTTCTGATAAAGAACTAGCGTTTCATCTAGCCAACGAGCGACCGTATCTAATTGGTGAGCATCCGGTGGAAACTCAGGCATCGCTGCTACAAATGTGTGCCGATGAAGTGGGCTCTCGCTCCGTCGTGCATTGTATTGAGAGATATGGTTCCAGGTACTATGAACGCATCCGCTAAACGGCTGGTATGAAAAATTATAGGCATTCTCTAAGCCCGCCTCGATCGCCATTTCTCTCGTGGAAATATTGGACCATGAACCTAGTTCTACGGGAAGTAAGAACATCAGCTTCTGCGCGTTGAGCCATGCTTCCATTTCCTGAATGCTTTCATCTTTTTGATGATCTATCCCCCGAGACGTCAAATCCGATTTCAAGTGTTCAAGGTGTAGCTTTGACTGCCCAAGACCATATTCTACATACTTTTTAGATCTGTCCTTAGGATCTAGCATCAACCACGCGATAGTAATGTGTGCATCGACCATCGCTCTGATGAACAACGGGGCGGAATGATAATTCCACGCTGATACAGCTTGCGCCAACTCGATCGCGATCGTTCCTTGTCGCGCGAGAAGAGCGCCGAGCACCGAATGTACCTGGGGCTCTATGAGATCAATAGGAATAGCATTAACATGTCTTTTTATTTCGGCTTTCACCTTTCCCCTAAAATCATCCACTAATTCACAAATTAACTTTTGTCCCACATCACTCATGCATGTACTCTAGATGCAACTTCTTGATAGGTTTTAATTCAAGATTATGATTCCAAAAATACTTGACCCAACTCCACGATGGTATCTCATGATCCTGTCTCACCATTGTAAGCATGAAACTCGCCGCACAAACTGAAGCCCCAACCTTTCTCGATTCTTCAGTTTCTGGATAGTTTGCGAGGGCCTCAAAATTCCCAAGTGAACATCCTTCCGCAACAGAGAGCTTCCCTTGGCAACCTAGTAGATAAATCGAATTAGCCTGCATTAGGACTGATCGACGGCCACGCTTGTGCAATAACTCTCCTACGAACGTTTCAAGGAATAAAAGATAATCGGGTCTACGAAGAGTAATGGGGCGCTGTTCAAAGAGGTCAACAAGGGGGCATTCAGGATAGAGAACAACAAAGTCGTGTACCGCGGTCAATAAAGTTGAGAGGGATTTTGTGGTGGTTAGGTAGGCACGCAAGTCATGCCATTCTTCCTGCTTTACTGAAGGCATTTCCGAGAGCATAATAAAATGACATTTGCTTTCGCAGTTCTTAACGTAATGTCCGATGTCTGCCGCGACTTTTGCGGCTGCAGCAATACCATGTGATTCTTCAACGAGCGCCAACCAAATAATTTCGGGTAAAGTATCTCGATCGTAATGTGCAGTACTTAAGCCGCCCTGGATCTGGTGCAACATAGGCGGAAGAAGAGTCTTGCCAATCTTTTTATGGTCAGCAAGCACGCCTTGCCGCGATTTTCTTTTGTTTGGTTTCTTCATGATACCCCGAAGCACCACAGGGTCAGCACCATCCATAGACATGCGAAAAGAGATCCAAAGGTTCATACCCCAAAATAAACAGCGGCCCACCGCGAGATAGATCCAATTTATTTAAGCCTTCCCAAAACGCGCCATCCAACAAAGATCACCTAACCCCAACGCATTACCTGCTCACGGCCCCCCTATAGAACAGAAATAAATAAAAATACATACTTTTCTATTTCATTATCTTTTGTTATCTTTGAAACAACTTAAAGCAATAACATCTTAGGATCCCACGCCATGGACAACACCGAACGCTGGTTGAGTATCGACGAAATCACGGCCCATCTGGGGGTCTCTGCGGTAACCATCTACCGTTGGCTGGAGCGCGGCAAAGTGCCAGCGCATCGCGTGGGCAAGCTGTGGAAATTCAAAGCATCTGAAGTGGATGAATGGGTCAAGTGCGGACAAGCCGCAGAGAAGCAGCCCCCTGCACAAGGAGGGCACCCCCATGGTTAACCAACATCCCGAACAAATCGCCCGCGATGCCATCGACCAACGTCTTGAGCAGGCGGGATGGAAAGTCCAGCCCTACAAGCGCATCGACTGGAGCGCTGGCCCTGGCATTGCCATTAAAGAGTACCCCACGGAAGACGGCCGCTCCGCAGATTATGCACTTTTTATAGATCAAAATCCTGTGGGCATTATCGAGGCCAAACGCGATGACGAAGGCCTTCGCCTCACGGCTGTAGAAGAACAATCAAGCGGTTATGCCGACAGCAAATTAAAATATGTGGATCATGGCCCCCTGCCTTTTCGCTACGAAGCCACAGGCGTGGTGACACGATTTACCGATATCCGAGATCCAAAACCGCGATCACGCGAAATGTTTTCATTTCATCGCCCAGCAACACTTTTGGCCTGGCTAAAAGAAAGTCGATCGTTGCGGGATAGGCTTTATGATTTGCCTGAGCTTCATCATACGGGATTACGAGATTGCCAATTTAGCGCCATTTCACAGCTTGAAAAATCATTCAAAGCCAATCGGCCACGGGCATTGATTCAAATGGCCACCGGTGCGGGAAAAACGTTTACAGCCATCACCGCTGTGTATCGATTGCTTAAATTTGCGAAAGCAAAGCGCGTTTTGTTTTTGGTGGACACCAAAAATCTGGGGGAACAAGCCGTACAAGAGTTTATGGCATTTAAGCCCGCAGATGATAACCGAAAATTCACCGAGCTTTACAACGTCACGCGGTTAAAATCAAAACACGTCCCCACCGACTGCCAAGTGTATATCTCAACCATTCAACGTTTGTATTCTGTGTTGCGTGATGAAGAGCTGGATGAATCATTGGAAATCACCAACCCCGGTGAAGATATCGCCCCCATCAAGCAACCGTCCTGTGTTGTCTACAACGAAAAGATACCTGTTGAATTTTTTGATTTTATCATCATCGATGAGTGCCATCGTTCTATTTATAATTTATGGAAACAGGTTTTGGATTACCAAGACGCTTTTTTGATTGGCCTCACCGCAACGCCTGACAACAGAACATTAGGATTTTTCAACGAAAACATGGTCAGCGAGTATTCCCATGAAGACGCGGTGGCGGATGGCGTCAACGTGGGTTACGACACGTATTTGATCACAACAAAAATCACACAAGAAGGCTCAAAACTTGAGGCCGAACAGTACATAGAACGGCGTGAAAAACTATCGCGTAAAAAGCGATGGGAGCAACTTGACGAAGACGTGGAATACGCATCCAAAGATTTGGACCGCAACATTGTAAATCCCAGTCAAATTCGGCAAGTCATCCGAACTTTTCGCGACAAGTTGCCCGAGATATTTCCAGGCCGAACCGAAATGCCCAAAACACTTATTTTTGCCAAAACAGACAGTCACGCCGATGACATCATCGGTATCGTTCGGGAAGAATTTGAACAAGGCAATGCTTTTTGCAAAAAAGTAACCTATCAATCTGAAGAAGACTCAAAATCCGTTCTTTCCCAATTCAGAAACGACTATTACCCACGCATTGCCGTGACCGTTGATATGATTGCCACCGGCACCGACGTAAAACCGATTGAGTGCCTTGTGTTTATGCGGAATGTAAAATCGAGGAATTATTTCCAACAAATGCTTGGACGCGGAACCCGCACACTCAACGAAGATGATTTGAAGCGTGTCACCCCATCGGCATCAACAGCCAAAACACACTTTGTGGTGGTAGATGCCATTGGTGTCACCAAATCGCAAAAAACAGACTTACGCCCCTTAGAACGAAAGCCCGGCGCGTCCCTCAAAGACCTTTTGAACCAAGTTTTAATGGGCAACAAAAACGCTGATGTGTTTTCTTCTCTGGCAAGTCGCTTGATCCGACTTGATAAAGAACTTACCCCTGTAGAACATGAATCCTTGAAAAAATTGGGCAAAGGCTCCACCCTTTCTGACATCACACGGGCGCTTTTGCATGCCCATGATCCCGATATCGTTGAAGCCCAAGCGCGTGAAACATTTCAGATTGCCCCCACTGAAGAGCCTTCTGAAGAACAGAGAGAACAAGTCCAACAAAATCTGTTGAAAATACCAGGTTCAAGACTTTCGGGCGAATTGAACGAGTTTATCGTAAAATCCCGACAAGCCCACGACCAAATTATCGACGTGATCAATCAAGACCAAGTCACGTTTGCAGGATGGGACGCATCCCAAATCCATCAAGCCAAAGCCATGGTCACCGATTTTGAAACATTCATCAAACAGCATAAAGACGACATAATGGCCCTGTCGATCCTCTACAACGCGCCCCATCGACGAAAAGAAATCACCTATGCCATGATCCGCGACGTGTTTGATCTTCTCAAAACACATAGACCCCATCTTGCGCCTCTACGCGTGTACCAAGCCTATGAGGCCCTCGACCAAGTCAAAGCGGGCAACCCTAGAAATGAATTGATTGCCATTGTGTCCCTCATCCGGCGCGTGACAGGCATCGACACAACCCTTACCGAGTATCAACGAAGAGTTGATAAAAATTTCCAAACGTGGGTCTTCAAAAAACAAGCGGGATCTGCCGCCAAATTCGATCAAGAACAAATGGACTGGCTACACATGATCAAAGAACATATGGCGTCGAGTTTTCACATAGAACGCGATGACCTCGACCTTGCACCCTTCAACGCAAAAGGCGGTTTGGCAAAAATGTACGACCTCTTCGGAACGCACATGGATTCGATCATCTCAGAAATCAATGAGGCGTTGGTGGCATGAGAACAGTACCTCTTTCAGAGTGCATACTTCCAGCAAAGTCTAAAGTTCAGCCCAAAGATTATCCTGGTTTTCCATATATCGGATTGGATGATGTAGAATCTCACACAGGGCAGATACTCACCAAAAAGTCCACGGAAGAAATGAAAAGTGCAGCAGTTCTATTTTCTCCTGGTGAGATCTTGTATGGACGTCTTAGACCATACTTAAACAAGGTATTTGTCGCGAATGAATATGGATTATGTTCTGCGGAATTTATACCTCTTAAATGCAAATCTGAAATAGTAATTCCCGAGTATCTTGCCTGGTTACTTCGGAGCAACAAGTTTGTTTCATTTTCGACTCGCTTAGGAGCCGGAGATCGACCACGAGTGAGTCTGGATGATATAGGATTTTTTCTTGTCCCACTCTATAACACAATAACGCAAAAAAAAATCGTCTCCAAAATCGACACCCTCTTCGCTGAAATCGACGCAGGCATGGCGGATTTAAAACGCGCCAAAGCGCAACTTGAACTCTACAAACAATCGGTTTTGAATGCTGCCATCCAAGGCAAGCTTGTACCCCAAGACCCCAACGACGAACCCGCATCAAAATTGCTTGAACGCATCCGCGCTGAAAAAGAAAAGCTCATCAAAGAGGGCAAAATCAAAAAACAAAAACCGCTTCCCCCCATCGACCCAAGCGAAGTGCCTTTTGAATTGCCACAAGGGTGGGAGTGGGTGAGGTTGGGGGAACTTTCACAAGAGTTCAATTACGGAACATCGCAAAAGTGTGATTACTCTATTTCTGGTACTCCAGTTCTCAGGATACCAAATATCGGAAATGAAGTCATTGATATAGGAGATTTGAAATTCACAAGGCTCGAAAAGAATGACTACGAAAATCTAAAACTACAGATTGGCGATATACTAATTATCCGGAGCAATGGAAGCGTTAATTTGGTTGGCAGAAGTGCTATTGTAAATGATTCTTCTGTTGGCATGGCATACGCTGGATACCTTATTCGTTTAAGGCCATTTCAGACAGTAGAACCAGAATACATACACTTATGTTTAAGTTCATTTTACCTACGCACTCAAATCGAGGCATTTGCAAAATCGACTAGCGGAGTCAACAACATCAATGCTCAAGAACTGTCTAGGCTCATTATTCCGCTACCACCAACTTCAGAGCAAATCCGAGTCATTAAAACAGTTAAAAAAATATCTGAAAAAAAACTTGGGAAATCCCTAGGCATTGAACTTAATTTATCTTTTACAAGCCTCTTGAAACAATCCATCCTCAAATCCGCCTTTGAAGGAACCCTCGTATGAACAGTGCATCCATCATCAACAAAGTGTGGAGTTTCTGTCACGTCCTTCGTGACGACGGCGTAGGCTACGGCGATTACCTCGAACAGCTCACCTATCTTTTATTTTTGAAGATGGCCGATGAATACGCAAAACCGCCCTACAATCGAAAAATTGGTATTCCCAAGGAATTTACGTGGGAAACGATTACGTCCAAAAAAGGTGCCGAACTCGAAGAACACTACGCACGGCTTCTCAAAGAATTGGGCAACAAACCAGGCATGGTTGGTCAAATTTTTGTGAAATCCCAAAACAAAATCCAAGACCCTGCCAAGCTATCGCGCATCATCGATATGATAGACAAAGAGCAATGGGTCAGCATGGAGGCCGATGTTAAAGGCGACATCTACGAAGGCTTGTTGGAGAAAAACGCAGAAGACACCAAAAGTGGTGCGGGCCAATATTTTACGCCCCGCGCTTTGATTAAAGCCATGGTGGAATGTGTTCGACCTGAACCGCGCAAATCGATTGCAGATCCAGCCTGCGGCACGGGTGGGTTCTTTTTGTCGGCCTATGATTTTTTGGTCAAAGAACATCAGCTGGATCGCGAAGACAAAAAGTTTTTGATGCTCCATACATTTCGTGGCAATGAAATCGTATCGGGCACACGTCGGCTGTGTTTGATGAATTTGTTTTTGCACAATATCGGCGAAATGACCCAAGAAGATATCATCATTTCCCCCAACGATGCGCTTGTGGCCCCGCCAAGCACCACGTTTGACTATGTTCTTGCCAATCCACCTTTTGGCAAAAAAAGCAGCATGAC
>SXGR01060028.1_pt1 | contig 27681 bp, 24 predicted proteins | sample 3174711 | NCBI WGS metagenome assembly SXGR01 (sample SAMN11356860, study PRJNA531348) | freshwater metagenome | isolation source: freshwater sample F1-60 | place: China: Fuxian Lake, Yuxi | collected 2017-12-25
CATTGACGGCAAGCACGCTGCGCATCTGCGTTAGTTTTGGCATCTGTTGTCCCTGCTTGAATGTGGATCTGAATGAAAAACTATACGGACAGTTGGTGATTGTTTGCCGTAGGCACCAGCACTAGTGCCACGCAAACCGTCAGTCCGCCGATGGTCCAGCGCTAAATTTTCAACTCGGTACCATAGCGCGCGCAGATGGCCTGCAAAATCGACAGCCCCAGGCCGCTGCCCGGCCCTTGGGCTCGACGCGAGAGTCGCTAGGTTGCGCGTGGCCAGTGCAGTTGTTGGCGCGCCAACATGCGCCAGTATAGTCGAGCCGTCTCCGGCTCTGTGAAAATGCCAATCAGGCGCACCCGCCCGCCGCACGCGCTGCACTTGGGCGCAAACACCCCGTAGATGCGCGCCAGCAACTGTGCCCACAAACACCGCGCCGGGTGTCCGCCCCGCAGGGCGCCGCTGCCTGCATCCGCTGCCTTTGGCCGCGGTGGCTTACGCCCCGCAGCCAGCTTCGGCCCAGCCTGCGCCGTCACCTGCGCCCGCCACGGCGAGTTCGGCGCCAGCAATAAGATCCGCCACTGCGCATGAAAGGTGCGATCTCGGTTGTGCTCGGCGGATCATGCCGCACGTTTTTTCCCTACGGTTACGTGCAGCCGGAAGCAACTCCTGCTATACTATCCGATTGGAGTAACAATCCATGCCATACCGCATCGCCATTGGCCGTTTCTGGACGGAATCTCATTCTTTTTCCCCCCTGCTTACGAACCGCCAGATGTTCGAGTGCGGCTTGTTGATTGCGGGAGATGCCATACTGGCACAGTTGCGCGGTTCGCACACCGAAATCGGCGGCTTCCTGAGCGTTTTAGATCGTGAGGATGTGACTATTCTGCCTACCCTGGCAGCCCAATCGATGTGTGGCGGTCCGATCGAGCGGCCCGTTTGGGAGATGCTCCACGACGGGATCGTCCATCGATTGGCCGAGACTCTGCCGGTCGACGGCGTACTCCTCTCTCTTCACGGCTCGACGGTGGCAGAAGCAGAGGACGATTGCTGCGGCAATCTACTGGACGCCGTGCGGCGGTTGGTCGGTCCGGATATACCGGTGGTGGCTACGCTGGATATGCATGCCAATCCCACCGAGCAGCTGATGGCTAATGCTACAGCGCTGATTAGCTACAAAACGTATCCCCACCACGATTTTTACGAGCGAGGCGAGCAGGCCGCCCGAATGCTGCTTAGAACCCTGCGCGGCGAAGTAAAACCTATCATGGCGCTGACGCCATTACCGCTGAATATCGGCATGTTTACTGAAATCCAATTGGAGCTGATTGCCCAGGGTATCGAGATGGAGGCAGCCGGCAAAATCCTGGCCTGTTCGGTGCTGCAGACCCACCAGGGACTGGATGTATCTGGCATTCACGCCTTGAGCGCCATCATTGTGACTGACAACGATGCCGCATCGGCACAGCGTATTGGCCAGGAAATGATGTGGCAGGCCTGGCAGCAGCGCCACCGGGTCAAAACAGATACGAGCAGGCAGGGACTACCGCTGGCTGCTGCCGTATCTTCGGCCCTAGAATTTCCTCCCGGCACAGTAGTGATGACCGAGTGGGGTGACGGGATTACCGCCGGATTTCCGGGAGATAATGCAACTCTGATTACGGAGCTGATGAAACAGGGATTCACAGGTCGCGCGCTGCTGATCATCAACGACCCGGACCTGGTGCAGCGCGCTATGGTAGCCGGCGTCGGAAACCTGGTTAAAGGCCCCATTGGAGGCCGGTGGGGAGAGTCTTTTTATCAACCGGTGGCGTTGGATGGCCGCATCCGCCTGCTCTTCGATGGCATCCTACCACCCAGCCATGAGGACCATCCCAGCCACCTGGCCGTTTCCAACACCAGTATGGGCCCTACCGCCGTCGTCCAAGTCGAGTCCGCGGATTATCGCGATGCGGATAACCGCGGACACTACACCGTAGTAGCTACTTCGATCCCAGTAGCCTCTACCGAACCTATCGTTTTCCGGGCCGTGGGCATCGAACCGGCGGATTACCGCATCGTGCTGGTGAAAGCCATTATCCAACACCGGGCGCACTTTGCGTCCCTGGCTGTGGGCTTTGTGGATATTAACGATGGCCGGTATGTGGAAAGCGCGCATAACTGGCGCAAACGCCAACCCAAAGCCGTCTACCCTTTCACGGTGTTCAGCGATGAGGAAATCCGGCGCCATTTGGGGCTAGTGGTCTGAAACTGCTTCTCAGTTGGTCATGGCAAAGGAGTGATTCCTGTTCAACCCTCACGCGTGATCAATGCGAAAGGGGTTTCACCTACAACTTTGTGGCGCCGATGCGGCCCTCTTCACAGATCAGGGCGACAGCGCCACCGTCCAGCGGTCGGCCTGTGTCTTCGACATCGAAAAGCTGCTGGCCGTCGATCCACCCACGCAGGCGCGTGCCGTTGACTTCCAACTTCAAATCATAGGTGTGCTCCGTTTCACCACCAAGCCGGTTTCTGCCATGGTGGTCTCGCCGTCCAGCGCTTTGACCAGCCGCGCTTTACATCCGGCAGTGAGCAGGAGCGCCAGTCAGATCAGCCATGACATTGGCCATCAGGCACCCCTCAAGAAGACGCCGAGACACCTAACGCGTCACAACGACCTCCGATGCTCGTAACATCGCATCAACTGGGTTGAACGGCAAGTGGCCCCGAGTGGCATCCGCTTGTGGACATGCTCAGACGACTTCTGGCAATCATCATCATCGCGCCAAGGTTGGTCTCTGCTCCTTCAAACGTTCTCTCGGTCAACCCGTAACGCCGGAATGGTGCCGCTCCAATGTCGAATGCACCGCTGAGAGGAGTCTGTCGACGTGCTCAGTTTCCATGGGCAGCGATACGTTTGCAAAACTGCTCCACAGGATACCTTGCTTGAGGAGTGAGAAGAACAACCACCGATGCAACAGATTGTCTTCTCCTGCGGCTTCCCGATAGTTCCGCGGCCTACTGGCAAGAAAGTGGACCCGGAGTAGCGAGCCTGCAGTGGTTAGTTGAGCTTGTACGCCATACTGGCGAAAAGTCGCCTCCAGTCCAGCAGTAAGTCGCTGTGTGAGTGCATCGAGCTTTGCGTATGCCTCCGGTGTCAAAGCGCGCAGAGTCGCCAGACCCGCGGCCATCGACAACGGATTGGCATTGTAAGTCCCAGAGTGGGGTAGCTTCGGCGCTTCAGACGAGGGATCGTACAGCGCCATAATGTCGGCACGCCCACCGAAGGCGCCCCCAGGCGTACCACCAGCGACGATCTTCGCCAAGCACGTCAGATCAGGCATGACGTTGTAGATCTCCTGGGCGCCTCCAGACGAAATCCTGTACGAGATAATCTCATCAAAAATCAGTAGAACCCCGGCGCGTCGGGTGATGTCCCTCAACCGAGTCAGAAAGCCATCCTGCGGCAGGGTGAAACCGGCGCCCGATGAGAGTGGCTCCACGATCACAGCTGCCAGATCGCCGGTGTTCTCCGCAATGATGGCCTCACAGGCCGCCGGGTTATTGAACGGCAAGACGACGACGTTCTTCAACGTGGCAGGAGGCAGTCCCGCGGAACTGGGCACCGAGTAGGGCCGATCAGCTGGACCCAGGTCGGGGCCTACAGGAGGTATGTGGCTGACAAATGCATCATCGCTCGTACCATGATAGGCCCCCTCAAACTTGGCGATCTTGTGTTTCCCTGTGAAGGCTCTCGCAGCGCGAAGCGCGTTAAGTACGGCTTCCGAGCCTGAGTTGCAGAACCGAACCAGTTCGAGAGACGGCACGCGCGAGGTAAGCAGTTCGGCCAACTCAATCTCGAGCGCATTGGGTCGCGAAAAACCAGTTCCCTTCGTCACCTGGTTCTGTATGGCCTGTACAACAGCTGGATGGCTGTGGCCGAGCACCATGGCAGTGTTATTGTTTATGAAGTCGAGCAGCGCGTGTCCGTCAGCATCGAAGAGATAGACACCATCCCCCCGTTCAGCATAGAAAGGGAATGGAGCCATGTAGACGCCGGTACGACTGTTTCCCCCAGGTAGAGACTTCCTTGCCCGTTCAAACAACTCCCGCGAACGAGGATTTCTAGCCTGATATTCTGTGACCAGCAGATCTAGTGCCTTCTGCACGTCTTGCCTGTCCATAGCTATTCTGCACCTCCAGTGATTGTGTGGGAGCGATTAGGAAACATTGACGCAGTCACTCGTCCTCCGGGATTCGCTTGTTACTCAATCGTCGGCCAATCCTCTCCACGGTCAACCTTAAGCTGTGTCTCAATGGCCGCGCATCTGCTGTCAAGGCGCCGGTACATATCTACCACCTCAAACCCCGTGAAGTTCCCGTGCTCGAACACGACCTTACCGCTTATCAGTACAGTGTCCACTGTCCGCGACAGCGAGTAATATACTAGGTTGCTCACAGGGTTGCGGAAGCGAGGTCGGCACTCAGGCCCATCTAGGCCGCGGATGACGATGTCTGCGTACTTTCCGACCTCCAGAGACCCGACTTCGTTCTGCATCCCAAGCGCTGTGGCGCTGTTCACGGTGATCATTTCCATCGCTGTTGACGCCGCGATGGTTGGCATGACACCTCGTTTCTCTCTGTGCAGCGTGGCTGCCAGGTACGCTTGCCTTGCAAGATCATGCTTGCCACTGTGTCCATCAGAGCCCAGGCCCACAACTACGCCGGCCTCGAGCATTTCCGGTATTCGCCCCACCCTGATTGCACCCATGGCGCGACGGATCGATGCGGCCGGGCAATGTACTACCCGGGTACCGGACCGCGCCACAAGCTCTACCTCGCGCTGGTCAAGATGAATCATGTGAATCAGAGTTAAGTTCGAGCCGAGCACGCCCACATCTCCCAGATGTTCCACGGGGCGCTTGCCAAACTGCGCTTGCGCGTGGGCAACTTCTTCCTCAGACCACGATTGATGCATGATCATTGGCACGCCACGTCGCTCGGCCAACGCCTTGGCGCCGGCCAGCAACTCGTCGGACACACTGGTCATACCACTCAACGTCACAGCGCATCGCACAGTGGCTCCTGAACGAAAGGGGTATCGTTCGACCTGTTCTTCCAGTCGTTCCAAGCACTTAGCTGTCGGCATGGTCTGCCCCTGAATCTCATCTCCTTGGTCGGCAATATAGTGTCCAGGGATACCACGCATACCCACCGCCTGAATGGCCTCCACCGTTGCGTCAAGGGCAAATGAACTTCCAGTATCACAATAAAGAGTAGTCCCGTTCGCGACCATTTCCATACAAGCCAGTTGCGCGCCCAGATATTCGTCGTCTCGACTCATTGAGGCCCAGAAAGGATTTTCGACGGCTGCCCAATTTGCGCTATTGTCTCCCATTAGGCCGCGAATGAGATCCAGTCCCGTGTGCGCATGCGCATCCACAAAACCCGGATGCACCACAGCTCCGTGCACGTCAAGCTCCTGTGAAGGCTCGACGCTGGAGCTAAGCTCCCGGTCGGGGCCTATAGCGGCGATCCGTCCGTCATGAATGGCAATCGCTCCGTCCAAGAAGATACGTCGCTGCTGATCCATACTTATGATATGTGCGTGGCGAATCAGTTGGTCAGCGTGAATCATGGTGGTGGTCATAAGTCGTCTCCTTTAATGCTCGCTCACAGGGATGCTATCTGCAAGTCTTCCTAGAACCGGCTCCACCCTGCCAGGAGCGTCCCCACTGTCAGCCCTTTCCGCCTGTCGGCAAGATCGACGCGCTCGCCCCGCGCGAACGCCGCAGTGATGTTATAAGAACGGCACCAAGCAGGATCGCTAGCACCAGGATGTTTTCGACCACCGATACAACAGCCAACATCGGGCTCAGTTTGTAATGCAGATCCTCCCAGAGGCGCACCGGCAATGTGCGAATTCTGGTGCCGGCCAGAAAGAGTGCAATGGTGAGCTCATCAAAGGTCGTAAGGAAACCGAAAAACGCAGCCACCATGATGCCGGTGCGCAGGATGGGCAAGGTGATTTGGCGAACTGCCTCAAAAGCGGAAGCGCCCATTACGCGTGCCGCCTGCTCGAGCCGGATATCGAATCCCTGCAGATTAGATGCAATGATAATCGTCACGAGGGGTAGTGCGAAGATACTCTGAGCGAGAACCAATCCGTGCGTCGTGCCCACCAATCCCACAGGAAAGAAGACGTGATAGATCGCGATCCCAGTGATCGCAGCGGGTATGATCATCGGGCTCATAAGCAGGGCCATGATCGCGCCCTTTCCGGGGTAGTTGGCGCGGACGAGACCGAACGCCCCTAGACCGCCGAGCACCGTTGTGAAGATGGTACTCAGCAGGCTGAGTTTCACACTGGTCAGCAAAGCATCGATCCAATAACTTCCCGTGAATTCTTGGTACCACCGAAGGGTAAGCTTCTGTGGCGGGAAGGACAAGAACATGTCTTCCCCGAACGAGGACAGAACCGCCACCAAGATCGGGCTGACGAGAATGATTATGGCTAACCCTACACAAAGCAAGCCAGGAATCACCGCAACGGCCGTCGGGACCCTCGCTACCACATGTATGGCTGACCAAAAGACGCGGTCGGCCACTAGGCGGATCCGAAATCTCACAGCCACGCCGATGTGAGAGAAAGCACGTCGGGATCGCCTGCCAGCCGTCGCGGTTGCCCCCACCTCGATTGGGGCTATTGGTACAGGGCCGGAGCCCCAGATCCGCTGCAGCGGCATGATCCGGGAGGCAATGAGTAGCATGAGCAGCGTTGCGGCAAGAAGAATAACAGCCATGGCTTCCGAAAAACCAGGAGCGTGGAAAGTCTGTCGAGACCGCACTAGGAGTGTTGCATACACTTGACCAGAGTTTGCGCCGAGCAGGTCTGGAGTGATGTAGAACCCGACCCCCATAATAAAGACAAGCACTACCCCGGTGAGAACGCCGGACAATGACAGCGGGAAGAACACTGTCAGGAATGCGGAGACCGGAGTGGCACCCATGACCTGCGCCGAACGGACGAGGCGTGCATCGATGGATGTCATTACGCTGTAGATCGGAAGCACCATAAATGGCAGAAGAATCGCAAGCATGCCAATCTGCACTGCTAGCGACGAGTAGAGCACACGAACAGCTTCTCCGACAAGAAGCTCATAGATCCTGGCGATGGGGCCTTGTCGTCCCAGGATAACCATCCAACCGAACGTCCGCACGATAAGGGCGACAAAGAGCGGGATGACTACCACCACGGTCAAGACTAGCCGAATGCGGTCCGACCCTACCCGCATGATATATGCAATCGGGTAGCTCAGTATCAGGCACCCGATTGTAGCCATGCCGGCATACTGGAACTGGCGGAGGAGCGCCTCCGTATACAGTGGCGTGGTAAGAATGCGCTGGAAGTGCGCCAGCGGATTGGCCGTCTGAGTGAAGCTGGCCATGAATAATCGCGCCAGCGGCCACACAAAAACGAGCCCCACGTACACAATGGTCGGCAGGATGAGTAGTCCCGGACTCGATGGCAGGCGGGGAAATCGCAGCCGACCTGCATCGGTCCCCAGCGTGTTTACATCTCCAGGCTGCATCATGGGAATCCCTTCTCCTAGTCGTGTCAACTGATCCTATGAGCGCAACGCGATAACATCCTCTGGATGCCAAGCCACAAAGACCCGCTCACCGATCTCATGCGATTCCTGTGATGCGCAGTTGTATGCACAGCCAAGAATTGTAGGCCCGGCGTCCAACTGCACTCGATACCGAGTGGAGCTCCCAAGGTACTGTACCTCAGTGAGTACACCGGCCAGACTAGCACCTTGCTGCTCGCTAGATATCGTGGCCTTCTCGGGGCGAATCATGAGGTGAACCTGCGCGCCAACCTTCAGACCGGCGGTTGCCCGACCTCTCACGATCAGACCCTCGCCCACCGCCACTGAACAGGAGTAGGAATCGACAGTGCGGACCTCACCAGGCAGCAACGTCGAATCGCCAACAAAGTCGGCAACGAAGGGGTCGGTGGGGTTTTCGTAGACCTCTTTAGGCGTTCCCACCTGGAGGATACGACCCGAATTCAGGACTGCGATGCGGTCAGACATGGCCAGGGCCTCTTCCTGATCATGAGTGACGTAGATAATCGTCGCTTCCACGGAGTGGTGGAGTTCAATGAGTTCGAGTTGCACCATCGCGCGCAACCTTCGGTCGAGCGCCCCCAGAGGCTCGTCCATGAGCAGTACACTCGGTTCGTAGACCAGGGCACGCGCCAGGGCAACACGCTGCTGTTGGCCACCACTCAGCTGCAAGGGGTATTTCTTGGCTTGTTCTGATAGGTGCACCAACTCGAGCACATCGCGCACTCTGGGCTCGATGTCCTGATAAGGCATTCGCCGCATGCGCAAGGGGAAGGCAACGTTCTGTTCAATGGTCATATGGGGAAACAAGGCATAGTTCTGGAACACCATACCGACATTGCGCTTCTCAGGGTTGAGCTGATCTACGCGGCGTCCCCCGATGTCGATTGTTCCCTCAGTGGGTGTCTCAAACCCAGCGATCATTAACAGCAGGGTTGTCTTTCCACTGCCACTAGGCCCGAGCAGAGACAGAAACTCCCCAGCGCGGATATCCAGTGATACGTTGTCTACCGCCGTGAATGCTCCAAATCGCTTGACAACGCCATTCACGGACACCGGCGCCCCGCGCTGCTTTGCTAGGCTACCTTTCTCTGCCACGTGACCAATCCTACCTGATGCTGCCTACCACTCGACTTGATATTGGGGAGTCCATGAATGCCTCGCCCATCCCCTCCCCACGCCAGCCTAAGGCTCCGCAAGGGAGCCCTAGGCTGCACACAAGGCATGTCACGCGGCCACGAACTCGGCGAACCGTTCTTGGAGAGTCTCCTCCATGGTGCGACCATCGGGCCCTTTTTCTGCCCAGTAGAACGGGTCTGTCACGAAGATCTTCTCCGCGTTTTCTGGAGCGTTGGTCCACCGTTTGCGCTTCTCTGGGTCGGCGCAGTCCCAAGCCGTCGATGCTGGTATCGGTTGCCGCCAGAACTCTCCGATGCGCGCGGCAGTAGTTGGCTCAAACCAGAATGCGAGCCCAGCCATGGCAGCCTTGGCATTCGGGGCGCCCTTCACGACACCTATGAAGTCGCTGTGTACGAGGGCCTCATTGAGCGTGTAACTGAAGGGCAGTTTCTGATCGAGGAGGTTCTCGATTCGGGAATTCGACATGCCGATGACGGTCACATCGCCGTTCGCCAGCAGTTGCTGTGCCTCCGTGCCGGAAGTCCACCACTTGACAATATGGGGCTTGATTTCTTCGAGTTTCTTGAAAGCCCGCTCCACATCGAATGGGTAGATCTTGTCTCTCGCCACACCGTCAGCCAAGAGCGCTGCCTCGATGACCTTGAATACACTGTAGCCCACGAGCGACCGTTTGCCAGGGTATTTCTTGACGTCCCAGAACTTGGCCCAGCTGTCCGGCTTGTCATCGCCAAGGAACGCCTTTTCACTCCAGGCGATAACGATCGGCACTTCGGCATAGGCAATGACGTTGGTCTGCTTCCAGATGGGAAGCATAGTGTCGAGAGTGACCTTTGGAAAAATATCATAATCGATTGGCATCCACAGGTCTGGGTTCGCTTGGTAGATCGCAGCGGTGGTTTCAACGATATCGAACTCCACTTTGCCGGCCGCCTGCTGAGCCTTTAGCTGTTCGAGGATATCATTGGTGTGGGGCACTTCCACGACTTTGACACCGCTCAGCTTGGTGAAAGGCGTCCAGACAGCTTCGTGCTCTTGGTCAGAGAACGATCCTCCCCAGCCGGCTCGCGCTATCGGACCTGCCTCCATCTGATAGGTTGGCTTGAGCCAGGGACGATCCGGTTCGGCGCATACGTCTTTGGCGATTGCAGGCGCGGCGGTTGCAGGCGCGGCGGTTGCAGCAGGGGCGATGTTCGCAGTGGGCTGCGCCGGCGCGCAGGCGGCCAGAATCGAACTGCCGCTAGCTGCACCCGCCAGCTTCAGGAAATCGCGTCGAGTCGGTTTCTTTCTATTTTCCATGACAGACCTCCATATTGTTACTATGCGGCACAAAGTGCCCTAAACGCTCACACAGCCAATGAAATGAGTTGCGAGTTGGTTAGCCGTGTGACACTACCATTCAGTATCGTTTGATGGATAACAGAGCAAGCCCCAAGCCATCGCTATACTACCGCATATTTTTAAGTTCGTCAAGTACCAAAATGCGCCTGCAACCAGCCTACCCGCGCGCCGCTGCGCCAGCCACGTCTCCAAATTCTGAAGCACCACTTGATACGCCTCACTCCGTTCCGGCCGCCGGCGTACATACACCGCGGACCGCTTCAACTTGCAATTACTGCCTGCGTGTGTCCCCGGCACACCAGCAGCGCTGCTCGGCCGTGCCGCACCAGCAGATCGACCGGGCGCGGCGTGCCCGTGTACGCATGGGTTCCGATCAATGAGCCTCCGGCTGCGTGCCCGCCGGTCGCGTGCCCACGGGGGGACCGGCCAGGCGATCGTCCATCTCGATGAGCGTCGGTCCCGGGTGGCGCAGCGCGTCCCGGGTGACGCGACCCAGCTCTTGGGGCGTGCGCGGGGCCGCATACCGCGCGCCGAACCCCGCCGCGAGCGCCGAGAGATCCGGCACCGCGAACTCCACGCCCACGGGCTCCATGCCAGCCTGCTGCATCCCCAGGCGGATCGACCCGAACCCGCGGTCGTTCCAGAGCAGCACGGGGAGCGGCCGCCCCTGCTCCGCCGCGGTCAGCAGCTCCGGGCACGTGAATAGGAATCCGCCGTCGCCAATGAGCACGGCGGCAGGCCGGCCCGGCTCCGCCACCCCCGCCCCGATCGCCGCCGGCAACGCGTAACCCAGCGTGCCGAACGACGAGGGGTAGAGCCAGCGCCCCGTGGTGGGGACCGGCAACCAGCGGTAGCCCACGTAGGTGACCGTGGTGGAGTCGGCCACGATGGCGGTCTCCGGCGGCAGCGCCTCGCGGAAGGCACCCAGCCAGGGCCGATGGCGCTCGCCCAGGATTGCGGTGGCCGCGTCGATGGCGGCCCGCGCTGCACCGGCACGCTCCGTCGCTGGGGGACGCGCGCGGATGGCTGCGGTCAGGGCGTCGGCGGCGAGCGACGCATCCGCGTGGACCGGGATGGCGGGTGTGGCGTTGACGGTCAGAGCGGCGGCGTCGATGTCGATACGGATGAGCCGCCCGGCCACGGCCACTGGGCTGGACCAGAAATCGCTGCGGCCGAGGCGGGTGCCGATCGCCAGCACCACGTCCGACTCCGTGAGCATTGCCAGCGCCGCGTCGTGATGGAAGCCGCCGCCCGCGCTCAGCGGGTGGTCGTCGCCCAGCACGCCCTTGCCGTTCCACGTGGACAGCGCCGGCGCTCCCAGTCGCTCCACGAGGGCCGTGACCGCGCTCCCCGCGTGCCGCGCCCCACCGCCCACGACCACCAGCGGCCGCGCGGCGGTGTCTAGTGCGCGGGCGGCCGCCTCGATCGCGGCCGGGTCCGGCAACGGCCGCTCGCCGCGCGCAGGGGGCGCATCCTCCACTGGCCCGGTCTCCGCCAGGACGTCGATGGGCACGCCCAGATGGATCGCCCCGGCTGGGCCAGTCGCGAGGTCCCGGAACGCCCGGTCGATGAGCGACCCAATCGCCGCCACGTCCATCGCCCGCTCGCTCCAGCGCGTCACCCCCGCCGCCAGCGCCCGCTGGTCCCGCAGCTCGTGGTTGTGGTCGCGCCCCGCGCCTATATCCGCGCGCGGCACCTCCGCCGAGAGCACCAGGACCGGCGCGGAATCCGTGGTGGCCTCGGCCATGGCGGTCGCGATGTTGCTCACGCCCGGCCCGGTCACCACCACGGCGACCCCGGGCCGGCCGCTGACCCGCCCGTACCCGTCCGCCGCGAACCCCGCGCCCTGCTCGTGGCGCACGGTGATGTGTCGGATGGACGACTCGCTAAGGCCTAGGTAGATGGGCACCGTGTGATCGCCGGGGATGCCGAAGACGTGACGCACCCCGTTCCGCTCCAGCGCGTGGATGACCGCCCGCCCGCCGTCGAGATCGCGTGCCACCGGCTACCCCACCTGCCCCGACGGACCCGGTCCCGGTCCCGGCGGCGGCACCCGCCCGCCTGCCAGCTCACACTTGTCCACCACCAGCACTTGGCCAGTGATCGCGTCGCTGGTGATGAGCAGCAGCGCGGCCTCTGTCACGCGAGCTACGTCGACCAAGCCCACGGGGTCGTTGACGACCGCCGCGCGCCGTCCCGGCGGCAGGTAGCGCTCCAGCCAGGGCGTGTCCATCCAGCCGGGCGCCACCGCGGTGACTCGGATGACCGGCCCAAGTGTCCGCGCCAGCACGTGAGTGAGGCTGACCACGGCGGCTTTCGACGAGACATACGGGATCGATGATCTTTCCGCGTTGAACGCCGAATTGGACGCGACGTTCAGGATCACGCCGCTGCCCATGCTGACCATGCCGCCACCCACCGCTTGCACCGCCCCGAACGCACCCGCGACGTTGACCCGCATGATCCGCTCCCAGTCCGCCTCCGTGACCGCCGCAAGGTCCGCAGCTGGCACATAGCGCGTCGTGCCGGCATTGTTGACCAGGATGCTGGAGGAGGAGCGAGGACGCGCGGGGGAACAGATCGTCGCCCGGCAGCAGCACCTTGGCCAACGCCACCAGGGTCGCGGTCAGGCTGTCGGCTTCGTCCTTCATCATGCTGCGCTCGCCACCCTCGCCCGCGGTGCGGGAGAGGGGCAGAGTTCCTAGCCCGCCCCGGCATCGTCATCCCAGCACCTCGGTCATCTTCACCAGCCGCCCCTCGCGCAAAGATTTCACGGTCGATGGATAGAAAATTCAATCATAAGATAAGCGTAAGCGCTAGCCCTGCACTTGTCAAGCACCAATTTGCGCTAGCCTCCATCCCGCCATTGCTTAGTGGTCAACGATCACTCTTGTTGGACATTCCGAAAGGTACGCTCATTCAACAAGCGGATATCACACAACTTCTACAGACCATCATCGGCAGCCCTAAACATTCAGTGCGCTCTGCAAGTGGCTGCACCTCGCCTACCCACGTTGCGCCGCGTGTGCCATTACTACAGCGCAGGATTAACAACCCACTGTCTGATCAAACTCCAACTCCGGGATCGGCTCTGGATCCGCACCCGCATCAGCCACCAACCTATCATGTCCGGCTTCCGCTGTAAGGTTTGCCGTCTGGTCAAACTCAATTTCGGCGATTGCCTCTACTGCTTCTGGAGCAATCAGCTAGTGCATTCTCCTCCACCGGTGGTGAGCGCGCGGATGCGATTGCCGGTGCAGTTGTTGGCTCGCCAGCCACGTCTCCAAATTCTGACGCACCACTTGATACGCCGCACTCCGTTCCGGCCGCCGGCGTAAATACACCGCGGCCCACCTCAACTTGCAATTACTGCCTGCGCTTGTCCCCGGCACACCTGCAGCACAGATTAGTGCCTTTTCCAGAGAAGCGCTTGGATTTAAACCGCGAACGTTCGGGGTAATGCGCAGAAAGCCGACCAGCTTTTCAATCTGCCGGAAGGCAGCGGGGCGTTGACGGTGTTCGCCATCGGCTAGGCGGACGATCCAGCGCTGCTAGCGCAGAATTTGCGCAAACGCGAACTGGCAACTCGATCACTAAGACCGCTGAGCGAGTTCGCCTTCGACGGCACGTGGCAGCACACGCTAACCGAGGAGCAAGCGCTGTCCGGTTGTGCCAAATTCCTTAGCAACGCAAATCGATAGCTAATCGAAAACAAATCCATGATAAACAAAAGCTCATACCGGCACGCGCCAAGCAAGCAACCTACTCTGTACCATGGGCCCGGAAACAATTTTTGCAACAGTGTAGTTGGTTGCCTAACAGGCCTGACTTGACTAGACTCACAACGCGCTAGGACGCAGCACCAGCGGTCAACATGGCTGCTTCGCTGGAAACAATTCGGTAACATTGGACCCACAGCACATGTGAGTGCCAGCCATGGGTTGCAAGGCATCAATGCCGTCAGCTTCGATGCTAGAAATCACGGCATGTAAACCTGCAATCGTATTCGCACACCCTGGCACCGCAATGCGCGGACAAAAAATCAACCCAGCACCAATCACATTGCGCAGCTCACAGCCAAGGTGGCGTGAAGCACCGGCCTCACGCGCTTGTAGACGCATCGTATACCTTACACGAATTGCAATGCACCCACAGACTGGTCATGATTTTCGATTCGGACTACATTGTGGTGTAGAGATCGGGTAACCTTGGGTCATTGGTGTGATGCACATTACAGTTGATGAGGTTGGGTAGCAGCGTCAAATCCGCCACTACAATCCGAGTGTGTTAACCTGTCAACCAGTCACGTGCATTATCAACTAAAATAATCCGATCTGACTAAGTAATCAGGTCACGTGCTCCATCAATAACGCTTTTAATGAGCCGACAGTGGTGAAAATATGTCGCTACTTAAATCTCTTATTGACAACCCATAGTTAGCCCGCCATCAACAGGCAGGACAGTCCCCGTCACGAAATCAGCAACGGGTGAGGCTAAGTAGATCACAGCTTCAGATACATCATCTAGCGTTGCGATGCGCCCTAACGGTATCCGCGAGTTCCAGTAGTCACGCATACCCGGACGAGCAAGCGTCTGCGCGGCCAACTCGGTCTCGACAAAGGTCGGGGCCACGGCGTTTACCGTGATTTGGTAGGGCGCCCATTCCAGTGCGAGTACTTTGGTCAACATGTTCAAACCGGCCTTGCTAGGACAGTAGGCGGCGCGCTCGTGGGCGGCAATCAAGCCCGCGGCTGACGAGATGTTGATGATCTTGCCGCGATTGCGCGCAATCATCCGCTGACCAACGGCTTGTGTACAAAAAAAAACGCCCTTGAGATTAACATCGAAAATCTGGTCCCACTGCGCCTCGGTCACATTGGTGGCGAGTTCCGGGATGTTAATCCCTGCATTGTTAACCAAAATGTCAATCGGTCCCAGCACGGCCTCGATCGTTTGGACTGCTTCCTGTATATTGCTCAGATTCGTCACTTCCAACGCGACCGCTAGCGCACGCTGCCCCGTGGCTTCGATCTGTTGGTACGTGGCAACCAATGCGTCCAATTGACGTGCAGTAATTGCTACATCTGCGCCGGCGTTGGCTAAACGGATCGCAATGGCCGCGCCGATGCCGCGACTGCTCCCGGTGACTAGGGCGACTTTTCCTTGCAAAGGTTTTTGGAATATATTACTCACACCATGCAATAATAAAACGTGCCAGCACGCGCGCCACGTTGAGTACGCTCGCCAATTCGACATACTCGTCAGGGGCGTGCATATTGGCCCCGGCCGGCCCGTAATATACGGCTTGCTCCCCTGCCACCAAATCAAAATAACGCCCATCCGCAGTACCCATAAAAGCGCCCCGTTCCAACGGACGCTGGAACGTTGCCTGATGACAGCTATCTAGCATCTGGATGATGGGTGCGTTCTCGCTAATGGACCACCCCAAGGCACGAAAACCTGGGAAACTCACAGAGGGCGGATTTTGGGCCAGCCATGGATCGGCGGACGCAGCCTTGGTGATCTGTGTCTGGATAAAAGTACGAACTTGGGCAAATGACCAACCAATGGGAAAGGACATGCGACAAGTAAAACGACACACCAGCGGCACATTGGAAGGCCAGTCCCCCCCCTCAATTTTGCCAACGCTCAACGTAAGTGGCTGGGCATATTGGGCATAAGCCGGATGATCAAAATTAGCGTTGAGGGCAGCGACCATGGGTAGCTTCATGCCAGCAATAAGGGCTACAGCCTGCTCAATGGCGTTGACGTAGGCGCCAGCGTCGCCTACATATGCTGCCTTTCCACGCACCGTAACCTCGAACCAGACCACACCGGGGGTGGCGGTCAGTGCTTTGAGATTAGTCAACTCAGTAATCACTGCACCATCGACAAATCCACTGCGTAAACGAGCGGCCAGCATGCCGTTGCCTGTACACTCCTCCTCGATAACACTCTCGAAGATGACTGGACCGCGCAGAGCGATGCCCGAATTTTTTGCGGCTTGGATGGCTAATAGCGCGGCAACCAGACCGCCCTTCATGTCAAGCGCGCCGCGCCCATACATTCTGCCGTCGGTTATTGTTGCGCCCCACGGATCATAAGTCCAGCTGTCCAACGGCTCTGGGCTGACAACATCAATGTGGCCGTTCAGGACAAGTGATCTTCCGCCGCTGGCAGTTGGCTGTAGAACGCCGCGCAGATTAGGACGACTTACAGAGGCCCAGTCAACAGGTGCAAAGTTGGGGTTGCCCATTAATTCGCCCAGATCCAAGTCCCACATTTCACACTCCAACCCCATGCGGCGCAGATGGCGGCAGAGAATTTCTTGCCCAGCCCGTTCATGGCCCAGCGTTGTAGGACAACGAACCAGATCAGTGAGGAGTTGAAGGTGGTCATCAGCATATTTGTCTACGAGAGACACGGCATGGTTAGCTGCTGTCATAGGCTGTTTAACTTTTGCTAGATTCTTGAAAATTCTGTGTGATTACCTTCCACGGCGTCACAATCAACAAAATTGACTCCCAATCTGCACTCTCTTCTGCATACTGTTTTGCCGCAGTGGGATCGGCGATATAGTGTTGAATCAGCCGCCCCTGAATTGGTCGCTGACGGGGATCGCCTTTTTCGATAATCTCGACGGTGCCGCTGACCATTACCGTGCGCAAATCTTCTCGACCACCATCAATACAGAGGCTGATCCGCGGATCCCGTTGTAGATTGCGATATTTGGCAGTGTTTTTGGTGATGCTAATATAGAAAAGGCCATTCTCATAGATATACCAAACGGGACTCAGTTGGGGCGAACCATCGGCGCGAGTTGTCCCGACAGTCGCATGCAACGGTATTTGCAAGAACTCGTTAAGCTGGTTGGAATCCATCTGCAAACTGTGGGTTATTTTTCGGAGTGGGGATCAAATGCATCGGCCAGCCCATCCCCGATAAAATTTACCGCTAGAACCGTCACGGCAATGGCGATACCAGGTGACAACCAGAGCCAAGGTGCGCCGACCAAGACAGTTGGTGAGTGCGCATCGTTGAGCATCCCGCCCCAACTGGGGGTAGGTGGTTGGACGCCCAAGCCGAGGAAGCTGAGACTAGCCTCCAATATGACCGCCGTTGCCACTCCAAAGGTCGCCGCAACGGTGAGCGCTCCGGCCATGTTGGGAAGCATATGGCGCATGATAATGCGTCCCGTGCTTGCTCCAATCATGCGGGCGGCGATCACATAGTCTTCTTCACGTAAACCAAGAACTTGGCCCCGCACAATGCGCGCTGTCTGCGGCCAACCGAGCAGTCCAATAACGGTTATCACGGTGGCAACACTGGGGCCAACAACCGATACAAAGACAATGACCAAGAGCAAACTTGGCAACGTCAAAAAAATCTCGGTAATCCGCATAACGACGCCGTCAATAACACCGCCAAAGTAGCCCGCCAGCGCGCCTAGGAAGGTACCAATGACAACATAAATGGTCACTGCGCCGAACCCCACTCCCAGAGAGATACGGCCGCCGTAGACGATACGGCTCCAGACATCGCGCCCAATCAGATCAGTTCCCAACCAGTGATTGACATCGGGCGCCTTGCGTATGGCTCGCAAGTCTACCTTGATCGGATCGTACAACGTGACAAAGGGCGCGAACACCGCTAGAAACAAAATCGCCACCATGATGACCAACCCAACAACCGCAAGTCGATGCTTTATAAAGCGCCTTGCCACCTGCTGGTGGTTGAGCATTTGGTCATTCTGAATTGACACTACTCTGAATTCTCACCACCAGTAAGCCGTATGCGCGGATCGACCAAGGCATAACCAACATCAGCCAATAGATTGCTGATCATCACACCGACCCCTACGACAAGAATCACCCCCATCAACACCGACGGGTCGCGATCGGCAGCGCCGCGCACTGCCATTTGCCCCATCCCAGGCCACGAAAACATCTGCTCGGTGATGACGGCGCCTGCAACCAGTTGGGGCAGCAGCAGGCCCACAATTGTGATGACGGGCAGCAGCGCATTGCGAAAGCCGTGACGGCGAAAGACAGTGCTCTTGCGCAACCCTTTGGCCCGGGCAGTACGCATGTAGTCGCGGCCCAGCACCTGCAGCATACTCGCACGCGTATAACGCAACAGAGGCGCAGCACTTTGAAAGCCCAAAATCATTGCCGGAAGGGTAAGATGCAACAAACGGTCTGCTATGCTTGGCGGCGCACCAATGGTGTACATATCGCCGGTTGGCAAAATGTCAAGCCAGACGCCAAAAAGATAGATACACAAGAGCCCGAAAAAAAAGGAAGGGACCGAAATCATCGCCATGGAGAAAGTGGTCAGTACATAGTCGATCGGCGTGTTCTGCTTGATCGCTGAAATCGCACCCAAGGGAATGCCAATCAGTATCGCAATCAGGACAGCAGCCCCCATTAGTTGAAGCGTCGCGGGCAGCCGCAAGATCAATTCAGCAGTGATGGAGCGTCGCGTTACAATGGAGAAGCCCATGTCACCACGGAATAAGCCCCCCAGCCAGCGTGCATAGCGGACTACTATCGGACCATCTAGTCCCAAGGCCATGCGCTGCTCTGCCAGCCACTCTGGCCCCTGTTCAGCGATCATAGATGGGTCGATGCGCGCCATAATGGGGTCCCCAGGTGCCATCGATAGTGCACAGAAACCGATAAAAGTTATCCCAATGAGAATGGGGATCGAGTTGAGGAGACGTTTGACAATATATTGGACCATAAATGTCACAAAGCCTAAGTCAAAGTTCGTAGGCCAAGCATTCCAGTAAACCGTACAAACACCTGCATAGTAGCTACCAACCTTTAATGGGACATGTGCGGGCCCCCAGCAACCTTCAGGGGCCCGCAGATCCTGAAGGTTGCTGGAAACGATTCAGTCTTTCTTACGTCCTAGAGACTATCATGCCGCCAGCTCCCACGAATGCACATTCCAAAAGGTGGTCTTGGCGTCTCTGCAAACGGCAAAACCACCCCCCAGCCGCTTGTCAGAAGCGTGCAGATCGTTGAGCTGCCACAACCAGAGTGCTTCCACGTTTCTATTGAGCGAGCGCGCTACATCATGGTAAATCTGATCCTGCTCATCCGCTTTGGCCGTGCGGCGTGCCTTTTTCAGCATGTAAACCTCAGCACAAGCATTATAGCCTGAGCCCTTTTCTGGTTTATCACAGTATTGGTAGACAAATTGGCGGTCGGGGTGGACGCCCACGTCGCCACCTTGGCCCACATGGAGTTCATAGCCCGTTCGGGTTTTGGTAATAAGCTCGATGTAGGCTGCCGATTCCATCGCGCCTAATTCCACCTTAACGCCGATTTCAGCCAGCTGCTGTTGAATCACTGGTACATAAAGCGCCGACGCTGGATAAATCACATCGAAGACCAGCTTAACGGGCTTAGCAAAGTCAAAGGCGGATTCCTTCAGAAGTTGTTGGGCTTTTTCCGGATCATAAGCGTAGATATCCAAATCATCGTAATGATCATAGCGCGGTGGTGCCCCTTCCAACACCTTGGCACGCCCCTGCAACACAGTGTCGACAATGGTCCGCCGGTCGATGGCGTAGTAGAGCGCCTGACGTACGCGTTTGTCAGCCATGCGGGGGTTCGTATGCAAAGGAATAATAGACGTCATGCCGACGCCGGGCTGGGAAAAGACATTGAGTGATTTGATAGACGAGACCCGTTCAAATTCAAGGGCGCTGAGGCGGACACCAAGCTGCACATCACCAGCCTCTAATTGCGCGATCGCCACATCACCTTTCACGCGTTTCATGACCATCTTATCGATTTTGGGGCGTCCAAAATGAAAGTCATCGTAGGCTTCAAACTCAGCAAACTGGTCAGTGACCCACTGTACAAATTTGTAAGGACCCGTGCCGATGGGTGTTTCCAGCGTGAAGGCATGGCTTTCAATCTGATCTGGTGCAACGCCTTCCAACAGATGCTTGGGGGTGATCACATAGTTACTATCGCGCAGACCCCAAAGGAAAGTGGAATCGGAATCAACCAAGGTCAGTTTGACCGTGAAATCGGAAATCTTTTCAATACCCGCCACCGTAGCAGCGGCTCCAGAAGCATACTCTGCTGCCCCTAACAGTCCTGTTAACCTGTTTGGCACAAGAGCGGGAATGCGCAGCGATTCACTAAAGCTATAGACAACATCATCGGCACTAAAGGGTTTGCCATCGTGCCACTTGACATTCTGGCGCAGGTTGAAGGTGAACTCCCTGGCGTCATCGGACACTTCCCAACTTTCGGCCAGATCGCCAACGACTTCCTTCAAATCCACCCCCTCTAGTTTCACAAGTGGACTGAAGATCAATTGAAAGATGACCGCTTGGCTAAAGGTTTGGTAGCGGGCCGGGTGCCACCAAGGGCTTATGTCGCCAAGCCAAACAAAGCTGAGGGTAGAAGCCGGCCCAGCGGTGGCAATTGGTGCGGCGGTGGCAACCGGCGCCACGGTGGCAACCGGCGCGGCGGTTGCCACCGGCGGGTCGGTTGCCGGCGCCACGGTGGTGGCCGGCGCGACGGCTTCGCGGACTGCTGGCGCTGCGCATGCCGCAAGTGCTATGGCACCGCCAGCAAGAGAACTTGCCTTCAAGAAGGACCGCCTACTAACTGTTTTCTTTGACATAAACTAATTACCTCCGAGTATTCCAAAAAATAAATCTAATTTCACTCTGTTAGAAAATCTTGTATATTTGCCTTCATGTTTACCTCCATATTCATGTCTATGATAATACCTCAGTCAAACTTAGAGTCTGCATTGCTCTGCAATTATACCGATCAGCATGATTTTGTCAAGTATTTTGCTGATCCCCACCATGCCACTGACTGTAAGAATTGAGGTTACGTACTCGGCTATACGCTGCGGGTGCAGCTCGACAACACTTTCTTTACCGGATCTGCAGCGGTGCTGCAGAGACATAATGTTGAAAACCACGTCGCATGAGGAGACCAAGACAAAAATGTTGGAAGTTCATAAAGTCAGGTCGAAGATCACCTTGGTAACTTGCTCTGGATGCTGGTCGATCAATTCATACGCTATCTTGGCCTGCTCCAATCGAAAACGGTGACTAATCAGCCCATCGACGTTGAGTTTACCGCTCTGCAACAGATTGATGACGGTCTTGGTGACGCGCGGCAAATCCCACTTGCGGTGATAGTAGCTGTTCTCCGCGCCCATTTCGGGTCCTAGCCGGAAGCCGCCGGCGCGTGAATGTAGAATCTGCCCGGCGCTGCGGCAGAACTCTTCGCCCAAATGAAGATCGGTGGCGGGGCCATCATACATGCCCTCGCAAATTACTATGGGGAAGGGGGTGCCACAGTGTAGCGCCAGACCGATGCCGCCAGCGCTGCCCGAACACTCAAAGCAGACGTCAGCCCCATGGCCACCCAGCACCTTTTGCACTTCGCGGCCAACATCACCATGCTTAGGGTTAAAAACATAGTCTGCCCCCAAATTCTTGGCAACCTTTAGACGACTGTCAACCAGATCGACAGCAATCACCGGATCAGCGCCAGCAAGCTTGCACATTTGGGTGGTCAACAGACCGACCACACCCTGTCCGATCACGACCACACTTTCGCCCAATTTTGGCGCCCCCAACAGCACCGCATCTAGCGCTACCGTGCCCAGGCTGATGAAGACATATTTATCCATATTATCATCTTTTGGCAACACAGGCAGGGAGAGCGTCACCGCGACGCCAGCCGTACCCGTGGCGCCACCGCTCGGGTTATCTAGGTTAAAGATGCGCGTCTCGCGATGATGGGCGGAACAGGCGACCATATCGCCAATCTGCACTTCCGTCACTTGCGGGCCGATCGCGACAACCGCAGCCACATCTTCGTAGCCATAGGTGAAGGGGTGCTGCATGTTAAACCCGTCGGTCACAAAGCCATCGGCTTCGACGCGTTTGCGGTGCCAGATGGCTTCGCCTCGATAGTGGGAGCGTTCGGTGCCGTGGCTGATGCTGGAGTAGCGGTTGCGCACCAGAATCTCGCGGGGGCCAGGCGCACGTTCTTCATACTCCCGCACTTCAACTTGCCGCGGACCGACAAACACAACTTCCTTTGCCATAAGCGATCAATCCTTTGCGCCTTCGTTTTGCGCCATATTGACAGCCTTGCCACCTTCGCCAAACCACTTGTAGGGCGGCGTCATCTCCAATTCTGTAAAAGGGAAACGTACTTTGGCACTGTCGCGCTGGGATGAATAGTGGGTCGCCAAAATCTGCGCCAGCGCATGACGCGCCGTACCACCGCTGGATATGGGATCGCGTTCAGTTTCGACGGCTGCGAACAGATCTTCCAGCAGATAGACCATGGGCGCGGTGTAGTACAATTTTTGGGGAAATTGGTGGCGGAGCAGTTCGCGGAAAGTCGTACCCTCGTTGTGTTTCCAGAGCTGGGTATCGTAATCATTGAGTACAATCCGGCCATTCTTGCCCGATATTTCCACTTGAAAGATCGAATGCCCATCCCGTCCATTCATCAATGTGCGCACCCCGTCGGCATAGACGATATAGGTGACACCGCCGATATCCTGACCGCGTTGCGTTGGGATGACCGATTGGCGCGAGTCCGGCTCTTCGGCGTGGCCGATCAGCCAGTCGGTTGCAATATCGCCAGCAACGTAGTTGGCGATGTCATAGCTGTGGGTGCCACTCAGAAAGAGACGCCCCGACCAGGTCACAGCGATGGTTAAAAGCTCGCCGATCTCGCCATCCACCAGCAGTTGACGGGCCTGATGCATAAACGGATCACCCCGACGGGTGTGGTTGATGGCAAGGCGAACACCGTGATCATCACAGGCTTTGATCAAAGCATTGGCCTCACGCAGGGTCGGGGCCAAAGGCTTTTCACAGAAGATGCCTTTGACGCCCCGCTCGGCACAGTCGATGACATGTTGCGCATGAAAGTCAGGTGGGCTAGCAATGCTCACAATTGCTGGTTGCACTTGCTCCAGCATTGTGCGATGATCAGTGAAAAGTCGATCCACTTCCCAGCGCCGTCCAAATTCGTTGAGCCGTTCTGGGCTGGGATCCGCACCCGCGACAAGTTCGGTCTGCGCATGGGTCTTTAAGATTTCTGCATGGCCGTATGGCAGCAACATGCGACTTCTTAAACCCACCAATTCGTCCATACAGTAACTGCCCATCGAACCACAGCCGATCAAGGCCGCGCGATAGATTTTTCGATTGGGATCAAGGGCCATAGGTGTGCTCCATTCATCGTCGGGCTTATCTGTTTGTGTACTCACCGACCTTCTTCAATAGTGCGTCGGCGCGCCAATGCCTAACATTGTGCGCGCTTCCTGCGCCGTGGCGACGCGTCGCCCCACATCCTTGGCAATGCGTACAATCCGTTCGACTAGCTGGACATTGCCGGTCGTTAGCTCGCCGCGATGGTAGTGAAGACAATCCTCCATGCCGGTGCGGACGTGACCGCCAAGCAAGATCGCCAGGGTGTTCACTTGGATTGCTTCTAACCCCAACGCACAGGTCTGGAAGATGGTCTCCGCTGGCAAGTTTTTTACCATGAAGAGCAGATTCTCCGGGCTGGTGGCAATGCCGCTCTGTTGCCCAAAAACCAGTTGCACAAAGTAGGGTTTGGCCAACGCTTTGTGTTGGATGAGATAGTCCAAAATATCGAGGTGCCCAGGGTGATAAAGAAAAACTTGGGGTTTGATATTGAGTTCGCGCATTTCATTGGCGATGCGTAGGGTGTAATCGAAGGTGGTGGTCAGTACGCTGCTGCCTGATGCTTTGCCGGCTCGAAAAGTCATTGGGCCAGGATTAAGCGACATCACCTCGGGTTTGGCTTCCAGCGGGCCAGATTTATAGCGGTAGAGCACACCATCAAGATCGCCCTGGTCGGCGCTGAGAGGAACGGCGGTTTGGGTATTATCGATGATGATTGCAGGCGATTTGGTGCGCATCATGGCATTGATCGCATAATACCGTTCAGCGGCATCCGTAGAAACGGTTGGATCCGCGGCGGTGCGCCCGTGAATGTGGACAATTTGGGCGCCGGCCGCCGCAACCGCGCCCGCGGCCTCCCCCTGCTCTTCCCCTGATGATGGCAGATTGGGATTCTCGTCTTTCTGATGATCACCTGTAATTGCACAGGTAATGATTAGAGGCGGCATCCCTTCGGCAATATGTTTCCGGTATTGCTGTACATTCGTATAATCCCACGTTGTTGTCATCATATTCTCCCGTACGTTCGCTTGTAAAGGGGGACGTTGTGCAGCATATACCGTTTGAGGTATCAGCGCTGCCATTCGTCACGAACAGAACTATATCATATCTAGCCACATTAGCGCAAGTGGCAAAATACTCAACTTTACCCAAAAAGGCAACTTGCTATTTCTTCATTTCCTGGGTATAGTAGGTAGATACTGTTGATAATATGATTCTCCTAACAGAGGAGCAGATCAAAGCCGCGATGGCGCTCTGCTAGATAGCAAGCCATGCCCAACATTACCTACCGTCCTGCTCAAGCCGTGGATCTGGAACAGACTTATCATGTCTTTGTCACCGCATCAAATAATCTGTCCGCTGCTCATAACTTCCCAGAGAGGCCAAGATCGTCGCCGCCACCGCACCGGTCCATGGCATTCCGCCATTATGCGCTCAACAACGACGGCCAACGGTTCTGGCTGGCTGAGGCACAGTACGAGATAGTTGGATTTGGCGTGGGAATTCTGCATGACCACGTCTGCTACCTGGCGGCCCTGCACGTCTTGCCTACCCATCAAGGGCAGGGCATCGGGCAAGCCTTACTCGAACATTGTATGGGATTGGGCAATCCACCGGCGGCGCGTCTTTGGACTACGATTGCGGATAGTCTGAACCCTATCTCAAATGCAATCTATGCGCGCTTTGGCATGGTTGGCTGGACGCCGCTGATTCCGATAGGTGGCGCGGTGCGCAAGGGTTCAATGGAGGTAGGCTCGGCTTTCGCCGACTCCGCTCAGGTAACAAGGGATAATCCCTATCATCTAGCGGGTCTGGCGGCGGTGGATCAGCAAGTGCTTGGCTTCAACCGCAACAGTGAGCATCAACTTTGGCTCAACCAGCCCGATTTGTTGCCATATCACTTTGGTGATCCAGCCGATCCGCTGGGATATGTTTACCTCTCATCCGATGGCGCCATTGGTCCATTAGCCGTACGCGATGCCAAGCATGTTGAACCGGCATTGGCCTTCTGTCTGGCACTGGCCCACGCAAATCAGATTGAGTCAGTCAGTATTAAACTGCCTGGGTTGTGCCAGACGGGCGTGCGTTATTTGGTGAACTACGGGCTACATTTCAGTCGCCCTTTACTGATTCTCTCTTCGGAACCGTTTGGGCAAATGGATCGCTATGCAACCTCTGGTGGCGATGCGTTCTTTTAGCCAGATATTTATATGATGGTTACTTTACAGGACAATTGGTCAATGAATGCAACAACTTCTATCCTCCCATCAATTACGGTCAAACAAGAAAAGCTACACCGATACGAGGAAGTCCGCCGCAAAAGTGTAGCCTGGCTCTTAACCCATCTCCATGCTGATGGCGCATTGGGTGATCCCAGAGAAGGCTTTTTCTTTTACCGCGCGCCGTGGACCTTTGCGATTACAGGCGAAGTCGCCGCGGCCAACGCAGTCTGTGGCTGGATGCGGCGTAATATGATCACGAATGAGGGTGCTATCGATGGGCCATACCGGGCTGGCACTAATGATGCCTTCGCATATCGCGACTCGGCGTTCATGATCGGCGCCCACTATGCTGGTCAGTATGATGTAAGCTATGGGCTGATGCCCAATCTGCTTTCGTGGCAAGATCCACACTCGGGGGCCTTTGCCAACGACCGCTTGCCGGATGGCTCAAAAAGTGATGATATGGATCTGCCCTATACTGTGGGGCCGGGGATAGCCTGTATCGCCATCGGCCACGTGGATGCAGCGCGGGCGGTCTACCGCCATCTGGAGCGACTTTATGCGGCCCAAACCGAGTTGCCAAACCGCTTCTACTACACCTGGTCACGCGCCAGGCAAGCGGTCATTACCGAATTTCCCGTAGAGCGGCAGTTCTGGTATTTGGTGGACAACCAGGTTGCGCGCACCCAGCGCTGGACCATCGGCGGCATTGCCGCCGGCTTTCTCTGTCACCTCTATCTGACCGAACCCAAAGCTGAATACTTGGAATTGGCCCGCAAATATCAGGCATTCTCCATGCAGTCGACGCCAGAACAGTTCAATTTTCCCCAAGTCTGTAAGAGTAGCTGGGGGAGTTCGTTGCTGTACCAGATCACGGGCGAGGAGCAGTATTTGGCATGGACCTACAAGTTGGGGGATTGGTATGCCGATACCCAAAATGTCGACGGGTATTGGGATAGGTGGTATCCGGACCCAGATACACCGATAGGTACCCATATCCATCTGGTATTAGAGTTTGTTCTGCATATCAACACGCTGATGGGTGGGCTGGCATCTCGTACCTAAGAGACGATAGACAGAACTAAGCAGATTTTCATTGAGCGCCAACAATAGGCATGGAGCAAACGATGACGAAATCATAGTAGAACTTCCAAATGCTCTATAAGCAAAAGCTACGCGTAACCCCAGCCGAACCGATTGCGCTGGTACGCCGGCGCGGCTAGTTTTGGTTCCTCAATCTCTGGCGGATGCCTAATGACGATCTGTTGGCGACCATTTCCCCCGCCGCCCACATCCACATGTCGTCAATCCCTTATCTGGTCAATTGATCGCGCGACGGTGGCTTGACCTAGAGCGAGCCGATTGTCACCAACAATGGCGGCCAAACGATGCTACACCTGACATCGGACGAATAAGAAATTAAGCTCCTTTGCACCTTGACATAATACACCCAACTACTGAGAAAGTCACGTACAACTTTGCGCATGGCTCCACCCCCCATCATCTCATTGCCATAGACCACCATTGTCACTTTTGTTGAATATTCCACGAGATATGAGCCGCGTAACGCACGCAAATTGCACAGTGTCTTCAATCCAGCATTGGCAGTCCTAAACATTCAGTGCACTCTGCGAGCGGCCGCACGACGGCTACCTATGCTCCACCACGTGTGCCATAACTACAGCACAGGATTACCATTCCAAAGTCTGATCAAACTCCAGTTCCGGGACCGGCTCCGCATCCGCATCCATAGGCGACATCCACTGATAATCCCCGGCATCTGCTGTCAGGATTGCCGTCTGGTCAAACTCAAGCTCAGGGATTGCCTCTACTGCTTCTGGAGCAATCAGCTGCTGTGCATTCACCTCCACCGGTGGTGAGCGCGCGGATGCGGTTGCCGGCGCAGGTGTTGGCTCGCCAGCCACGTCTCCAAATTCTGAAGCACGACTTGATACGCCGCATTCCGTTCCAGCCGCCGGCGTTGATACACAGCGACCAGCCTCATTCTGCACTACTGCCTGCGTGTGTCCCCGGCTCAGCAGCTGCGCTGCTCATCTCAAGGCGCAATCTGATATTCCAGCAGCCGGCCTCGATCCTCAATAACCTCGCCCGCTTAATTCAGCTGGTTTGAAGTATTCCATTGTTCACTTCA
>SXGR01224623.1_pt1 | contig 27648 bp, 26 predicted proteins | sample 3174711 | NCBI WGS metagenome assembly SXGR01 (sample SAMN11356860, study PRJNA531348) | freshwater metagenome | isolation source: freshwater sample F1-60 | place: China: Fuxian Lake, Yuxi | collected 2017-12-25
GGGATGATGGTGAAAGGAGGGCTGAAAGGGAGAGTGAAGGAGTGGGTGATGGTGAAAGGAGGGATGAAGGGGGGGATGAAGGAGGGGATGAAGGAGGGGATGAGGGGGGGAGTACCGCCAAATGTTGCACAAACCAAGGTTGTCGACACTGCCGGAGCGGTCCCCAGCCCCGCGGCCAAATGGGAAAAAGTGCCCCATCGGCGAACAGCAGCGCACCCCAACCCGGGGCCACCGCATCGAGGTACGCCGTATGCATATAACCGGCCGAACCCCCACAATCGGCCGCAACACGAGCGTTCCAATCCGCATCGTCGATCTGCGCCCGGCTCAGCCACCGGCTATCCCTTAAGCCCTCAATCATGCCCCGCTGCCTCCTTCAGCACAGACGGGTAGACACCTTCCCATCCCTGCCAGGCACCATGGCCCGACAACGAACTATTGTGCCAAAGCGTCAGCATTTGGCCGCCCACATCACGCACCTCCTTCACCAATTTTTGCACCCGTTCCACCGCCTCAGTGGGCGACAAGCGCAAGTACTGCATCAAAGTTACATCCATCACACAGGTGGGGTGGATGGTGATGGGCAGAACACGGTCGCCCAGCAGGTCGTAGAAGGGGTGCGGCGTGGCTGTACCGCTTCGAAAACCCGTTGCCCCGGCATAACCCAGGCTGTATTCGTCTTGAACGCCCAATTCATGCAGCTGTATGATTGTATCCGGCAGCTTAAGGCACAAAAAATGCTGTCGGCTTCGTGTAATCGCCGTGCCAAGCTGCGCTTCAAGCATCTTTTTCTCCTTTTGGAGGGTGTTCACATCCCTATTGGAGTGATAGGAGGGGTGCAGTCCGACTGTTCCCTCCTGTTGAAGTTGGCGTACACAGTCTGTAAACGCCCGACTCGTTGGCGCATGGGCCTGATCGTACCCCCCATAATCGCCCATTTGTATAAAAAACAGCGGATGAACCCCGGCCGCCTGGTGCCAATGTGCCATAAGCGCAAAGGTGTCGAAAGGATCCGCATGGCCGCGCCAACACACCTGCAGGCGGTGACTGACTTCATGTAATCGTCCGGCGGTCATGTCGCGCATCAACCCGAAGAACTGCTTCAAGGGCGGTTTGTAGCGATAGGCATACATTTGGTCGATGTCGACCGTGGGAACAAACCGATAGGAACGTATGGGCTGAGGATAATCGGGCCACCGCTGTTGTATGAGCATCGCCAAACGCAAGGCATAGCGGTCCACCAGTGCCATATCGAGCCATCCTTCTTGACCCCGCACGGTCGCTAAGGGTTCGGGCCTTCCGTGGGCGTCGGTAGCATGAGGAAGATATTCTTCATATCGACTCAATAAGTAAAAGGCGGCGGCGAATGGATCGAAGGGCACGTCATAGATTCGGTGTGTTCGGAAGAAAACCGGTAAATCGCCCCAAAGAGCGGGGTCCTCATCCACTGTTGAAACCCCTTGGCGGTAGAGCAGGTCGACTGACCGAATACTGATTCCCTTTTCAAGCGCCATGGGGTCCTCGCCATACACCACAAGCGGGCCCTCGCAGTTCAGGGCCTGATTTCGATCGAAGCTAAGGATATAGGTATAGCCCAAAATGTGCCGCATCAGTACATCAACGCTGTATTGCAAACGTCGGCTATCGCGCTCAGCGTAAATCAGAATCGCCTGGGGCTTGTCCACGCCACGAATATAGGCAGTTGGCTCTGCCTGTGGCACATTTGCCCATTTTATCCGTATCTTTAGGGTTATGGTTTTTGGAGACCCCCGCCCATTTCGGTTGTTTGTTCTGCTGATCGCAACGCTATTCATCCTGGAATCCTGCGCTTCTCATCCCAAAAAACGGCGGCGAACGCGGTGCAACACCTGCCCCAAGCACCTTCGCGGAAACAAAGAGGAATCGGCCCCGCCACCCCACCTACACCCGTTCACCCATCCCAAACATTCGTACACCCAACCCCTCATATGGACATCAACGAACTGCTGATTGAACGGCTCAAGCAACTCGACGAAAAGTATGCGGCGGCCGGACAAAGCCTGGACGCGTATCTCGAAGGCTTGTTGTATGCGGAGTACTTGCCCTATTGGGATTATATTCACTTGGATGTGCTGCTGAGCCTTCAGAAACCCCGAACCGCATTCCCCGACGAGCAAATTTTTATCATGTACCACCAAATCACGGAGTTGTATTTCCGCTTGGTACTGCATGAAATGGACCAAATTTCCGCCGCCGATGCGCCCGATTGCGCGTGGGTGGTGGCTCGCGTGGAGCGCATGAACCGCTATTTCGAGGCCCTACGGCACTCATTCACCATCATGGTGGATGGCATGGAGCCGCAGCAGTTCCTGAAGTTCCGCATGGCCCTGCTCCCCGCGAGCGGATTTCAGTCGGCCCAATACCGCCGAATCGAATTGAGTGCGACCGATCTGCTCAACCTTGTGGACCGCCGGGTACGAGGCGACTTCAAGGGCGATGAGCCTGCCGAGCAGCTTTTCGAACACATCTACTGGAAACAAGGCGCTACCGAATTGAAATCGGGCAAAGCCACCCTCACCCTCCGCCAATTCGAAGCGCGTTATCGGGATGAATTGTTGTTGCTTGCCCAGAAGAAACAAAACAACAACCTCTATGCGGTCTATCGGCAGTTGCTTGCTGAGGCGCATGATTCGGTTGATATTTCTTCGTTGCGGGATGCCCTTCGGCGGTTCGACCGACACGTGAATGTTTGGTGGCCCCTTGCCCATTATCGATCTGCCGTACGCTATCTGCAGGGCGATCCCGACACGATCGCCGCGACTGGAGGAACCAATTGGCAGCAGTACCTACCCCCTCGTTTGCAGCTGCGGATCTTCTTCCCCGAGCTTTGGAGTGAAGAGGAAAAATCCGATTGGGGACGGCGTAATCTGGCGGAAGATGGGGTATGAAAGATCCCGGCAAACTCCTTCGTCTGTTTCGCACCCTCAACCTGCTGGCCGGGAGTCGGCGGGGCTACACGGTCGATGAACTGGCGGAAAAACTCGGGGTTAGTCGACGCACCGTATACCGCGACCTCATCATTTATGGTCAATGTGGCTTTGAAGTGGTAACACATCCCGTTACCCATCGGTTGCGGGTAGGCAATCCGGGCGAAACAGCCGAAAAAATTGGCTTCGATGCCGATGAGGCTCATATATTGGAAGAAGCGCTGTTGGGACTCCCCGAAGGGCCCGTACGTTCCGATTTACTCGATAAAGTGCGCAGTTTCAGCGGCGGTTCACACGCACTTGGGCACTACCTCAACCAACAGGCGGGTCTTCACTACCGGGCATTATCGCAGGCCATCCGCGAGCGCGTTCAGGTTGTGTTGGTCGACTACAACGCACCCAGTTCGCACAGCATCAGCAATCGCCTGGTAGAACCTTATGGCTTCAGTGCATCACTCGACACCCTGTATGCCTTTGAGCCGGCCTCACGCCGAAACAAAAACTACAAGATCGTACGCATCGGACAAGTACGCCTGGAACGCATGCCCTGGCAGTTCTCCCAGCTTCACGAGGCCCCCAAAACCGATGCATTTGGTATGCCCATGGGTAACACCTACGGCGAAATCCAGCTGCACCTTGGTCAGTTGAGCAGTAATTTATTGCGTGAAGAGCACCCTGCGGCAGCCCTGCTCCTTTCGCCTTTGCCGGCTCCCAACCCGCGTGGGCGCATCCATGAACTTCGTCTGCGCGTAGCCGATTACCGCGGTATTGGGCGATTTGTGCTCGGCCTGGCCGATGACATCGATGTTGTTGGTCCACCAGATTTTATGAAGTACTTGCGCCAGCGCGCCGGTAGTCTGATTTGATCGTTTTTTGATGTGACAAAAGGTGTCACAGCGTGGCCTCATGTTTGTATCAACAAAACAAACTAACTATGGCACGTTTCCCATCAAACCGGATTTCTATGCTGCATTTTGCAGACGAAATCGAGCTGGTGCCCTTCGACCAGCCGCTCCCCATTCCAGAAGGAATGTCACCCATCGCCCATGTTGAGTCGACAGACAAGAGCCCTTCAGCCCCTATAAGCAGCGGGTTCATAACCTCTTCATCCGACAGCTTATTGAATCCCGTTGTTTGCGGCTATTCGAACCCGCTTCGTAGTAACCTCCTTCCATTGTTCCACCCCGCAGCCTAATGTTTATGTTTACCTCTTCACTCACACTACGATCTGTTGCCTATACAGCCGCCTACTTACTCGGTATTCGTCGACTATCTGTTGGACGCTACACCGCGCGTCGAGCCCGCAATTCAGCAGTTCTGCTTTCATCACCCATCCTTCACACACCGGATTGTTTGCCGCAATTCTATAACCCCAATCGGGTGGCAAGGCTGTCATTCACCTACGACCCCGCGCTTGAAATAGCACGGGTTTGGGTGGTGCAATGGGGTGTTCGTATCGGTCAACTGCCCCTGCCTGCCGCTCAAAAAGCCTATAAAATCATACAAGACGGTCATTACCCTGAGGTGCGCATCAAATCAAACACCGCTGTACTTTTGTAGGATGCAAAGTATATCCACCCAACAAGCCCCCAATCCTGTGGGCAGTTACCCCCATGCCCGTCGCGTTGGCAACCTCCTGTTTCTATCGGGTATCGGTCCTCGCGCAGCGGGCACGGACGCCTCCGATCCCCGGGTTCCCGGGCTCAGCCTCGACAAGAACGGGAATTTCATGGCGTTTGATTTCGCTGCCCAGGTGCATCAGGTCATGGCTAATGTAGCGGCCGTTCTGCAAGCCAGCGGGGCCGATTGGCAAGATGTGGTGGATGTAACGGTGTTTCTCACCAATATGCAACGTGATTTTCACACCTTCAACCAAATCTACGCTGAATATATGGCGCACCTCGATCCAAAACCGTGTAGAACGACCGTTGAGGTGACCGCGCTCCCCACGGCGATTGCAATCGAGTTGAAGTGCATCGCCGTTGTTCCTGAGAAGGGATCCTGATTGTTGCTGGAGTGCGTGCTGATTTTTGCTGGAGTGCGTGCTGATTTTTGCTTGAACGGTTTATTACTGAACCGTGTCTTGTCCCAATTTGTGTTCCAGGTAATAGGCCGATGCGTTTTGCTCCGCCAGTTTTCGACTGCTGTCCGTTGCTTTGGCCACGACTTGTCCGTCGAGGAGAATTCTTACCGTTATTTTACCCGGCCGACCCCGTTCGGGACGCGCCTCTACCTCAAAACTGATTTTCTTGCCATTTCGCTGCGCCCATTCCACCAAACGACTTTTGTAGTTGTGGTCGGTTATGGTGAGCTCCTCTAAATCGACAAACGGAGTAAGAATTCGGTCGAGGATGAAACGGTAGGTCTTGGGAAAGCCTTGGTCGAGGTAGATCGCGCCCAAAAACGCCTCAAAAACATCCGCATTCATATTTTTACTCGTTTCGTTGCGGCGATTGCCAGCGGTGTGCTGAAGCATTTTGTCGAGCCCGAGCGCACGCGATAAGGAATCAAGGAATTGGGTGTTCACTACTTTCGAACGCATATTGGTGAGGAATCCTTCATCGCGAAAAGGAAATCGGCGAAAGAGCACATCGGCAACCACCAAATCCAAAACAGCATCGCCCAGATACTCTAATCGCTCGTTGCTCTTATGCAGTCCTTCTTCCAAACCTACACGCGCACTGGAGTGGGTAAATGCCAGCTCATAAAGATGCATCGACTTCGGATACAAGCCTGTCAGGTCATAGATCCGAGCGGCCAGCGGATTGGATGCCCGCAACAAACGTTTGCGAACGCGATCAATAAGCTTCTTCACAACCCAAAGATCCTCATCCTTCGAAGCGGCGAAACACCACAGAGGTATTGTGCCCGCCAAATCCAAAGGTATTGCTCAAGGCGGCCCGAATGGGTCGCTTACGCGGATGGTTAAATGTAAGGTCAAGGCGGGTATCCAGTTCGGGATCGTCTGTGAAATGGTTGATGGTGGGCGGAACCGTTTCGTTCTGAATCGCCAATATGGCTGCCACCGCTTCCACGGCGCCAGCAGCCCCAAGCAGGTGCCCCGTCATCGATTTGGTCGAACTGATGCTCAGCCGATACGCATCTTCGCCAAATACCGCTTGTATGGCCTTCACCTCACTCACGTCGCCTAGTGGGGTGGAGGTACCGTGTCCAGTGATGTAGTCGATGTCGGCCGTTGTCATGCCAGCGTCGGCCAGTGCAGCCCGCATCACCAATGTGGCGCCGAGTCCTTCGGGGTGTGGCGCAGTGATGTGGTTGGCATCGGCCGACAATCCGCCGCCTGCCAATTCTGCATAAATGCGGGCTCCGCGCTGAAGCGCATGGTCGAGTGATTCCAAAATGAGCGCCGCGCCACCTTCACCAAGAACGAAACCATCGCGGTCAAGATCAAACGGACGTGAAGCGGTAGCCGGACTGTCATTGCGTTCGCTCAGTGCCTTCATGGCATTAAATCCCCCTACACCCGCTTGATTTACCGCCGCTTCTGAGCCCCCGGTAACCATCACATCCGCCTTACCCATCCGAATGAGATTCATGGAGTCGATGATAGCGTTGTTGGCGCTGGCACAAGCCGAAACAGTGGTGTAATTGGGTCCCCGCAAACCGTATCGTATGCTGATGTAGCCCGGGGCAATATCACCGATCATCTTGGGAATGAAAAATGGATTGAATCGCGGGGTACCATCGCCCTCTATAAAAGCCTTCACCTCTTCGAAAAAGGTGTAAATTCCTCCGATTCCTGAGCCCCAAACCACGCCCGCGCGGCTGGCATCGAAAGACGTATCCAAGAGTCCCGAGTCCCTCAGCGCCTCCTCGCAGGCCACCATGGCGTACTGCGCAAAAGGATCCATTTTTCGGGCCTCTTTGCGGTCAAAATGTTGCTCGGGATCGAATCCTTTCAGCTCAGCAGCGAAACGGGTGCGAAATTTTGAGGCATCAAAACGCGTGATAGGCGCAGCTCCGCTGGTGCCATGAACCAAACCATTCCAATATTCCGAAACCGTATTTCCAATGGGCGTGAGCGCTCCGAGACCCGTAACCACTACACGACGCATCTGCATAGAGTGCAGCTTTTATTTCACATTCGACTCCAAGTAGGAGATCGCTTGACCCACGGTAGTGATGCTTTCTGCCTGGTCGTCTGGGATGGAAATATTAAACTCCTTTTCAAACTCCATAATCAGCTCAACCGTGTCGAGTGAATCTGCTCCCAGATCGTTGGTGAAGCTGGCCTCGAGGGTCACCTCATTTTCGTCCACGCCAAGCTTTTCTACAATGATGGACCGCACTTTCGATGCTATATCAGACATTTCTGTTGGGTTTAATGAATAAACGCCACAAAGGTAAAGGAACTAAAGCAGATTATCAAATAGTAGTGTCGGGGGAATTTTCGAAGATATGCATTAGTTTTGTGGCCTTTTAGTGGTCGATGTGGCGAAAAGCACCCTTTCATTTGTGGCGAAAAGAACTCTTTCATTTGACTTAGGCACCCAGCAGAATTTGGTGGGCTTGAGCAGCACGCGCCGCCCCTGGCAGGTGGCTTGGTTTCTCAATGAGCATTTCTCCACAGAATTCATGCGCATTCCCGATTGGGTTTCAGGCCTTTCGGCCGAAGCCCTTTCCTTCACCTGCTTCCGTTGGACGTCGGATCAGGAAATTCCCTTGGCCTACTTATTAAAAAACACATCCCCTTTAGGTTCTATATCACCGGCTCTGCGCGATGCTTGCGATTATCTTCTGATTTATTCGGATGAGGCGCCGCTGCCCGAGGCCAGTCAATTGGCCCCCCAGCTCCACCAACACCAGTATTTTGGATTCGCAATGGCTTTAGCGCCCGCCGACAAACGCTGGTCGCGACACATCCCCATCTTTTTTTGACTTTATCCATGCCCATCAAATCAATATACCACCGCCGAACCAAAATTGTGGCCACTGTTGGCCCTGCCTGTTCCGATAAAGCGGTTTTGAGCCGGCTGATCAAAGCCGGCGTCAATGTTTTTCGGTTAAATTTCTCTCATGCGGTCTACGAAACGCTCGAACAGGTGATTCGTGACGTGCGTGACCTCAACCAGCAATTGGGAACCCACACGGCTCTATTGGGCGATCTTCAGGGCCCCAAAATCCGCATCGGCGAAATACAAAACAACGGGATCACCCTGCGCAAAGGCGACAAAATCTTGTTTACCACCGTCCCCTGTATGGGCAATGCCCAGCGCATCTACCTCAACTATAAAGAATTTCCCCTCGATGTGGAGGAAGGCGACCTCGTTTTGCTCGATGATGGCAAAATCAAATTGGAGGTATTACGCAGCAACCGTCTCGATGAAGTTGAGTTGGTGACCGTGCACGGCGGACTACTCACATCGAAGAAGGGAGTCAATCTCCCAAATACGAAAGTATCTCTTCCTTCACTCACCGAAAAGGATTTGCGTGATCTCGCGTTCATTCTAGACCATGACCTCGATTGGGTGGCCCTTTCCTTCGTGCGCAGTCCGAACGACGTCCGTGAATTGCGCAAGCGCATACAAGAGCGCGGGAAGGACACCCACATTATTTCCAAAATAGAAAAACCCGCCGCGGTCGATGAAATAGATGCCATTATTGCGGAGTCCGACGGGGTAATGGTGGCTCGGGGAGACTTAGGTGTGGAGTATCCACTCGAGAAACTCCCTCTTATTCAGAAATTGATCGTGAAGAAATGCCTCCACCAATGTAAGCCCGTTATTATCGCCACCCAAATGATGGAAAGCATGATCACGCAGTTCATGCCTACGCGCGCCGAGGCCAATGACGTGGCAAACGCCGTTCTTGATGGGGCCGATGCCCTCATGCTCAGCGGTGAAACTTCTGTCGGACAACATCCGGTTCAGGTAATCGAATACATGTGTCGAATTATTGAGACAGTAGAACAGGGGGCAGAGGGAATCTACTACCGCGAACGGGCCGAATCGACCGAGGGGGAACGATCCCTTTCGGATTCCCTTTGCTATATGGCGGGTCGAGCGGCCAAATATGTTCAGGCCCAAAGCATTGTGGGTCTCACGCGTTCGGGCTACACGGCCTATCAGGTGGCCAGTTACCGCCCCCATTGTTCGGTGTTCATTTTTACACCCGATCCCCGATTATTAACGCGCATCAGCTTGCTCTGGGGGGTTCGTGCGTTTTTTTATGACAAAAAATCGGACACCAACCAAACCATCGACGAGGTGCTCGCCTTTCTCAAGAACAACAAATTTGTCCGCAAGGGTGATGTAGTGGTAAACACAGGCGCCATGCCCGTTGGAAGCGACAGTCGGGCCAATTTTCTGAAAATTTCGCGCATCGACTAATCCCTTTTACCCCGGAATCGTCATTATGCTCTTCATGACTTCTCCGTTTTTGGCTCTCTTGCGTTGAATATTCGGATAAAGATCCGATGGCATTTTGCCGATAACTCGCATTCGTACCTGGATAGACCTAATTGTTGTTTAGACAACCTTTATGGTTATCAGGACAGCTTAATGGATGTTGAGATAACTCTAATTCTTGTTTGGATAGATTTAATCGGAGCGGTGTAGGGGATGCCAAGGCGGTCTCCGTTCCCATGCGCATAATAAATGCGACCAACGCTCCCTGTCACGAACCATGATCACTACCGGTTGCGTCAGATGATCGATTTCTCCCCATGCCCTTCCGATCACATAACGCATCCAATAGGGTCGCCTAACTCCTCCTTCGTTGAAAAACAGACCCAATTCCATTTTTTGCTCCTTCTGGCTTCCGATTAGGCCATGACCAACGATCAAAAAAATTGCGCCCCGCGCGGGGTACAACAGATTGCGTGCTCCGCAACTGTCTACCCATACCTTTTGTACACCCTGAATTCGCTCCATTCGCTCCACAAGCTTTCTATAGGCACCTCCAAATGTGGTGTACCCCCTTTCACTGTTTTCTCCAGAGCCATACCATCTTACCCACTGCTTAAACTGCCTATTTATTGGCTTCATATCCCCCTTCAATGCCCTTTCTATTGGCTTAGAAATCTTACCTGCTTGCTCATGGCCTTTTTGCCCGCTTAAGCCAGGGGGGCCTGTGTATACAGCGGGTGGGTTATTCGTTAATAAGACCTTGCCGTCCTTTCCCGCCATAATTACACGTCGATCGGGCAACATACGGGCAACGTGTAAACCCGATTCATCGTGGTATGCCTGCCAATCGAGGCCTCCATTATAGGTGATATCGCATCCGGTGGGGCCTACCGCCATCCAGCAGAAGGTATCGAGCGGTACGATGCATTCGCGGTAGCCCCGTGTTAGCGTTCGGGGATTCCACCATATTCCGTACCGATTCGCTGCCGATGCCCCCTGGCAAACTTGCTGGTTTTGGTAGTCGCCACCCACAACCACCCACTGACTATCGGGCGTGAGGGCAATAGAGAAGCCTCCACGACTCGGCATACCGTGCAACAGGTACGATAATTCACCTGAAAGCGTATCAGGAAATCGCAGATGGATTCCTCCCAAGGCGGGATTGGGAATATCCGTGCGTATGTGCGACCAGGTTTGTCCACGATCTCTGCTGTACCACAATCGACAGGCTTGTCCACCACTGATGATGGCCATAGTGCTGTCTCCAACACATACCATACTCGTTCCGCTGGCAGCGAAGGCCGCTTCTCCTGCTGCAAATCGAGGTCGGGTTGTATCAACGGGCTCCGTCCAAGTTCGGCCTGCATCTTGGGTGAACAACAGAATCACTCGCCCATTTTCATCCGGATCACCAAACAACACCCCACAGCTATCGTTCCAGAAATCAATTCCATCGAAAAATGCGCGTGGGTTATTGGGTTGATAGACAATTGACCATTGATTTCCTCCATCTTTCGTGCGCCAGATAGCCGGTTGCTTGCCTGCTGTGGCTGCAATAGCCTCTTGTGCATTGAAGGCGTAGAGACTTCTGAAATCGACCGAATCGCCCGCGGGCTGTGCTGATATCCAAGTCTGACCCGCATCCATGGTGTGGCAAAGCCATCCCTTACTCCCGCCTGCCCACCAATCATGGTTGCTTGTTACCGACAAGGATCTCAAATTGGCAGTCGTACCGGTTGTATTAGTGGCGTATAGGGCCGCTGTTTGACCCAATGCCGAAGCCGACAAGCCCATGAAGATTGCCACAACCTTTAGTATGCACTTCAAAGACCTCATTTCCACATCAATGTACAAAGGTCTAGCGGGTATTCCCAGGCGTCGCTTGCCGACAAGATCCATGTTGCCGTTCGGTTGTACTCCGCCCTTCGGCCTAATCGCCACGAGGCTGAATCGGGCTGCTTGTTGTTGTTTTCGTCGATATAAATCTTAATGGTGTACGACCCGGGCATAAGTCCTAGTGTCGGTGATCCTTGATCCCACTGTCCCCGATCGATGTCCGTGAAACGAAACACCCCGCATTGATAACCACTTTCATCGAATATTTCCATGTAGCGTCCCAAGTGGAATGAATCGGGCCAATCCAGACACCCGTTTTCTTTGTTTGATAATATAACACTAACTTTTCTCACCGAAGTATCGTGTTCGACCTTAAATACCTGTACCATGGAATCGAGTGACTGCTCCCCAGCACCAATTATAGAGCCCTTTGGTATGAATAGTTTATACACCCGTCCAGCGGCTAAGGCTTTCGGCACTTGAACAAACAGGCATCCCCCAGCGTATCGCGTTACCGCCCCAGTGTGTACTGTCTGTCGGCTCAAAGTGTCGACCCACATAAACCGAGAAGAGTCTACTCGATTCAATGGCCAATCAGATGAAAACCGCAATGCGCCTTTTCCCGCACACAAAACCGGGGTTCCGACCCATAATGAGCTTAACTGAGGACAGGATTGAATGGTTGATGTGTCCTGCATTTTTCGTAACTCCACAACAGGCTTCATTTTCCTAAATACAGTATCCGTACGGTGAATCATTCTACAAAAGCCAAACACCGCACCCGCTTCTGCTTTCGTGTATGCATCCCCAACATATGTAATTGCGGTATCGCCTTTCCAATAGTGTAATTGAGCCATAGAGTCGCTCAACTCATGTCCGTCTACAACCCAATTCAGCACCGAAGGCCTGCTGCTGAAAGTAATTCCGAGCCAGCCGGGCCACTTTTCTGTATATTCAATAATGCGCGCTTGCTCGTCGCGATCCACCGTCATGCGCAGGGAATAGCGCTGCGATGAGTCGTATACACCATTGACCGCTCTCGATGGAGCGTCTAGAAAGTCAAAAGCCTCGCCCGCCTTGTAAAGCTCGTCTTTATTATCATCTACCCATACAAACAGGCGGAAATCACGATCGGGTAAATAACCCAGATAAAAGATTCCACTGTCGTTGGTCGTTGTCGAATACCGCGCCTTTTGTCTGTACACCACGGAATCTCCGGCCGGACCCCAATCATACAAACCCACCCGTACTTGCGCCTTAGGCTTCGAACTATGCGCATCAATTACCCGTCCTGATATCCAACCGGTGTCAATAGCTGCGCCTGTCGAGAAAATATATTTGAAATCCTTCAATTTGTTGCCCTCGGTGAAATCCGCTATAGCATCGTTCATATACAGCACGTAGGTCGTTGCTGTATCGAGAACTACCTGACTAAAATCAATTTCGATTCGATTGAGTGCTTCTTTTATGATCGGCTGCTTATTGGTTTCGGGTAATAATCGGATGCTCCCTCTATTTTGAATTCTTACAAATTCATCAAAAGCTAAAGTTGTTTTTTCAACTCTTATACCGGTTGAACGGATAGCGGGTTGTGCATTTCTGATTTGAGGAGGAATGCTATCGCGCGGACCACCCGTGGGAGCAACCATATTGGCGCATCCGATTAAATGAATACTGGGCGTCAACAAAAGCAAGCGGAACAGAATGAACAGCGCGGGTATTCTGATCCAAAGGCTCCTGAACCCGGATCCTATGAACGATGATTCAGCTTCGTTCATTGTTCCTTCCTCTTTCGGAAAAAGTAAACCTGGCTGCTGCAAGCATCCTTTCTCAACAATGCCGTGCACAAAAACCACAAACCCTTCAACAATCCAATAAAAGAGGCCGTTTTTGAACCGCTTCTGTACTGCTCGCTTAACATTGAAACATACATGGGATCAAAAACCATGGGGCGTGTTGAGATGTTTTCGAAACCAAAAGACTCTATAAAATTCCGCAACATAGACGGTGGAAAATGATACAAATGTCTCGGAACATCCCATGCAGCCCAATGCTGTTTATAATGGTGGGCGTCCGTTGAAATGGGATTGGGTACCGCCACCACCAATAATCCACCAGGCAACAATAATTGATGGAGACGTTGAGCCCTTGTCCTTAAATCATGAACGTGTTCCAAAACATGCCACATCGTGATGACCTCGAATTGATCGGTCGTTGTTTTTAACCAGTCTTCATTGTTCACACTTATTCCGTGCAAACGCCGGGCGCGGCCTGCGGTGGCCTGATCGGGCTCCATTCCGGTCACTTTCCAGCCCGATCGACCCATGTGTGCAGCAAATTCGCCTGTTCCGCAACCCACATCCAATATGCTGCGCCCTTCGAGTATGTTCTTTTGTTCAACTTGCCTTTTTTTAACACCCAATGTAAGCTGTCGTACCCATCGGTACAGTGTATTAACAAGTCCTGGTGCATCCGATCCTGTGTGTGATACATAGACATCGCTTTGGTAATAGGGGCCAATATGAGCCTGATCTGGCCGAGGGTTGGTATACCAAAGTCCACATTCGCCACAACACGCAAGCGAAAATACCTCTTTCGATATTGAATAATCTTTAATGCTTTGTGTCTCCCTCAAGGTTGTCACATGGTTGCATGCAGGACAGGCTTGTAGTGTCTCCATTTGACTCATTTATTCAAGTAAACCATGAGAATGCTGATGTCCGCTGGTGAAACCCCCGACAGTCGAGCGGCTTGGCCCAATGATTCTGGTCTCATCGACGATAACTTTTCTCGTCCCTCGTGCGACAATGCCCGAATCGACTGATAGTCAAAATCAGGCTTCATAAAAATATGATCCAGATTCGACATTTTTCTTGCCTGTTCCTCCTCCCGTTCAATGTAACTGCGATACTTCCATTGAATCTCCGATTGTTCTGAGTCCTCTTCTGGAAATTGAGCAAGGAATGCCGATAATGGTTCCGATGCTGCCGACAATTCCCGAAGCCCAATTCCCGGACGAAGCAAAAGGCTAGACCATTTTACCTTTTGGTTAATGCATGCTTCTTCATATTCGAGCAAAACAGGGTTAACCTCTTCGGGTTCCGCCGCGTGTTGCTGTATGTATTTCGTTATGGAATCCACGTTCTTTTGTTTTTGCTCTACCCGCGCATGGCGCTCTTCACTGATCAATCCATTTTTTCTCGCTATCTCTGAAAGGCGTATATCGGCATTATCTTGGCGCAGGAGTATTCTATACTCGGCGCGTGATGTAAACATCCTATAAGGCTCATCGGTACCCTTGTTGATGAGGTCATCAATGAGCACGCCCATATAGGCCTCCGACCTTCCCAACACCATGGGCGGGCGGTCATGAATGGCCAGGTGCGCATTGGCGCCGGCAAGTAGGCCCTGGCAAGCCGCTTCTTCATAACCTGTTGTGCCATTTATTTGACCGGCGAAATACAATCCGCCAACCCATTTGGTTTCGAGAGATGGTCGTAGCTGTGTTGGGGGGAAATAATCGTATTCGATGGCATATCCCGGTCTAAACATTCTTGCGTTTTCAAATCCAGGTATCTGCCGTAGGGCCATATATTGAACATCTTGTGGCAATGAGGTAGAGAATCCATTGATATACATTTCGACCGTATTCCACCCTTCTGGCTCCACAAAAATCTGATGCCGATCGCGTTCGGCAAAACGATTAATCTTGTCCTCGATGCTGGGGCAATAGCGCGGCCCCAGGCCTTTTATGCTCCCATTATACATGGGAGAACGATCAAATCCAGTGCGTAACAGATCATGTACCACTTCATTGGTGTAGGTAATCCAACATGACCGCTGTTTCTCCAGTGGGCGGGTATCTGTAAACGAGAATTTTCCGGGACGCTCATCCCCTTTCTGTTCTTCCATCTTCGTATAATCCAGGCTTCGTCCATCAATTCGTGGCGGAGTGCCTGTTTTCATTCTTCCCGTGCTGAAGCCCATCGCCATTAACTGTTCGCTAATTCCATAAGAGGCGTGTTCACCGCTTCTACCGCCTTTTTGTTGCTTCTCACCCACATGCATCAACCCATTTAAGAATGTTCCTGTCGTTAATACAACCGCCCTTGACCTGAATCGAGTCCCCATAGCGGTTCGAACACCCACTACACGCGCGCCTGCTTCGGCCATCAACAACTCTACCACCGAATCCTGCCAAAAATGAACACCCTCTGTCTCCTCCAACATCTGTCTCCACAGTGCTGCAAACATCATTCGGTCGTTTTGTGTCCGCGGACTCCACATGGCAGGGCCCTTCGACCGGTTGAGCATTCGAAATTGGATCGCCGACCGATCACTCACAATACCCGAATAACCCCCAAGGGCATCAATCTCCCTGACTATTTGTCCCTTCGCTACACCACCCATCGCCGGATTGCATGACATCTGTGCAATGGTCTGCATATTCATGCTGATCAGCAATACCTTTGACCCCATGCGCGCGGCGGCAGCCGCAGCCTCACAGCCCGCATGTCCACCACCCACTACAATGATATCGTAATCAAACTCCATCTATCTCCCTTTCATCTGTCTTTCCCCTTCATCTCCACCTGGTCAATTTCTGCGGCCGAAAGCACCTTGCCGCCGCTGCCCCCCCTCGATTGTTCCACGTGGAACATATCGATCCCTCGGCTCTTCTTCTGTCTTTTCCCTTTCATCTCTACCTGGTCAATTTCTGCGGCCGAAAGCACCTTGCCGTCGCCGTCCCTCGATTGTTCCACGTGGAACCTTCTAATAAGCAAAGAGTCATTTTCCTTTCTGCGCATGGCTACAGCCTCTTCTTCGGATTTGTCGCCCTGTCCCAAAAGATGAAGCAGTCCGTGTACCATTACACGGTGCAGCTCTTCTGAATAGGGGATTCCAAGTGACACAGCATTGTCGAAAACACGCTCTGTACTGATGTAACACTCGCCCGCCAAAATATTTTTTTGTGTTTTATCACTATTCGCATCGGGAAATGTAATGATGTCTGTGTAGGTGTCGTGACCAAGAAATTCTACATTAATCCTATACAGATACTCATCGCCACAGAAGATATAGTTGATGTTCGCCTTATTGACACCGGACTGTAGCAGAACCTCATGCAGCCACGCCCGAACATGACGCTTATCGCGAAGCACAGAGCCGCCCTCGCCAATATAAAAACGTATCACGACTTCAAATTAATGGTAAAGGCCGCCGTTCGTTCGGCCCTGCGGTACTCAAAGTGATCGCTCACCCACTTGATCAACAAAACACCGCGGCCTCCCTCACGATCCAATAGAGGCTCCGTTCTGGGATCCGGAACATCCATGACGTCAAAGCCATCTCCCTCATCAACAACCTCGCAATACAACATATCGCTTTCGGCTGCGCAGCGAATCAAAACCTGCTTCGATGGATCAAATAAATTACCGTGTTGCAACGCATTATGCACGCTTTCCCCCAAGGCTAATCGAATCTTGGACTCGCAGGCTGATGAAAGCTCATACAGCGCGTGTAAATCCGATACAATCTGGTCAATCAAGGCGTTTCCCTGGGGCAGGGTCTGAAGACTTATCTCACGCTTCATGGACGAATTAGAGAAAAATATCGATCAACTTTTTGACGGTAATAAGGATTCAGCTGCGGACTAACGGTTCTGTACATATCCAATGTTCGCGTTTTCTCGCGCTTGTACGCCTCAAATGCCGGGGGTTCGCGCCGCGAGACCTGTTGAGCCGTATTGGCCCGTCGTTCATCGTCCCATTCTCGCTCACGCTCCGCCTTTTCGGCTTCCAACAGTCGCGTCATAATCTCCTCTTGCCGACGAACACTCTCCTCCGTTAAACGCTTATTCACAAGCTCCTTCTCGGTTTTCTCCATCTCTTTGGCCAATTTATCTAAATCGCCCAAACCACCCTTACCGTCCTTGTTCAGCTCCTCGTTGAGCCGCTGCAATTCACGACGGATCGCCTCCTGTCTCGCCACCATTTCACCAAAAGCCTGGCTTTCTTGCTTATTCCGTCCTTGTTGACCTTCTTTCTTTCCGGCACCCTGCTGACCCATTTGTTGCCTCATTTTGCTCATCTGTTCGTTCAGAGATTTCTGCATCTGCGACATCTTACTCAAGCGCCCCGAACCGCCGCCCATACCCGGTTTCTTACACTGCTGCTGACCATCCATATTGTTGGCCTTCTCTTGTTGCAAACTATTCAGCAATTCAGAAAGCATGAGGGCCAAATTATTGGCCGAAGTCATCACATACTGCTGACGACTTTTGATTTCTGCCACGCGTCGATCACCGAAAGAGGCCAGTGCTTTTTCGATATTCAGATTGATGAGCCCCATCTCTCTGCTCACGACACTTTCCAGCTGCATCACACGCGCGGCCAATGCGGTGAGGCTGTCCTCTAATAAACGGGCCTCCTCTTTCAGCCGAACCTGCTCTTGGCCCAATTCGACAAAAACCGGCGAATAGGTGCTGTTGTCCTGCAGCCGGTCCATCAACTTCTCCTGACGAAAAGAATAGCGTATTAGGTTTTCCAACAACATGCGCAGTGACTCAATGTTCTCATCGAGCATTTGCATCTCTTGGCTTTGCATATCCTCACGCATCTTATTCGCCATATTCTTCATTTTTCCGGCCGCACTCTTTTGCTGGGCCGCAGCCTTCTTCTGTTTTTGTTCCGATAAACTCTGCTTGGCATCCTCCATTTCTTGCCCGATATCGCGCGACTGTTCGCTTAATTGATCGAATTCGATGGGTTTTTTCAGCTCACTGTTCTCCTTTTCTAGCTCCTTCGCTTTTTTCTCTTGCTCCGCAAATTCCTTATTCAATGCTTCCTGTTCCTTTTGCAAAGACTCGCTCTCCTCGCGTGATGATTGTTCGCTTCGTTGGGACAACTCCTCCTGCTTTTTAGCCAATTCGTCGAGCTTATTGGCTAGTTTTTCCGCCTTCTGCTCCACTTCCATTTCCTTAAAAAACTCCAGCATCCGGTCAAGCTCCTTCTCTACTTGCGATTGATCAAACTTCATCTTATCGAGCTGCTCCCGCATTTTATCCGTCTTTTGTTGATCCATCATCTTCTCCAGCTCTTCCATCATCTTACGCATCTCGTCGTTCAACAAGCGATTGGCCATTTCCTGTAACTTCTTCTGCTTTTCCAATACCTCTGTCTTTTGTTCGTCGCTCCGCAGTTGGCTGTTCTCTTGCATGTTGCTGACCGCATCGCGCAATTGCTGCTGCACTTCTGCTTGCCTTTGCTTAATCTGCTCAATGAGGCGCTTGTCTTCCCAGCTCAATTCCTTTTTGTCGACCAGCTTACGCAGTAACTTTTCGGCATCACGCTCGATTTTCTTGCTCTCCGCAATCGACTTTTCAAGTTGTTCTGTGGTTTCCGTTGTGTTCGTTGCGATCTTCTCCTCCTGCTGCTCCTCGGTTAAACTCCGGTACTGAAAGGTCGTTGTGCGGGCCTTTTTAGAGCCATTGACACCATCATTGTCGGAAACTTCAAAATAATAATCGACGTATGACCCGTTGCGCAAACCCAGAGTTGTTACATCAAAATAATGAAAAAACCGTTGTCTACTGCCCTTTCCCAAGCTGAGCGGCAAGTTCATTAATGCGCCCTGTGGAACGCCTTTCGGATCAAATATTCGGTAGCAGAATGAGAGCGAGGAAAACCCATGGTCGTCTCCGATTTCTCCATCAAAGTAACGTACGCCACTTTGCAAGCTATCGGGTTGTTCGCTTGCTTCTATAACGGGCCACTGATCTGGTACAACCCGCAACGTAAATGACATGCTGTCTGCACGAGGATTGAATTTGTTCTTGAATCGTATGCTATAACGCATTTCTTGACGCGCAGAATGGGCAACAGTAAATCTTCCCGAACCAGATCGCTCACCGGAAACTTCCGTTCCATCGCCCAATCCCAATAAGAGCGTATCAACACTCCTCGACTGTACTTTCCAAGTGATGAGCGTTCCTTCAGGCACCAACAAATCACCTGTATTTTGAAGTGATTGATTGGTTTTTCCTAAATAGACAGGATAGGATAACTCAACGTCGAAGCGCTCAACCACTGGGCGCGCTACCACCTTTAAATCGTAGGTGAGCGAAGTAAATTCATCGGCCCGAAATTGCAGCTTCATCCCTGGTTTCACTTGGGCGATCTCGGCTTCAAATACCCCAACCTCAGCCGTGTTTTGCATGCGCATCCATTGGCCCGCTTGTGAAACATAGGCTTCTGCTGGTACTTCAGAACCTTTCAGACGGAGGCGAAGAACTGCTGTTTCGGATTGCTCGAATTGTTGATCGCGATTAATCCAATCAAAAGCGAAAGGGGCCTCCCGAACGTACTCCCGGTTATAGCGCACCACCTTTTCGCCACCCTTACTCAATAAGGACGGCGCCACAATCAACACCAAGATAAAAAGCGCAGCAACAGGAACCAAAACCTTCAAATGTTTTTTGTTCGCCTTTAAATCGATCATGTTGAGCATAGGAACGGGCATCAACATCCGTGTTCGCTGTTCTACACTCGCCACCAAAAGATCTACGGAAAAACCGGGTGATCGGCGCGCTGATTCACTGAGCTCTAAGGTGTTCACTAATTTATCGCGTACTTCCGGGAAATGTGCGCCAATCAAATGGGCGGCTTGCTTACGGTCAATGCCCCTCATCCAACCCATGCGCCTAAACAATGGCTGCCCGACCAAACGAACCAGAAAATACAGGTTCGATGCCACGAAGCCATAAAACAATGCTGCACGGGCCCAACTGGGCCAATAGGTGTAAAAAGCAGTGGTAGCCACGAGCAACCAAGAACCCAACAACAAGGATAAAATCAGAATGCACCCCCTAATCACCTGATTGAGGTACCACTTCCTAATGAACAAGTCCAATCGGTCCAATAAATCCTGATAAGTAGGCACTTGAGATTCAGTCATTGAGGGAGAGATTGAGTTGAAGTTCAACAGGACAATGATCAGAATGCATCGCAAAAGGATGCAAGCGTGCGCCGAGGATGCGATCAGAAAGAACATCGCTGATCATATTATAGTCGATGCGCCAACCTAGGTTTTTCTCTCGCGAACCCGCCCGGTACGACCACCAACTGTAGTGTGCTGCACCAGATTCTACCTGGCGAAAACTATCGCACCATCCCTCACCAATCCATTGGGCAAACCAAGCGCGTTCTTCAGGAAGAAATCCAGAAACATGAGCATTGCGCACAGGGTCATGTATATCGATGGCTTCGCGACAAATATTGTAATCGCCGCTGATGATTACATTCTTTTGACTTTGTAGAATACCCCTTGTGTAAGTGGAGAAAAAATCCAAAAACTCCATTTTCTTTTCTTGTCGATGGTCGCCACTGCTGCCCGATGGTATGTATACCGACACAAAACTACACTGGTCATATTCGGCGCGTATGATCCTTCCTTCTTCATCAATCCACCCAGTTCCACATCCATAATCCACCTTTTTGGGTTCGATTCGAGAAAGAATGGCCACACCTGAATATCCTTTTTTCTCAGCCGGATAAATATACGGTTCGTAGCCTATGCGGCGAAATTCGCCCCAATCGAACTGATCAGCATCGGATTTGATTTCTTGAAGAGCCACAACATCCGCATCGGACGCCTGGATCCAATCTACCAAACCCTTACGCGCCGCAGCGCGTACGCCATTGACGTTATAGGTCAAAAATTTTGTCACTGTACGATAACCGCCTTCACAATTTTAACATCTTCTATCGGACGATCACCCGGTGCTGTTTTCACGGTGGCGATCATATCTATGATTTCCAGACCCTGTATCACCTCCCCGTACACCGTATAACCTCCATCGAGGTGTGGAGTACCTCCCAGCGTTTTGTAGGCTTCACGCTGTTCAGGAGTAAACTTTGAGCCCCTTTGTGCTTCGAAACTATTGAGTTCACCGTCGCTCCACTTGCGTCCTTGAACCAAGTAGAACTGACAGCCACTGGAACGCTTTTCTGGGTTTACCTGGTCTCCTTGACGAGCAGCAGACAGCGCTCCTTTTTTGTGGAACAAAGCCGGATTGAATTCAGCCGGCACTGTATAGCCAACATCCCCGGATCCCAGCATTTGTCCGGCCGGCGCATTTTTTGACTGCGGATCACCTCCTTGGATCATAAATTCTTTAATAACCCGATGAAACAAGATACCGTCATAAAACCCCTCTTTCACCAACTTCAACATATTGTCGCGGTGCTTAGGGGTTTCATTATACAAGCGCACCCGAATCTTTCCTTTGTCTGTTTGGAACTCAACCACCGATGATTTTCCCGAACCCGGTGCCTGCGCAGGCGGATTGGATGCACTGTTTTGTGCTTGGGCGGTAGCTATGGAAAAACAAATCATTGATAATCCACATACTCGTGTAAAATTGTGCATAAATTTATTCATTGTTATTTGGTTTTTTCAGGAACACGAAAATAGTCAATTTCCTCGAAGTATTGGAGGCATGCTCCCTTCAATAATTCTTCTTGTTCGGGAAGATTAACCGCAGGTAATGTTTGGCGTAGTTGATAATGGGGCCAACCATCGGAATCGCGTCCTGTAAATTCATAATATCCCAAAAAGGAAAGAACCTCACATACCGCAACATGCATCAAATCCTGCTTTTCTTCCTTGGTAAAAGACTCTTCTGATCGTCCCAGTACGTTCACGCCAATGAGAAACAAAACGGCTTGAAGGTCTGGCTTCTTACCAAAATCCTCCTTAAGTCGGTTGCGCAATTCTTCCCAGGCGATCACCAATCCGGTAGATCGGGGGGCGTGGGTGGGGGGTATAGCCATATCAATAGAATATCATAATGACAAATCAGGATCAGGAACGTTTCACAACGCGAAATGTGTCGGCATCTTTTAAAAATGGCAGTCGCTGACGCACGTCTTCTATGGTCTTGCGATCAATGACCGCACTGATTACGTGATCAGACGATCCGGCATGTTCCACAATTGTTCCCCATGGGTCGATAATCTGACTGCTTCCGGGGTAATCTGTGGATAAACCATCGATGCCGATGCGGTTCACGCCCACCACATACGCCTGGTTTTCAATGGCTCTGGCCAACAATAGAGCATTCCAGGCAGCGATGCGCACAGACGGCCAATTTGCTACATACACCAAAACATCGTAATTCAGGTCATTGCGCGACCATACCGGGAACCTCAAGTCGTAGCAGATCTGTGGGCAAATGCGAAAATCACCCACCGTCCAAATAAGCCGTCTATTTCCTTTCGAATATTTTTGATCCTCGCCCGCCAATCCAAATAAATGCCTCTTTTCATAGGTTTGAACCTGGCCGGCAGGCGACCACAAGACAAACATGTTATAAAAACGACTTCCCTTTCTCATCATCACAGAACCTCCGAGGTAGTAACCCCCCTCTTTGGCCCTCTTTTGCATCCACAACAACACAGCATCCGTCCTTCGCCAGCGGCTAGCGGCCCCCTCTGGATCCATAGAAAAACCCGTGCTGAACATTTCCGGCAGTAAAACCAAACGGGTGAGCCCTTCAACTCCAAACGCGCGCTCTTCGGCTTCCATAGCATCCAATCGTTCACCCAAATGAATGAGGTTGGCGGAAGGGTCTCGCCAGTATAGATGGGTTTGCACGACATGAATCTTCAACATACCGATAAACGTTGAGCAGCAGACAACAATACATCCTCCGTTTTGGCAAAACAGAACCGAATAAGCGGCTTATTGAATGGACCCTGCATGAAAGAGGTGATTGGAATGGCCGCAACACCCCATTCCCGAATGAGGTGGCTACAAAAATCGACATCCGCCATCTCCGTGCTGATTTCACTGTAATCGGCCAACTGGAAGTACGTAGACCTACTGGGCAACATACGAAAACGGGTCTGCTCCATAGCCGATAAAAAATAATCACGCTTCTGCTGGTAAAAAGCTGGCAAACTTAGATAGGAATTGTCGACCGCCAGAAATTGACCCATAACATATTGAGCCACACTATTCACAGAAAAAACAACGAATTGATGCACCTGCCTGAATCTGCGCATCCCCTCTAGACCCGCCAGCACATAACCCACTTTCCAACCTGTATTGTGGTAGGTTTTGCCAAAAGATCCTACACAAAATAGGCGGTCGCGAAGGGCAAGGCGTGTACAAGCAGAGATAAAAGATGCACCATCAAAAACCATGTGCTCATAGACCTCATCGCACAAAAGCCATAAGTTATTGCTCAATACTATACGCTCCAACTCCTGCCAATCATCCTCAGACAGGAATATACCCGCTGGATTATGCGGTTGGTTGATGAGAATTAACCGTGTTTTAGGTGTGATGGCGTGCCGAACGGCCGCCCAATCCCATTGAAACATACCCTGTTCAAAGGCCAATGGCACATGAACCGGGCGTGCGCCGGCCATCAGAACACCCGGACGATAGGAATCATATGACGGATCGAGGAGAATTACTTCATCACCCTGTTGCACACAAGCCTGTAAAACGGTTGATAGAGCCTGGGTAGCACCTGCCGTGATGGTCAATTCTTGATCAGGATCCCACTGAACCCCGTAAAAATCCAGGATTTTGTTGATCAAAGCTGTGCGCAGTAGGGGCAAACCAGCCATCGGAGCATACTGGTGGATGGATTCGTTCGCCACAGAACGTAAGATTTCCCTTAACCGCGGATCCGGATCAAAATTCGGAAAGCCTTGAGCCAAATTAATGGCATCGTGCTGACGGGCCATCGCCGACATCGCCGAAAAAATACTTTCCTCTTCTTGTATACCCTTCCACATAGTCTTGAACAATCCCTGCAAAAATCGTCTGCTTTGCCTTGCGCAGCAAATAATAATCTATATTTTTTAAATATTGATTGTTGTTGTTGGGGCTGTTTATATGTGGATAAAAAGTGGTTTTATAAATAGGAAATTGTTGTTGGGGATAAATTAGATCCCAAACGGTGTTGAAAACCCTGTATTTAAGGTGGAAAAATTAGTACAAAAAATTTGTTTCACCGGTCAGCACGCCTTTATACACAACAAGAACCTGCCAAATAGATGGTTTTAAACAGGGATGTAAACAACTTATCTACATCCCAATAATAAAAAAGGTAACATAAAAAAAATTATTGCTACATCCACTCTTGGTAGACTGGATCGGGAATCAGATAACGTACAGAATGACCCGATGCGTGAAGTTCACGAATGCGGGTAGCGGAAATTTCCAAAAGAGGGGCGTCGACCATTCGTACGGATGGATGTTTTTCGAGCGCGCAAACCTGACTGCCGTGACGTGGGTAGACCAGCACCGGATAGCGCATCAAAATATCCTCATAGGACCGCCAACGGTGAAATTGTTCCAGGTTATCTTGGCCCATAATCAACTGAAACGAATGTTCGGGGTATTTTGCCGAAAGGGCGCCTAGTGTATGTATGGTATAGGAAGGCGACGATAAGCTGAATTCTATGTCGCAGGCTTTCAGCAGGGGATTATCGGCAATAGATATGCGTACCCACTTCAAACGCTCCGATTGAGGGAATAAATCGGCACCATTTTTAAAGGGATTATTGGGAGAGACCACCAGCCAGACTTCCTGAAGATCGCAGTGCGAGACAAAATACTCGGCCAAGATCAGGTGGCCCGTGTGTATGGGGTTAAATGAACCAAAAAACAACCCAATGGCACTCATAGCGAAGCAGATAAAAAGGTATGTACCCGTCTCGTGAGTTGTTCACAGGCCTGATCCAAAATGGTATTCGGTTGAATATAATCAAACAAATGAGACATTTGAGCTTCTAATGCGGCTTTTGCCAGGCGGATTTGTAATCGCTCTTCTGATTCTGTGTTGCGTGCCCTTAGTCGTTGTTCGAGTACATCAATCCCTCCGGCATCTACGTAAACAGAAAGAGCTTGTTGTCCGTATGCCTTTTTAATGTTGAGAGCACCCTGAACGTCCACATCAAATACGAGAGAAACACCCGAGTCCAAGCAGTTATCAACCGAGGCTTTTAATGTGCCATAGAATATTCCGGCATACACTTCTTCCCACTCTAAAAAGGCATCGGTGCGCTGTAGCGTCTGGAAGCGTTCGATAGACATAAATAAATAGTCGCGCCCATCCACCTCATGTGCACGTTGGGGCCGGGTGGTGGCACTCACCGAGAATTGCAGGCTCGGGATCACCGACAAAAGGTGTCGTGCCAGGGTGGTTTTTCCACTTCCAGATGGGGCACTGATGATGATGAGTTTACCGGGCGTGGTCATCGATCTACATCAGGTTTAGAACTTGTTCGCGTATGCGTTCGAGCTGATTTTTCATTTCCACTACGGATCGTTGGATGCCCGAATGGTTGGCCTTGGAGCCTATCGTATTGATTTCGCGCCCCATCTCTTGGGCAATGAATCCTAAAGTACGCCCGCTGTTTTCTTCCCGAAGACTCTGTCTGAAAAATCGGCAATGTTCGGCCAGGCGCTGTTTTTCTTCGCTGATGTCGAGCTTATCGACATACAACAGAAGTTCTTGCTCGAGGCGTATGCGGCCTTCTTCGTACGGCAGGCTGATCCGCTCGAGCAGGGATGACAAGCGTTCGCGGTAGGCTACAATTCGTTCCGGGTCTAGGCGGTCGATCAGGGCCAAACCTTCTTCAATGAGCAGACAGCAATGTTCGAGGTCACCAGCCGTTGCTTGTCCTTCGCGCAAACGAAATTCGTTGAGTGCGTTAGCTGCTTCCTCAAGTACCTCCATCCAGAGGTGTTCTTCAAGCTGCTCCCCTTCTTCGGAGGTGGATTTGAGCAGCAACGACGCGTTCCATAATCCCGCCGGTATTTCGGTATTGATGGGCTTTCCGGACTGCACACAATATTGAGCCCATTGTTTCTGAAGACTTTCAATGAACGCTGTGTTGAGCCGAAGTTCGGACGCTTCGTGGGCATCCCAATGGAGGGTAAGCTGGCATTTACCACGCTCGAGTCGTGTTTGCAGCCAGTTTCTGATAGGAAATTCCCAAGATGTGAGTGAGGCAGACAGACGGATGCTGAGGTCGAATTGCTTGGAATTCAAGCAGCGCAATTCGGCGCTCAGGGTGCCCCTCGGTGTAGTTTTTTCGGCTTTACCAAAGCCGGTCATGGAGCGAATCATGTTTTTGTGCTTGGAGGGGCGAAAATACGGGTTTATTTACGGGCTCTGCCCACCATAAATACCCCGGCAAAAACCAGACTACCGAATACGAGTTGCAAGGGGTGGAGTTTTTCTCCCCAAAAAATGCCAAAAAATGCTGCCAAAAGGGGCTGTAGGTAGATGTAGCTCCCCACAACAGTCGCTCTAGTGTGCTTGAGCGACCAGGCGTTGAGCCAATAAGCACCCACGCTGATCCCCAAAATAATAAACCAGAAGCTCATCCAGTCAGTGAGATTGAAATGATGCCATTCGATTGAGGATAATTCCGCCCACCCAAAAGGCGCCACCAAAATGCTCCCATATAAAAATAACCAGCGCATGAGTTGTAGGGTGTCGAAGCGGATAAGCAGCGGCTTCACCATGATGAGGTAAAGAGCGAAGAAGAGTGCGTTGACCAAAACCATTAGGTTCCCGGCCACGGTATTGGCTCGGGTTCCGGCACTGCCTAAGGTGTCGGCACTGTAAATGAGAAGGGCCGCCCCCAGGGCCCCCATAAGCATGCCCCCGATTTTGAGCGGTTCCGCCTTTTCTTTCAGAAACAACAGAGCGAAGGCGAGGATGAAGATGGGCGTGGTGATCATAATGACGGCGGCACTCACGGGCGAACTGATGGCCAATCCCTTAAAGAAGAGGAGCATATTACCAGCAACACCGAATACGGCGCAGGCCAGCAGCAGTCGGTGCTCGCGCGCGGTCGGGATGTGCAGTGCTTTTCGTTGCTCCAGGGGTAGAAAGGTATGTACCGACCAGAAAACTGCACAGGAAATCCAAACCCTGAGCAGGATGAACGGCTCGGGTGCGATGAGTCGCGGCATGATTTGCTGCGCAATGCTGTACGACGCCCCGTAGAATAAGGCAGCGATTAGGAGGGAGCCGTGAACTTTTAGCGTATTTGTTTCGTTATTATTAATTTGGGCCTCCATTGAGTATGGGGAGTGTGGGGAGTGTGGGCTTCTTTTGAGTACGGTCCTGCATCTGAAGTGGGGCGAAATAAATAAAGATTATACTGTTATGCATACATTCTACCGAAGTTCCTGTAAGCAAAGAGCGAGTACGTCTTTTTGGGTTCTTTTCCTGGGGGCCATTTTCTTAGGACTGATTACGACCCCCGTTTATTCGGGAAGTTTATATAATACTGCGCAAAAGCCGCCTAAAAAGAAGGAAATTCGCTTTATGGTGAAGGGCAATTGCGGACAATGTGAACAACGAATTATGGAGGCGCTCGATCAAAAGGGAATTGTTGCCGCGGGCTGGGATCGTCATAAGCAGGAAGCCTGGGTTGTTTTCA
>SXGR01512187.1_pt1 | contig 27641 bp, 27 predicted proteins | sample 3174711 | NCBI WGS metagenome assembly SXGR01 (sample SAMN11356860, study PRJNA531348) | freshwater metagenome | isolation source: freshwater sample F1-60 | place: China: Fuxian Lake, Yuxi | collected 2017-12-25
GAGGCAGAAGCCGTCGTCCTTCTCGACGCGCTGCTGCACGGCGCGAGCCCAGTCAACAAGCGGTCGACCTGGTTGCATGGCCGCGACGCCCAGACGAAGGCTCTCGCGTCCGGATCTCATCAGCGCTTTCGCGACCGGATCCCCCGACTTGACGAGATAGGTCCATGCCGCGTCGCCGATCCATCCGTTGTGGCGCACGCCGATGTCGATGGATACGAGGTCTCCTTCCTTGATCGGATCACTCGTCATGGTGTGCGTGCCATGCACGACGCATGCATTGACACTGAGGCACGCGTGGCTCGGAAAGGGGGGATGTTCGCGGGTCCTGTAGCCCAGGAAGCAGGACTCACAGCCGATGGTCGCGAGGGTCTTTGCCACGAAGGCGTCGATCTCGGCGAGCGTCTGACCTTCGCGCAAGAATCCTGCGAGCGCTTCGTGAGTCTTGACGACGCACTCCGCAGCAGCGGCGGCGCACTCGGCATCGCGTGTTCCCAGCATCGAGCGAAAGTTAGCCGATGCCGCGTGCGTCATCGATGACGGCCTCGCCGCGGGCGAGAACCATGATCGGTAGAGATCCTGCGAGTTCGTAGCCCAAGGCGCGTTCATCGCGGTGTTCCCACAGCGCAAGGTCTGCGGACTTGCCTGCCTCAAGCGAGCCGCACTCGCGTGCGAGCCCGAGGACGCAGGCGCCGTTCCATGTCGTCGTGGTGATCGCTTCCGCCGGTGTCATCCGCAACTCGCGTACGGCGAACGAGTGGACGATGGACATCGCGCGGACGGGGGCGCTGCCGGGGTTGGCGTTGGTGGCGAGCGCGAGGGCACCGCCGGCGTCGATGAACTCGCGCGCACGAATGCAGGGCGCGCCAAGGCAGAAACTCGTGGCCGGGAGGCCGACGGCAATCGTCGGGCTCTTGGCCACGAGTTCGAGGTCGTCGCGCGTCGCGGCTTCGAGGTGATCGACACTTCGCGCTCCCAAGGCCACCGCGCGCGCGATCATCCCGAGCGAGTTGAACTGGTCGGTGTGGACTCGCACAGAGAGTCCGAGCACCACCGCGCGTTCGAAGTACCGCACACACTCATCGACGCTCCATGCGCCTGTTTCGCAGTAGGCGTCGGCGACAATCCCCGGATGGGCCTTCGCCACAGCTGGAAGTGTCTCGTCGATGGTTCGTTCGACGAATCGCGATGCCGCCGGGTCTTTCGCGTGCGCGCCGAGAAATGTGGGAACGATCCGAAGCGGCGTCGCCCTTCCCGCAGCAGTGATCGCCTCGAGCATGCGCAACTCCGTCGCGGTGTCGAGCCCGTAGCCGGACTTCACCTCGACCGTCGTCGTGCCAAACGCGGCCATCTCGCGCGTGCGCCGAACAACTCCCTCGGTGAGTGTGGAAGTCGACGCCGCGCGTGTGGCGCGCACACTGGCGAGGATCCCGCCGCCCTTGGCAAGAATCTCGAGGTACGGAACCCCGGCGAGTTTCATCTCCCACTCGTTGAGCCGTTCGCCTTCGTAGCACGCGTGCGTGTGGCAGTCGACGAAGCCCGGAGTGACCAGCCGTCCGCGCGCGTCGATCACTCGCTCGCCCCCCATCGCCTTCGGAGCGTCGCCTGCACCAAGGGCATCGATGCGCGAACCGCACACGCGCATCCACCCGCGCTCGATGACGCCGAGGTCGCGCATCGCGTCGCCCCGGCGGGGCAGCACCGAGGAGCCGCCACCGGCGAGCGTCGCGATGCGCGCATTGAGGATCAGGAGCGAGCGCACCTTGGCACGGTACCGTAGTGTGTGATGATGCTCTTCGTAGTTCGCCACGCCAAGGCGCACGACCGGGACCACCACGCATGGCCCGATGACTCGCAGCGCCCGCTCACGAAGAGCGGCGCGCGACGGTTTGCGACACTGGCGCGCACACTTGCGACGCGGTACGAACCACCGTCGATCGTTCTCGCGAGTTCCTACGAACGGGCGTGGCACACGGCGAAGATTCTTGAAGCGGAGGCAGGTTGGCCAGCCCCGGCACCGGGACGCCCACTCGAGTGCGACGAAGACGCCTCAGTTCATGAGATTGGCCGCTGGCTTCGCGACACCGTTGGCGAGGCCGAGTCCGCCGCGATTGTCGGCCACGAACCACTCCTGAGCGAGGTGGTCAGCGAACTCATGGGATGCCACGGCCCCGGCGTCACGATGTCCAAGGGAGCGATTGCCGTCTTGAACCTGCGCGACCGCGCCGCGCTCCTTGATCCGGGTGACTCCCAAGGAGGCGCCGCCGAACTCCTCGCTCTCGTGGACCCGCGCTGGGTCGCCGAGTAGGGGCTTCGTCGGCATGACCGAACGGCTAGACTCAGCCGCGCCACCGATGAGTACCCAGCACGAACCCACCGTCAAGAAGACCACCTTCGTCGAGTTCATCTGGGACGGCAGCGTCCTCATCGTCCGGCCGGCGGGTCCAAACATTGGTCAGCGCGAGGCGCCGATCATGAACGGTGACATCGACCCGCACATCAAGTCGCTTGGGAAAGCCGTCAAGTTCATGGTGCTCGACCTCAGCGCGGTGCAGTTCATGTCCTCGATGGGGATCGGCTCGTGCATCAATTGTCGCAACGGGGCCGCCGCCGTGGGGGCCAAGCCCGTGCTCTATGGCGCGAACAAGGATCTCCGCGCGCTCCTTGCGATGATGAAGATCGAAAAGCTCTTTGCGATCGCCGAGAGCCGCGACGCCCTCAACAAGCTCGTCGGCCGCTGACCGGCCCGGGGGGTCAGCGGGCGCTCTTCGTGTGGATGACGATGTCGGCGCCGTTGAAGTCTTCGGGGGCGATCGTTATCGCGGCGCTCGGCACAAGATCGACGACGAGGATCGATAGGTTCGGACACTGCATGGCGAACTGCGCAACGGTCCCCAGTCGCTCGCCAATGTGGAACGCACCGACGCAGTGGATCACCTTGTAGCCCGAGTTTTGGGCGCGCGCGGCACTCAGGCCCATCGTGCGGTCCCAGACCCGTTGCGCGCGGTGGAACGAGTCGACTTCGTCATCAGACACAAGATCACCCGTGATGATCGCCGCTCCATGTGCCCCATCCGATCGCATCTCAATGATGAGCGCCTTGAGCCGTTCCCAATCGCCGTCGCGTGAGATCGCCTCGTCGACCTCGAACTGCGACCGCTCCTCCGGCCCGAGCGCGCACAGCGGGTCGTATCCCTCGGTGCGCGCACGAGTGACATACGGACGCGGCGCGTTCGCGGCCACAACCGGCGCCCTCGCGCGCTTCGCGGAGTCGATCATCGGCTGGTACCACGGCATCCAGGTTCCAACGCCCGCCCAATCGCGGGACTTCGTTCTCGTCACGAAGTCGTCGACGGATATCTCGCCCCGCAAGTAGGCGTCGGTGAATCCCTGATCGTCGCGCTCAAGAAACTCAAGGCTGAGTGCGGGTCGCTCGTGCGAAGCGATGAAACTCTCGACGAGCGCATGCTCGACGGTGTGCGCGGTGGCATCGTCGTGCGTCTCTCCGACGAAGACGGCGTCGGCTTTGGCGACCCGATCGAGAACCTCACTCCACGCCAGCCGTGCGCATGAGGCGGCGTCAAAGATCGCGAGTGCTGTGGGATGTGGCGCACGCGCAAGTTGCTCGCTCGGCGTCGGTTTCACCTGCGCCACGCAACTCGGCAGCGTGGCCAGCAGCGCGAGCAGCGCCGTCCAGCGCCGCGGTGTTGGAACTGACCACCAAAATCCATGCACTCGATTGGGATTCATCGGCATCGGAACTAGGCTAAGGGCATGCCGCTCGCTCTTGCGCTTGCGCTCATTGTGGCGGTCGACTCGGTGGTTCGCGTCGAAGTGAACTCCGTGCGTGATGTCCGGGTGATGGAGCAGCTTTCGAATGACATGTGGTCACACGGCATCCGCGCAGGGTCGGCAGACTATCTGGTGACGACCTCTGAGCGCGACGCCCTCGCCCGCACCAACTTGCGTTGGTGCACCCTCATCGAAGATGTGGATGCCCTCATTGCGGCAGAGTTCGAGCGCCTCCACCGTCCCTCCGAGGGCGGCGTCGCCGACGACTCTTGGTTCGCCGACTTCAAGGATCTCGCTGCCGTCAACGCGCGGCTTGAGGCGCTCGCCGCGATGCGCCCAGACATCGCGTCGACCTTCACGGTCGGGCTCTCACTTGAGGGCAGACCCATCCGCGGGATCCGCATCAGCGCGATCCCCGCGGGCACGCCCGCCCCTGCCATCGTTCTCGACGGCACGCAGCACGCCCGCGAGTGGGGCGCGACGATGACGACGATGTACGCCGCCGATCACCTCGTCGAAACGGCATCGACCGATCCGAGAGTCACGGCGCTACTGTCGCGCGCGGAGTTTTTTGTGATACCCATCGTCAATGTGGACGGCTACGCGTTCACCTGGGCCGACTCGGCCAATCGGCTCTGGCGCAAGAACCGTCGCAACAACGGCGACGGCTCGTTTGGTGTCGACACCAACCGCAACTGGGGGTACCAGTGGGGCGGCGCGGGGTCGAGCGCGAGCCCAAGCAGTGACACCTATCGCGGCCCCGCGCCATTCAGCGAGCCCGAGACGATGGTGATGCGCGACTTCTTTCTCGCGCACCCGACGGTCGTGTCCAACATTGACTTCCACTCGTACAGCCAGTTGGTTCTCTCGCCGTGGGCCTACACCAATGATCCCAACCCCGACGCGGCGATCTTCGCCGCAATCGGCCAGTCGATGGGATCAGCCATCACCGCGAGTTCCGGGCTCCAGTACACCGTGGGGCCCGCAGGATCGACGCTCTATCTCGCCAGCGGGGGATCCATCGACTGGGTCTACGGTGCGCAGGGTGCGCTCAGCATGGCGATCGAAGTTCGCGACACGGGTGCCTACGGATTCGTGATGCCCCCCGCGGAGATTCTCCCGTGCGCACGCGAGTGCTTTGCGGCCATGCTGGCGATGGCCGAAGCGACCGCCAAGAGTGCGATCATCTCGCTGCCGCAGGGGGCGCCGGTCCAACTCGTTCCCGGAGTCCCGACGCCCCTTGAGGTGCGTGTGCGCGAACTTGTTCCCGGCGCGGTCACCTCGCGCTCGTTCATCTGGCGCGTCAATGGTTCGGCGTGGCAATCGTCGCCGCTGACCCTCGTCTCGGGCGACCTCTATGTGGCGACGATCCCTCCTTTGGCGTGCGGGACGACCGCAGACTTCTACATCGAGGCGTCGACAACCACGGGATCGTCCGTCCGCCTTCCGATCGAGGGCGCCGCGGCACCGATGTCGGCGACGGCACTGGACGAAATCATTCTTGCGTCGTGCGACTTTGAAGTTCCGACTCCCGCCTGGAGTTTCGGTGTGGTGGGCGATACCGCGACTTCGGGTGCGTGGCTTCGCGGCGATCCCAACGGAACAGCGGCACAGCCTGAAAATGATCACACCGGTGGCACTGGAACGCAGTGCGCATTCACGGGCCAGGGCGCCGTCGGTGGCGCACTCGGTGCGGCCGATGTCGATGGCGGCCTGACGACACTGCAGTCGCCGCCGCTTTGCGCGATGGAGCCGGGTGCTCGACTGCGCTGTGCGATCTGGTATTCGAACAACGCCGGGAGCAATCCCAACCAGGACTCCATGCCAGTTCAGGTTTCTGGCGATGGCGTGGCGTGGACCACGGCGGCCACCATTTCCCAGAGCGCAGCGCAGTGGACCGAGGTCACCATTCCCCTCGATGGCCTGATCGCAACTGGACTGGGCGTTCGCGTCCGGTTCCTTGCGCAAGATCTTGGAGCCGGTTCGGTCGTTGAGGCCGCCGTCGATGACCTCACGATCGTGCGCGTCGGCTGCCCGGGCGTGCCCGGTGACCTCAACGGCGACGGCAGAGTCGATGGGCTCGATCTCGGGGTGCTCTTGTCGCAGTGGGGTGGACCAGGCTCGGCCGATCTCGACGGCAACGGCATCGTCGACGGCATCGACCTCGGCGCGATCCTCTCCAACTGGGGCTGACAGGCGAACCCCACGGTTGCGGGCAGATTGAGCGCGCTAGAGAGCGCAATCTGCCCGTAACCGAGGTCGGCGTGCGGCGCGCTCCCGCGTCACTCCTAGACTCGCCGCATGACGCTCGAGGCGGCGGCAGTTCTCTCCGAATCGGGTCCTATCTCGAAGCGCCTTCCCGGGTTTGAGGTTCGCGGCGAGCAACTCGAGATGGCCACCGCCGTTGACGCGTGCCTCGAACGCCGCGGCCGACTCATCGTTGAGGCGGGAACCGGCGTCGGGAAGAGCTTCGCCTACCTCGTGCCGGCGATTCGCCAGGTCGTCGAAAAGGGGCAGCGGGTCATCATCTCGACGCACACCATCGCCCTGCAAGAGCAACTCGTTGAGAAGGATGTCCCGCTCCTGCGCGCGGCGACCTCCGCGGAGTTCTCCACGGTGCTCGTGAAGGGTCGCGGAAACTATGTGTCGCTGCGGCGGCTCGAACTGGCCTTAGCAAGGGGGGCGAAGCTCTTCCCCGACGAGTCGCACGATCAGCAACTGGAACAACTGGACGCGTGGGCCCGCTCCACGGATGACGGATCGACATCGAGTTTGGCGATTCAGCCCGAGCGTCGGATCTGGGACCTCGTCCAATCCGACGCGGGGAACTGCATGGGTCGCAAGTGCCCCCGTTACGACGCGTGCCACTACCAGAAGGCGAGGAGGCGAATGGAGGGCGGACAGATTCTCGTCACCAACCATGCGCTCTTCTTCAGCGACCTCGCCATGCGTGCCAACGGCGGGCGTGGGTTTCTTCCCGCCTACGGCCATGTCATCCTTGATGAGGCGCACTCGATCGAAGAAGTCGCCGCCGAGCACTTTGGCGGCCAGATCTCGGAGAGCGCGGTCGCTCACCTTCTTCGGTCGCTCTGGAATCCGGCGACTCATCGTGGTGCGCTCAGCGACATCCGCCTGAAGGACGGCGGTGATGCAGCGGTCCGCTCCGTGCTGGCGAGCGTCGAAGACTGCCGCAAGGGGGCGAATGCGTTTTTCTCATCACTTCGCCGCTGGCGAGCCAATCAACCCGGCGAAGGCGAAGTCCGCATCCGAGAACCCGGGATCGTCGAAGACTCGCTGTCGCCGTCCCTCTCGCAACTCGCGACGCTGCTCAACCTCACTCGCGAGCGCGCGGCGGAAGAATCCGACGGGTGGGAAGTCAATGCGCTCGCCCAGCAGGCGGAGGCATTCGCACAGGCGACGAGGACGCTGCTTGCACAGTCGATCCCCGGATGCGCGTTCTGGCTGGAACTTTCCGCGGCGCGTCCGAGCCGGAAGCAGGACGGCTTCGTCACGCTGGCGGCCGCAGCAATCGAAGTCGGTCCGCTGCTCCAGAAACACCTCCTCTCCCAGGAGGTATCGGTTGTCATGACCTCGGGCACACTGGCGACGACACGCGGTGACCTCACCGCGGCGGTTCGCACGCTCGGCGCGGAGGGTGCGGCAACCCTCGTTCTCGGCAGTCCATTCGACTACGCGAGACAAGCGCGCTGCATCATCGAGACCGATCTTCCCGATCCGCGAGAAGCCATGGACTGGGAGCCGATGGCGCAGCGAATTCTGAGGCACATTGAGGCCACCGACGGGGGGGCCTTCGTGCTCTGCACGAGTTTCCGAGACCTCAATGAACTCCGGGACGCTCTCGAAGAGCCACTCGACGAGCGGGGCTACCCGGCACTCTGGCAGGGCGCGGGCGTCTCTGCCGGCACACTGCTCAAGCGCTTCCGCGAGGACGAACGAAGCGTCCTCTTTGGCGTAGCCAGTTTCTGGCAGGGGGTCGATGTCCGTGGGCGTGGGCTGCGCAATGTGATCGTCACACGCCTTCCGTTCGAACCACCCGACGCACCGCTGACGCAGGCTCGGCACGACCTCATCGAGGCCCGCGGTGGAAATCCCTTCCGAGACGACTCGCTTCCTCGCGCCATCGTTCGCTTCCGCCAAGGATTCGGCCGGCTCATCAGGAGCGGCACCGACACAGGACAGTTCGTGATCCTTGACTCTCGTGTCGTACAAAAGCGCTACGGCCGCGCGTTTCTGGACGCGCTGCCCGATGGTCTTCGCATCGAGAGCATCGACGACTGAAGCTGTCGCCGGCTAGGTCCGCAGGAACTTGAGTGCGGGGTAGGCGCCGCCGAGCACGGTCTTGCTCGGGGCCACCATCCACTTGTCGAGGATGGTGGCGTAGACCGACCGGAAGTCCGTTGTGAACTTGAGGTCGCCGTTGTCGAGGTCGGTCATCGATGGGTGCTCGCCATGGAGGCCGCCCTTGACGGGCGACCCTAGAACGAACATCGGCGCTGCGGTGCCATGGTCGGTGCCGCCTGAGGCATTCTGCTTCACGCGACGACCGAACTCACTGAAGACCATCGTGACGACGCGCGAGTCATTGCCTTGCGCCTTGAGGTCCGCTTGGAACGCGACGATCGCTTCGGAGAGTTCGCGCATCAAGTTGCCGTGCGCGCCCTGCTGATTGCTGTGCGTGTCGAACCCGGTCTGAGAGACATAGTAAACGCGGGTGTTCAGGTCATCGCGGATCATGGCGCCTACCGCGCGCAACTGAGTCGCCAGGCGCGAGCCTGGGTAGGCCACAAGTGGCGTGCGCCCGATCGCCGTGCGGATGCGATCACTCGAGAGTTGCGCGTCGAGCGCGGTCCGCATGAGGAACGCGGCCTGCGAGCCCGGATCGACGCCGCCGAGCGGCCCGGCGCGGTTCATCTGGTCGTAGGGGCGCTCCAAGCTGCCGGGGAGTTCCTTGCCCATCCACTGGAACAGTCGCGCATCTTCGAACGAGACCGGCTTGGCCGTTGTTCCGATCATGGCCAAGGGTGCCGAGCGACCGATGGCCACCTGGGCATCGGCAGCGGGCGATCCATTGCAGGTGCAGTCGACATAGCGGCCGATCCATCCGTCGCCGCGCCCTGATCGCTGCGCAGTGTGCCAGATATCCATCGACGCGAAGTGCGACCGATTGGGGTTCGGGTAGCCGACACCCTGTACGACCGCAAGTTTGCCGTCGTCGTAGAGATCCTTGAGTCCCTTCAGGTTCGGGTGCAGTCCGACTCCCGCCTTCTGATCGAGCGCCAGCGCGCCGTTCTCCTTGCCCGGAGCGGCGATGCCGATCTGCGGACGCGCCCTGTAGTAGTCATCGCTTCCAAATGGGACGACCGAGTTGAGTCCATCGTTGCCGCCGCTCATCTGGACAACGACGAGAATTCTGTCCTCGGGGACTCCCGCCTGACTGGAGACGCGCGCATCGGCGCTCAGCATGCCGACGGCCGACTGTTGGACGAACCACGGGATCGTGCCCACGAGCGATGCGAGCGTGACGCCCTGTTGGAGGAAGATCCGGCGCGAGAAGGGTGTGGTGGGTTCCATGGGACTCTCCAGAGGTCTAGCAGAGTTGATACTCGGGCATCGCGGTCACGAGGCAGAGCGCGCTCACGAGGCGCTCGCCACGGAGGTCGCCCCCCAAGCCATCGGTGAACGACTTGAACTGTTTCCTCCGCTCCGGCGGTGCGCTGACGGCAAGGACAAGGTCAAGAAGCGCGTCGGACGCTGAGGCCTTCGAGGCTGACATGCGTTTGGCGATCGCGCCTTCGAGGGCGGTGGTTGGCCACTGCGCCAGATTGGCGTCCCAGTCAAAGGCCTCGGGACGCATCCCCGTAATGAGGTAGACGGCAAGGTTCTGTCGCACGAACAGCGTGCTCGTGTTGATCCAAGTGCGCCCACAGTCCCAACCCTTCACGGAGGGCGGCATGAAGAGCGACTGTCCCATGAGGTCGGTGGCCGAGTTGAGCGTCGCCAGATCGCGCGGGGGGACTCCGAGTTCGCGAATCGTCTGCACGGTCAACTGGACTGGGCTCTTGATCGATCCACCGCGATGGGCTTCGTCGAAGAAGTGTTGACTCTTGAAGAGCATCGTGAGGACCGGCTTCAACTCGTACTGCTTTTTGCGCAGTTCCGCGGCCAACGCCTTGACGACGGGCGCGACCTTGTTCGAGGGCATCCCGGGCGCGTCGTTGACGAAGAACCGATAGAGCTTGCCGCAGAGGAACTCGCTGCTCTCCTTGCGCGACAGAATGATCCGCGCGAAATCGTCGCCATCCCAGTTCCCGGTCTGGCCGAGGATCGTCTTCGGATCGTCGTCATGTCCGTCGTCGCGGAACTGGAACGAGTCATCGTTGAAGGTGTAGCCCGTGAGGGCCCGAGCGCCCTCTTTGATGTCCTGCTCGGTGTAGGCGTGCCCCTCGCCGAGCACGAAGAGTTCCATGAGTTCGCGTGCGAGGTTTTCGTTGGGGCGCCCTCGGCGGCTCTCGTCGTTGTCGAGGTACTTCAGCATCGCCGGGTCGCGCAGGATCCGTAGCGTGAGATCGGCGAAGTTGCCCGTCGCGTGGGTTCGGAACAACCGGTTCTGCAGAAACGAGTGGTAACTGTCTTCGATCGTCCTGTAGCCCGTCGCGAAGTGCCCGTGCCAGAAGAGTGTCATCTTCTCTTCGAGCGGCCGACCGGTCTCAACCATCCGCTTGAGCCACCACTTCTGCATCTCCTTGAGCTGCGCGCGGTCCTGGCCGTCGCGCTCGTTGCGCAGCTTCTGGATCGTCTCCAACGCGGCTTCGTCGTTGCCCCGCCGCGCCATCGCCACCATCTCTCGCTCGGCTGGCGTGAGCGGCTTGCGAATGTCCTTGTCGAAGTCAGTGTCGGCCACTGGCAAGTTCGGTGCGTTCTCAAACTCGACCAGATAGGCGACGGCCTCGTTGAGGCCCATCGCGACGAGCTGCTCGACCTGCGCACTGGTCCCCCCGAACCCAGCACGGGTCAGGAGGTGACGCGCTGCCGCCTCATCGAAGCGCGAACGATCCAGCGGGGACATGGAGAGGTTCGTCATGGCAAGCAAGTGTCCTTCGTCTCATCATTGTCCCAATGCCGCCACAGGAGGACACCAAGCAGAAGAATTGGGAGAATGATCCACCCTGTGGCGTGGTGGACGAACGCGGCTTCGTAGCAGGGGATGCCCACGAGCACGGCGATCCAAGGCCACGCGCCCCGCACGCCGCGAACGCGAAAGAGCAGCATGAACGGGAAAACGAGCCCGTAGAGGCCCAGATATCGGAGGTAGCACGACTCCCCGAGGAGCGATCCCGCACCCGGACCCACGCGCAGGAGCCAGCCGGCGAACAGAGCCACGGTGATCGCAACCCCGAGCGAGAATGGCGAGCCGCGGTCCTCCCCAGCGAGGGGACTCAGGCGCTCGCGCCCGTGGGCCCCGATGGTGAACGCCAGCTGCGCCGCCCAGAGCACGAGGAGTCCACTCGACGCCCGCGGCGCACCGGTCGATGGATCGAACAACCATGCGATCCCGGTGAGCGTGGCCGCAAAGGCGATTCCGAACACCCCGAAGCAGTGACGACTCGGCGACTCTGCAAGCGTGCGGTGAAATGTCAGGTCCAGATACGGGCACAGCACGAAGCCGAGCGCGATCGCGGGCGCGAGGAACCCGATTTCGGCCAGCGGTCTTGCGCCGGTCATCGCGATCCCTTGGGCGTCGCCCGCATTGCCACTGAGGAGACACGCGAGAGTGATCGTGCCGATGACGACCGAGAGCACCAGCCACGAGCGCGAACGGCACCATGACAGCAGGAACCCCGCGACAACGCACGCGAGGGCGATCGCCGGCGGCAGCATCCATCCGGCGAACGCTGCTTGGAAGATGATCGTGGCCATCGTGAACCGCGCCGGCCATGGTCCAAGTCGCTCCCGGAGCCCGCGCATGCAATCGCGGTCGACGAGGTAGCCGAACGCCGCGCATCCGATCACATTTGGAATGGCGAATGTAAGAAATCCTGCCCATCCGTAGTCGCGCAGCATGATGAACGGCAGGAACATCCCGATACACCATGTCCAACTCGCTGACGCGAAGAGTCCCCACGCGATCGTGCGCCACGCGTGAGAACTACTCATTGTCGCGGTGAATGCTCGGTGGGCCCTGACCGGCCTTCTTCTCCCAAACGCCTTCGCCGGCGCGCTCGTACTTGGTGAATCCGAGGCGGTCCAAGTTCTTGTTGGAGAGTTTCGACGCGTCAGACCCGAGTTGCACCTGGCTCGCCACCGGGAGTCGGCGCACGGGGAGTCCGCTCGTCGGATGCGCCGTCAGCGCGGGCTCATGCATCGCTTGGAAGACCTCAAACTGCTCATCGTCGCTGCCGTCGGGATTGACGACGCAGTAGAGGTAGGTCGGCATCGCTACACGATTGTAGGGACGAGCCTTCGCACAAGGTCACGCGCGCGTGCGATGTCCTCGTCTCGGCACGCGCCGGCTTCCCGCTCGATCACGAGGTTGACGCCCTGCGTAAGCGCGAGGAACGGTTTCCACGCCACCTGCCCGTCACCGACGGGGAGTTCCCTCCCCCAGGTGCCTGGCGTGGTCGTGGCGCATGCGTCCTTGACATGGACCTGCCGGACGCGCGAGGCGAGAAGTTCGATGGCCTGCACCGGATCCCCCTTGCCATAGAGGATCATGTTGGCGGGGTCAAAGTTCACGCCCACGCCGGGCCTGTCCAGTTCGTCGAGGGCGTGCCGCAGGGTCGTTGCAGTCTCTTGCCCGGTCTCCAAGGCGAGCGTCACCCCACGCTGCGCGAACAGGTCGGCGACTGTTCGTAGGCGATCCAACATCACACGGCGCAGCGGCCCCGCCTCGTGGGGGATGAATCCGGCGTGGAAGGTGACGAGGTCGATGCCCGAGCGCTCGGCGAAGGCCGCACACGCGAATGCGCGGTCGAGGTTCTCGCTCCACTGCACATCGGGTCGCACACCACCCGTTGCGGTGATGGACTCGATCGTTGAGTAGTCCTCGCCCGCGAAAGCCAGCATGCCACTGACGATGGCGATCCCGTCGCCGCGCAGCGCATCAACGGCATCACGCCACGCGGGATCCGTGAAGCAGGGCACGAGCGCGAGTTGAACCCGTGGAACATCCAGCGATTTCAGACGATTCGCCAGTTCACGCGGCGACTTCGGCTTCAGGCTCCAGGAACAAACAGCGAGGGTCGCCATGGGAGGTCCGGAAGGGGTTCGATGATAGTATTCCGCACCTTCGGGTCCATGATGACGACGCTGAAAACCGAACTTGTGCCACTCAGCCTCTTGGAGCGCATCGAGGCGTTCGTCTCGCGCCTCTCAACCCGCAACAACTTCTGGCACAGAGTCTGCTCGCTGATCTGGCTGCCCTACGCGTTCCGCTCAGGGATCACCATGAAGAGCCTCGGCTCGGACCGCTTCGTCGCGATCTTGCCATTCCGGCGGATCAATCGGAATTGGTACAACGCCATGGCGGGGGCCGCGCTCCTTGGTAACAGCGAAGTCGCCGGCGGGATGTACCTGTTCTCGCGCTGCGGCGGCGAGTACATCGTCGTCTGCAAGAAGCTCAGCTATCGATTTCTCCGTCCATGTGTCGGACCCGCGGTTTATCATGTGATTTGCAAGGACGATCTCGAGGAGAGCCTTGCGACCAAGGGCGAGTTCAACATCGACATTGAGCTGGAGGTGCTGCAGCAGGTCCGCGGCATCGCTCCCGGGAAGGAACGGCGAGTGGGCCGCTGTGACGCGACCTTCCACTGCACGCCGAAGGCGCTGCTGAGGGCTCGGAAGCTCGCGCGCGGATAGTCCGGGAATGCCCACAAGCGCCAAGGAGGCCATCGCTCGCTTGAGGGACCTCCTCAATCGCGCGAACATCGCGTACTACAGCGACGCGACGCCGCTGATGGCCGACAGCGAGTACGACCGGCTTCTCGCTGAGCTCGCTGAGCTGGAGCGGGCGAACCCGACATTCGATGATCCGGACAGTCCGACCCATCGCGTGGGCGGGGCACCGAGCGCGGGTTTCGAGTCGGTGACCCACGCGCGGCCGATGCAGTCCATTGACAACACCTACGACATCGCCGGGTTGCGCGCGTGGTCCGCGCGCTGCGAGAAGGCCATCGGCGGCGCCTTCACCATTGCGGCGGACCCGAAGGTGGACGGCGTCGCCGTGAGCCTGAGGTACGAGCGCGGTCGGCTCGCGGCTGCGGCAACACGAGGTGATGGTGCCGTAGGAGACCTCGTCACCGCGAATGTGCGGGCGATCCGCGCTGTGCCCCTCGCGTTGCGGGCGACCATCGGCGGGGCCGCGATTCCAGAAGTTCTGGAAGTCCGCGGCGAGATCTACATGCCGACGGCTCAGTTCGAGCGCGTCAACGAGGAGCGCGAGCGCCGTGGCGAGGCGCTCCTTGCGAACGCACGCAATACCACGGCGGGCACCCTCAAGAGCCTCGACCCCACGGTTGTCGCGCAAAGAGGTCTCGCCTTCATGGCCCACGGACGCGGGGAGTGCCTCGGTGGCGCTGAGCCGTCGAGTCACATCGAGTTCCTCGCGCAGCTCAAGTCGTGGGGAATTCCTGTCAACCCCAGAGCGGTCCGGTGCGCCACGATCGACGAGGCCATCGCGGTCGTGGAGGCATTCGCGCCGCAGCGCGCCGCGCTGCCGTACGGTGTCGATGGCATGGTCGTGCGTGTGGACGCCTTCGCGCAGCAGGCACAGCTCGGGGTGACAGAGAAGAGCCCCCGTTGGATCGTGGCCTTCAAGTATCCCGCGCAGCGCGAGCGCACGCGCCTTGTCGATGTGCAGTGGCAAGTTGGTAAGGGGGGGACGATGACACCGCGCGCGACCATGGAGCCAGTCGTCGTGGCCGGGTCAACCGTCCGCCACGCCACACTGCACAACGCCGACGAAATCCTGCGCAAGGACATCAGGATTGGGGACCTCGTCGAGGTGGAGAAGGCCGGAGAAGTCATTCCACAAGTCATCGAACCCGTGAAGACGGTCAGGACCGGTGCTGAGCGGGTCATCGAACCGCCGACACACTGCCCGAGTTGTGGATCGCCGTTGACGAAGGACGGCCCCAAGCTCCTGTGTGCGGAGCCGGGATGCCCCGCGCAGATGCGCGAGCGACTCAAGTGGTTTGTGGGTCGCGACCAGATGGCGATCGAAGGACTCGGTGAGCGAATCGTCGATCAAGTCATCGACGAAGGGATGGTCGCGCACTTCGCCGACTTCTTCACCCTCGACGAGGCCGCCCTCGCCGCGTTGCGCTCGGAGCACATCGACACGAGCGGCAGGGTCACGCTGAGGCGCCTTGGCGAGAAGACGGCTCGATCCATAGTGGAAAGTGCGCACGAGGCGCGGCGGAGGGGTCTTGCCCGCGTCCTCGGTTCGTTGAGCCTGCGTCACATGGGCGTGGCCGCGGCGAAGACTCTAGCCCGCGCGTTTCCCGACGCTGCGGCGCTCCAAGGGGCCACTCCCGAGCAACTCTGCGCACTCGACGACATCGGCGTGATCACCGCAACGAGCTTCGCGCACGACTTCGCGAGCGAGAGTTTTCGGGACACGATCGCGCGGCTGGGTCGGGCTGGCGTCGATCTCTCAAGCCGAGAGTTCTGTGCCGCGGCGGCAGTTACGCCGAACCCGTTCAGGGATCGCACGATCGTTCTCACGGGGACACTGCACTCGATCGACCGTCGTCGGTTGACGGCCATCTTGGAAGGCCTTGGCGCGCGGGTCTCGGGGTCGGTGTCGGCGAAGACCCACCTCGTGATCGCCGGGGAAGAGGCGGGCTCCAAGCTGGAGAAGGCGCGTGCTCTCGGAATCGAAGTCTGGGACGAGACGCGCCTGACGGCCGAGTGCCGCGCTGCCAGCATCGCGCTTGAGTGACCGCCGCTCGCTCAGCGCGCGCCCAAGGCTGCGAGCCCAGGCGATGATCCCGCAGGGAGCGCTGCCGCTGTGGCGTGGCCGGACGCGTCCACCGTCACAAGCCACCAGTTCGACCCCGCGCGAGACTCGCTCTCGATGCCGTATCGAAGCGCGCCATCGGCGACGACTGGGCCTCGGACTTGACGCCAAACGCCCTCGATCCCGACGCGCTGCTCAGTGTCATCCCCGGACGCATCAGTGCGGAAGATCCGCCACTCCACCGGCGCGGGATGACTGCCGTTCCCCTTCACTTGCGCGTACCAGCGCGAGCCGGCCCACTCGACCTCGGGACAGTTCACGATCTGCGAGCCAGGGAATATCGACCCGCCGATGAACCACGCAAACGCGGCGGCGAGCAGCACGAACACCGCCACCTTGATGGCGAGGCTCCTCAGACCGAGGGCAACCTGTGTGTACTCACGCAAGAGGGGGATGATAGGAACTAGAGCGTCATCCAACCCGACATGATGGCCAACCCGAGTGCGGTCGCGAGCGCGATCCGCCACCACCCAAAGAGCGCAAAGCCGCCACGGCCTAGGAAGTTGATGAGCCACGCGATGCCGAGTGCGGCGCTCGCGAAGGCGGCGACGAATCCAATGGCAAGCGGGATCCATCCTCCAAGTTGGTCCACCATCAGGCCGTCCTTGAAGAACCCGAGCGACTTGTAGCCGCACGCCGCGCCCAGAGTCGGAAGCGCCAGCAGGAACGAGTATCGCGCGGCCTCGCGTGGCGAGAGTCCGACAATGAGTGCCCCCACGATGGTCATCATCGACCGGCTCGTCCCTGGAACGAGGGCCACACACTGCAAGCATCCAACCGCAAGTGCGGCCCATGCCGAGAGCGTGGATCCGTCGGGACCGGTCTCGGTCGCATTCTGAGCCTTCCGTTTGACCCACGGTGCCATCGCCACCATCGCGATGCCCCCGAGGGCAAGAGCCATGAGCACGGGCGCGGCCCTGAAGAACCGTGCCTCGATCCAGTCGCCTAGGAGCAGCCCGGCGATGGCCGCTGGGATGAACGACAGAGCGAGGTTCCTCGCGAGCATGAGTGCGCGGCCGTGCGTGTGTCGTTTGGGGAGACGGAGGCAGGCCGCGAGCACCGCTCGAACCATCGCGAGCACCTCGCGCCGGTAGAGCCCCGCGACGGCGGCGATGGCGGCCCCCTGAATGACGATGTTGAAAGTGTCGATTGACTCGCGCTGGCCGGGCGACTGCGCGAGGCCGAGCGCCCGCGACACAAGGATGAGATGGCCCGTTGAACTTACGGGCAGGTACTCGGTGACGCCTTCGACGATGCCAAGGACGAGCGCCTGAAGTGGGGTCATGGGGACATCTTGTCGGCGATGCGAGTGGTGACCGCGCCAGATTTCCCTTGGGCGAGCCAGGGCAGCATCGCGCGCACGCGTTCGCCGATGGGTTCCATGGGGTGCTTCAAGAGGTCCTCACTGAATGATCGGAGTTTCGGGTTTCCGGCGTCGGCATCGGCCGCGAGCCGCGACGCGAACGAACCATCCTGGATGGACGCAAGCATCGATCGCATGTGCGCACGGAGCGCGGCATCATCGAGCCGCGCGCTCGCCTCGAGGGCGCCGAAGCGCGCGGTGGGGGAGATCGCGTCCGCCATGGCCGCAATCCCGCGGTCGCACACGAGGTCCGCGATCTGCTTCACCTCGTGGCAGCACTCGGTGTACGCGAGAAGCGGCGGATACCCCGCCTCCACGAGCGTCTCATATGCGGCACGGATGAGCGCGATCAATCCGCCGCAGAGCACCGCCTGCTCACCGAAGAGGTCGGTCTCCGCCTCATCTTTGAACGATGTCTCGACAATCCCCGCACGGCCGCACCCGATGGCATGGGCCCACGCGTGTGCGATCGCAGTTGTTCGAGCCACATGATCGGGAGATGCCCGTACGGCGAGGAGACACGGGATCCCGGTGCCCTCCAAGAACCGTTGCCGGAGCGCAGTCCCGGGCCCCTTGGGTGCCACGAGTGCGCAGCCCAGTGAGGTTGGTGGAGCAATGAGTCCGAAGTGCAGCGAGAACCCATGCAGGAATCCTGCGACTGTCGCGGCGGTCATCGCCTTGAAGTAGGGTGGGCAGACTGTCGCGTGCGCAGAATCGGGGACTGCAAAGACCACAAGTTCGGCCCAATCAGCGTCGGCCGCTGATGCAACTATCCGGAATCCGTCGGCTTGCGCTCGACCCACCGCTTGAGAGCCGTTTCTGCCCCCAACTCGCACTTCCCAGCCACAATCTCGGAAGTTCTTGGCGTGCGCCTCCCCCTGATTCCCGTAGCCGATGACCGCAACTCGGTGTGTGCTTTGGGCTTGGAGTCCGTGCGGAAAGCCCCCATGTTCGCGCTCAGGCGATTGCGGCACAAATCGAGGCTAGCAGAGAACATTTCCATTTGCAGTTGGCTAGAGGTACTGCATAGTTGTGCGGGGTTTGGTTGTTTGAATCGGATGGATGGCGGGGGAGTTTCATGCAGGCTCGAAGCATTGGACGATAAAAACGCAATGGATCACTCGGCACCAGAGAATCGACGCACCGCTGACAGGTTCACGCCTGGTCTGGGGTACTCCAGCGTCGTGGTGGCGTCGGATCGTGATTCCGCGGGCGTCCAAGGCGTCATCACGGAGCCAAAGCCGCCGCAAGTCGGGCATCTGTACGACATTTCAGTGAGCGGTGTCCGATTCGAGCTCGACGAGCCGCTCGAAGAAGGGGAATCGATCGTCATGTCCATTTCGCTGCCCGGGCTTTCGGAGCCGATCCTCACCAAGGGGCGCGTCGTGCGCGTCTACGACGAGGATGGGGACCCCGGTCCGAGGCGAATGGCCGCGACGCTTCGTTCTTTTGCGGACCCCGTGGATGCCACGCGTCTGGCGCGCCTCCTCGGAAGCGGTTTCTACAACCGCGGGACTTGACGCGTGCGCTTGAGACCGGAAGGGACCGCCCGTGGATGAACGGGTCGAAGAAGTCGAGCGATTGGTGGGGCACACATTTCGTGATCCCGAACTCGTGGAGCGCGCTCTCACGCACTCGTCGCTGGCGGACCGCCGTTCGCTCAGCAACGAACGGATGGAGTTTCTTGGCGACAGCATCCTTAGCTTTGTCGTGTGCGAGCATCTCTACAGGCGCTACCCCGATGCCGACGAGGGTGACCTAACGAAAGTCAAGTCATACCTCGTGAGCCGACTCAAGTGCGCCGAGTACGCGCACGAGGCTGGGCTCGTTGGACTCCTCTCGGTCGGGAAGGGATTCTCGACCCAGCGATCGCTCCCGCAGTCGGTAGCCGCGGCGGTCTTCGAATCGATTGTGGCGGCGCTCTACCTCGATGGGGGACTCGCGCTCGCGGAGGCATTCATCATGCGGTTCGTCGGACCGAATGTCGAGACGACGGAGCGGATGGGCCACCAGATGAACTTCAAGAGCGTGCTGCAACAGATCGCGCAAGCCCGCGGCCTTGAGATGCCCGCTTACGCCGTGACCGACGAAAAGGGGCCAGATCACGCGAAGGAGTTTGAGGTCGCGGTCACCATGGGGCGACGGCGGTTCTCGGCGTGCTGGGGCACGAGCAAGAAGGTCGCTGAACAAGCTGCGGCGCTCGTGGCTCTCAGGGAACTCGGTCACGCGGTCGGCGAAGAACCGGCGATCGAGATCCGTTGGCCCGGTGATCAGGGCGTGTCGGCCGACAGCACCCGCTCGAGTGCCCAGGCGGCGGCATCGACCGACGATCCTGAAACCTCCACGACCGAGTCCGCGAGCGACTCGTAGATCGGTCGGCGGCGCGCCACGAGCGCAGCCAGTTCATCGCCCAGCGGCATCGCCGTCAGCATGGGCCGATCGCCGAGGCAGTTCGTGAGCCGTGCGACGATCACTTCGAGCGAAGCGTCGAGGAAGATGATGCGCCAGCCATCCGCCCTCGCGAGCCGGATGCGATCAAGACTTGGCGGGTGCTCGGGTGCTCCCGCTCCGATGGCGACGATCGTGCCTGTGCGTGCGAACGCCTGTTCGAGTGCGGTGGCCTCGGCGTTGCGCCAGGCGCGCTCGCCGAGGGTTTCAAATGCGGTGGTGACCGTGGCACAGCCGGTGACGGCGAGCACCATGTCGTCGAGGTCGATGAACGGGCGGCCGAGCCGCTTCGCCACGATGGGCCCAAGTGTCGACTTCCCCGACCCCCGCATCCCGATCAGGATGATGCCCCGCGTGGGGGTCAACGAACGCCGATGCGGCGGCCCATGCGCCGCTTGCTGTTGACGATCGCTCGGCCCTTGCGCGTCTTCATCCGCGCGCGGAACCCGACGGCTCGTACTTTCTTGAGACGGCTGACTCGGTGTGGGTAATGCATGGCGGGGGAGGGATGATAGCGCGTACCGCGCCGATTGCAAGCGAGCGCCTAGTCGGGTTGGTGGCGGACGACGCGTCCTTCAATGAGAAAGATGACATCGTCTGCGACATGTGCGGCGAGATCGGCGATTCGTTCGAACCGCTGAGCGATGCTCAGGACTTCGATCGCGGCGGCACCGGACTGGGGCATTTCTTCCCGCGCCCACCCGTGCACCAACTTGTGCATTTCGTCGATCCGCTGGTCGGAGCGGCGGACTTGACGGCAGAGCCGCGCGTCTTCGTTGGTGAGGCCGCTGAGCACATCCGAGAGCATGGTGCGGGATCCGAACGCCAGATCCGTGAGAACGGGGGGCAACTCGATGGCGTCACCGTGCTCGAGTTTCACGATTCGCTTGGCGATGCCGCGTGCAAGGTCCCCGATCCGCTCAAGTTCACCGCTGATGCGGATGACCGCGAGCACGAATCGGAGGTCCGTCGCCACGGGGTGGGCAAGCGCAAGGAGCCGCATGCACTGTGCCTCGATGGCGACCTCCATCGCGTCGATCTCATCGTCGCCGGTCCTGACCGCTTCGGCGGCGGCGAGATCGCGCTGAATCAGGGCATCGACGACGGCGTTGACCCGTTGTTCGACGAGGGCCCCCATGCCCAAGAGCGCGCGGCGGATCTCGATGATGTCGGATTGGAGATTGACGCCCATGGTTCCTCCTGACTCAGCCGAATCGCCCCGACACATAGTCCTCGGTGCGCCGCTCGCGCGGGGCGGTGAAGACCTCGTCGGTTTCGCCGGTCTCGATGAGGCGGCCCTCATCGAAGAAGGCCGTCGTGTCCGACACGCGTGAGGCCTGCTGCATGTTGTGGGTGACGATGACGATGGTGTAGGTCTCCCGGAGCTCGCGAATGAGTTCTTCGATCGATGCCGTGGAGCGAGGATCGAGAGCGGAGCAGGGTTCGTCCATGAGGAGCACTTCGGGATCGACGGCGATCGCGCGGGCGATGCAGAGCCGTTGTTGCTGGCCGCCAGAGAGCCCCAGCGCCGAGCGGTGGAGGCGATCCTTCACTTCCGTCCAGAGCGCACTTGAGCGCAGGCTCTGCTCGACGAGTTCTTCGAGGTCGGTGCGCCCGTACTGTCGGTGCAAGCGCGGCCCGAACGCCACATTGTCGAAGATCGACTTGGGAAACGGATTGGGCTTTTGGAACACCATGCCGACGCGGCGCCTCAAATCGACGACATCGAGGTCGGGGCTGAGCACCTGCAGTCCGTGGAGGTGGAGGCTGCCAGAAGCCCTCGCTCCAAGAATCGTGTCGTTCATCCGGTTCATCCATCGCAACAGCGTGCTCTTACCGCAGCCCGAGGGACCGATGAGCGCGCAGACACGGTTTGCTGCGATGTCGAGGTCGACCGCACTCAGGACCTGATGCGCCGAGTACCACGCCGAAAAGCCGCGCAACTGGATGGCCTTCGCCATGGACACCGCGGGTTCGCTCGCGCGATCGGGCGTGGCTCCTTCAGCGGATGGATCGACGGGGGACGGAATCTGGATCACCGTAGGCATCATTGGAGAGGCCGCTGGAGTTTGTGTCGGATGAAGAGCGCCACCGAGTTGAACAACAGGAGGAGCACCAACTGGACGATGATGGCGCCCGCGGCAATCTTATGGAAGTCATCCTGCGGGCGACCCGCCCAGTTATAGATCTGGAGCGGGAGCACGGTGAAGTCGCTCATGAGGTTCTCGGGGACGCTAAAGAGAAGCAGGACCCCGCCGATGACCAAGAGCGGAGCCGCCTCGCCAATGGCGCGGCTCATCGACAGGATCGCCCCCGTCATCATGGTCGGCAGCGCCGCCGGGAGCGTGACTTTCCAAACCACCTGCCAGCGCGTGGAGCCAAGCGCCAGCGCCGCATGGCGTAGCGACTTGGGAACGGTCCGAAGCGCTTCCTGGGCGGCGATGATCATGATCGGAAGGACGACGAGCGCGAGCGTGAGTCCACCGGCGAGGACGCCCCGGCCGAAGGGCAACTGCAGGAAGAACAGACTGTCGGGCGAGCCAAGCGTCCATGGGTCGTCGGTGCTGATCGCGCCGAAACAGCGCGCGAACGCCGCGAGGCCGAGGATGCCGTACACGATGCTCGGGACGCCGGAGAGATTCGCGATGTTGAGTTGGACGAGACTGCGCAGACGCGTTCGCGGCGCGTACTCCTCCAAGTAGAGCGCGGTGGCAACGCCCAGAGGCACCGCAATGAGGCCGCAGATCGCGCAGACCCACAGCGTGCCCATCAAGGGCGCAAGGATCCCAGCGTTGGCGGCCTTTCGCGAGGCGTATGAACTGAGGAAGTGCCAGTCGAGGGAGCTGAGCCCCTGAATGAAGACCGATATGAGGAGTGCCGACAGCACAGCGACCGCGAGCGTCGTTGCACTGAGGCACGCGATGAGCAGCATGCGATCGTGGCGAAGCCGGCGGGCGATTGGGATGGCACGGCCGGCGCTCATTCATACTCCTCGCGGTACCGCTTGAGGACGAGCGCGCCAGTCCAGGTCATCACGAAGGTGATCGCAAAGAGCGTCATTGCTACGGCGTAACTGGACCGGTACTCAATGCCGTTGGCGGGGGCGTCGCCAAGAAAGATCTGCACCATGTAAGCCGTCATGGTTTGCACCTGCTCGGCGGGGTTGGCCGTGAGTTGTGCGAGGCCGCCCGCAGCGAGCGCCACGATCATCGTCTCCCCGATGGCGCGAGTGAGCGCCAGGAGAAACGCGGCAACGATTCCCGAGAGCCCAGCTGGGACGACGACGCGCGCCGTCACATCGAACTTCGTCGACCCGAGCGCATAGGCGCCGTCGCGCAGTGATTGTGGGACCCCTCGGAGCGCGTCCTCGGAGAGCGAGCAGACGATCGGAAGGATCATGATCCCAACGGCGATTCCTGCTCCCATCGCGTTGTAGGTACCGAAGCGGTCTGACAGCGGCTGGAGGAGGTACGGCGTGATGAAGGTCAGCGCGAAGAAGCCGTAGACGACCGTAGGAATTCCCGCAAGAACTTCGAGGATCGCCTTGAGGAGCATCCTCGTCCGCGGCGACGCATACTCACTGAGGAAGACGGCGGTCAACAGGCCGATGGGCAACGCAAAGAGTCCCGCGATCGAGGTCACAAGCACGGTCCCTCCCACCAGAGGAAGGACACCGTACTGGGGCTTGGCGCCAAGCAGCGGACTCCAGACCGTGCCTGTGAAGAACGAGACGAAGGTGACCTCGCTTCCCTCCATGAAGAAGAACCCGCCCGACTCTTTGACGAGGACGACGATGATGGCCACCGTTGTCAGCACACTCAAGAGTGTGAGGCCCAAGAGACCGAAGTGAAGCAACCGCTCGTAGAAGCGCCGGAAGGCCACGCCGCGCACCCGGCCGCGTTGGGCGAGTTCGGCGGCGGCTCTGGCGGCGATGGCGGTCATGGTTGCGAGTCCGGTGCGCGGCTACTTCGATGCGGGCATCATGGATCCATCGACCTTCTTCCCGTCCTTCACGAATCGTGTTCCGGTCGTGCGTGCCTTCCAAGTTGCGTGGGCGGCTTCGAGCAGGTTTGCTGGAAGCGCCACATAGCCGACCTCGTCCACAAACCCGGCGACCTTCGCGAGCGTGAAGTCGACGAACGCGGCGGTCTCGGGGGTCGCTGCGCTCTTCGCATTGGCGTAGAGAAAGAGCGGGCGCGAGAGGGGGTAGGTGCCGTCATTCACGGTTGAATTCTCGGGCATCACCGGTGCGCCCTCTGGACCCACAACCGGGACGGCGCGCAGTTTTCCCTTGTTCTCTTCGAAGTACGCGAGCCCGAAGAAGCCGATGGCGTCCTTGTCGCCCTGCACGCCGAGGACAAGCACATTGTCGTCTTCGGAGACACTCAGGTCGGCCCGCATTGATCCGTCCTTGCCAATGACGGCCTCCTTGAAGTAATCGAAAGTCCCCGAGTCGGTGCCCGGCGAGAAGACGCGCATGGGGCGATCGGGCCAGGTGGGGTCGATCTCGCTCCAGCGTTTCGCGCCACCTGACGAGAAGATGCTTCGGAGGTGTTCGATGGTGACCTGCTTCATCCAGTCATTCTTGGGGTTGACCACGATGGAGAGTGCGTCGTAGGCAATGGGCAGTTCAATGAACTCGACCTTGTGCTCAGCGGCAAGCGCGACTTCGCTGGGTGAGATCGGACGCGAGGCGTTGGAGATCTGGGTCTCTCCCGCGCAGAAACGCTTGAAGCCGCCGCCCGTTCCCGAGACACCGACGGGCACCTTGATGTGCGGCGCGATCTTCGCGAACTCCTCCGCGACGGCTTCCATGATCGGGAAGACTGTGGAGGAACCATCGACGCGAACCGTGCCCTTGAGCGCCTTGAGGTCGTCGGCCGCGGGGCCGCCGAGAGCTGTCGCCGTGGCAAGGAGCGAGCCGAGGAGGACAGGCAGACGGCGGTGGATGTGCATCGGGAGAGTCTCCCTGACGCGAGTTCAGATTGTGTTCAGGGTGCGCACTCTTCGCGCGAACCACGAGGAATCGAGAGCGAAAACCTTGCTCCGCCCCCCGGTGGGCACTCGAGCGTGGCGGCCCCGCCGTGCAGAAGGGCGATGTGCTTCACAATGGCGAGCCCGAGTCCAGTCCCGCCGAGTTCGCGGCTGCGCGCCGATTCGATCCTGTAGAAGCGCTCGAAGAGTCTGGGCACATGGATGGGATCGATGCCGGGCCCCTTGTCCGCCACCGTGATCGCAACTGTGGAGTCGGCGAGTGTCGCGCTCACGGTGATCGGTGTCCCCTCCGGCGCGTACTTGACCGCGTTCGACGCGAGATTGAGGACAGCTTGCGTGACGAGTGCCGCATCAACGAGAACGACGAGCGACGGATCAACATCAACTTGGAGAGGCATGGACTTCGCTTTCGCGGCGGGCTCTAGCTGGTCGAGTGCGTCCTGAACGACCGCGCGGACGCTCGCGCGGGAAAACGCAACCTGTCGCTCCGCTCCGGGCCTCTCGAGGAATGCCAGCAGCAGGATGTCCTCGACGAGCGCGCAGAGACGATTCGTGTTGCGTTGGATGATTTCAAGAAACTGCCTCGATTGTGCGGGGTCGTCGAACCCGACTTGGAAGAGCGTTTCGAGATAGCCCTTGATGTTCGTGATCGGCGTCCGCAGTTCGTGCGAGACATTGGCGGCGAAGTCGGTGCGCAGTTGCTCAAGGCGGCGCACGCGGGTCATGTCGTCGAACGCCACAAAGATCGCAGTGAGTTGCCCCGATGGTGCGTGGACCGGCTCGGCGGCCACGAGGATTCGCTCAACGCCGCCGCCGGAGAGGGGGATCTCGGCCGTCATGGTGCCTCGAGCCGAACGCGCGCGCTCCATGAACGCGAGCAGTTCGGCCTGCCGGACCACTTCGCCGAGGATTTTCCTGCGGTAGCCGCCTGTGGGAAGGTCGAGGAGGCGCTCTGCCACTGCGTTGGCGCTCTTGATCCGGAGTTGATCGTCGAACGCAATGAGTCCGGTGTCGACCGCGCCGAGCAAGCTGCGCAGTTCATCTCGCTCCGTTTCGGCATGTGCGAGCGCCTCTGAGAATCCGCGCTGGACTCGGGCCACCCCGCGATGGAGTCGGAGTGCGAGTTCATCATCCCCCGGGTCGGCGCGCGCGGCGAACTCGCCCTCACCGATGCGGGCCATCAGGCCATACGCGGAATCGATGCGCGCGCGTTCGCGCGCGCGGACGGTCAGCGCCCACAGGGCGGCGGCGATGGTCATCGCGGCAACGGCCCACGAGGATCCGAAGGCCACCACGGCCACTGCGCCGAGTGCGAAGGCGACGGCGGCCGACCAGAGGAGTGCCGTGGCAAAGCGCACGAGCGCGCGGTTCATGGGCGCAAAGGTAGTCGGATCAGTCTGTGGGGGCGTCGGCGAGGTCGCTGAGTCTGTAGCCGACGCCGCGGACCGTCTCGATCGCCGGGCCGAGTTCGCCGAGCTTGCGACGGATCGCCGTGATGTGAACATCGATCGTGCGCTGCGAAAGGACGGTGTTGGAACCGTGCACACTCGCGATGATCTGGTCGCGCGTGCGCACGAATCCAGGGCGCCTCGCGAGGGCAAGGAGCATCGCGAACTCGGTTGTGGTCAGCGCGATCGAGGTGCGATCGACTTCGACGGTGTGTCGGTCGAGGTCAACAACGAGTCGCCCCGACACGCGCGTGAGGAGGCTCTCTTGGGCGCTCGCACCCGGCGCGTCGCCACGACGGCGCAGCGCGTTACGGAGCCGTGCCACAAGCACTCTCGCACTGAAGGGTTTGGTCACATAGTCATCCGCCCCAGACTCGATGCCGTGGACGATGTCGGTCTCGCTGCCTCGGGCGGTGAGCATGACAATCGGCGTGTGTTTCGTGGCGTGGTCCTCCCGGAGCCGACGACAGACTTCGATCCCGTCGAGGTCGGGGAGCATGAGGTCGAGGACAACGATGTCGGGTGCGCACGCCCGGGCCATCTCGAGCCCTCGGCGGCCCGACTTCGCATGCGAGGACTCAATGCCCTCGCGCCGAAGGTGGAAGGCAACGAGGTTGGCGATGTCTTGCTCGTCCTCGATGATCAGTGCGGTGGGGGTTCGTGCCATCGTGTGAACCTAGGCTCCGAGGGTCCGCGACTTCTCGCCATCGGTGCGCGACTGGCGTGCCCGGTGGGGGGAGGCTTTCGTGAATGTCAGGCGTGGGACGACGAGGAGTCCGCTTCCGCACCGCAGGTCTTCGCGCCCGGTCACCGAGGGGAGCGTGGTGTCGGCGCCGTCGGTTGCCGCTGCTCCGAGAAGTGCCATGGCGAAGGCCTCGCGGCACTCAACGCCGATGCCGAATGATTCGGTCGTTGTCGTGCGCATACGGCTCGCCTTCGCGATTGCGGTGGTGAGCGCGGAGTTCCTCGCGCCGCCGCCGGCGAGGAGGAGTTGGGTGCGCGATGGGCGATCTTGCCGAGGCCAGGTCTCGTCGAGTGCGGCCGAGACTGTGCGAGCGATGACGCAAACGGCCGTGGCGAGCGCGTCCTCAGGAGAAAGCGCGGCGAGCGCATCAGCGAGTTCTTTCGCCCATTCGTGCGCCGTGCCGAGGGAGCGTCCGCTTGCGCGCTGTTGGTTGAGGCGCGTCGAGAGCGAGTCGGCGAGTGCCGGATCGGCGCGACCGGTGGTCGCAAGCCGCCCACCGTCATCAAAGTCGATGCCCGCGCGGGTGCGCGCGATGGAGTCGAGCCACTGGTTGCACAAGCAGATATCGCACCCGCGGACCGCTGCGATCCACGCCTCGTCGGTCCCGGGGTTCGGGGGGAGGAGCGTGGCGTTGACGAACCCGCCGAGGTTCACAATGGCGCGCGCCGTCGTGCGCGAACGAAACATCATCCAGTCCGAGAGCGGTGTGATGGGTGCGCCTTCGCCCCCTGCGGCCAAGTCCGCGCCGCGAAGCCCACAGAGGACAGGGCACCCGAGCGCCTGCGCCATCGGAAACGGATCGATGAGTTGCAGCGA
>SXGR01045271.1_pt1 | contig 27634 bp, 23 predicted proteins | sample 3174711 | NCBI WGS metagenome assembly SXGR01 (sample SAMN11356860, study PRJNA531348) | freshwater metagenome | isolation source: freshwater sample F1-60 | place: China: Fuxian Lake, Yuxi | collected 2017-12-25
GCGATCAGCAACGGCTCGATCATCGAGGTCAGGCACTTTAGTAGTAGCACTAAATACTATATCCGGCAAAAACCCACCGAGGACTCGGAGTTAGTTTCTGTGGTTTGTGTCTCGGATAATCCAGGGAATTTGACTGGGGATAGGGTAAATGGAGTTTTACTTACTTTACAAGCATTCTCCAACACCACCTGCACTTTTAATAATCAACCCAAACAAAGTAAGAATCCTGTTATATTTATCCCTGGAATATTAGGGACAGAAATATTTAAAGGTGCGGAACCACTATGGCTTGATGTAACTCGATTAGCTGTGTCGAATAATGATCATTTTATGGATCCATTGGCATATATAGCAGACGGCACTCCTTTAGACAATAGTTTAACTTTGGGAGGAGTTATTGGGACAAAACCTAGATTTGATTATACTGAAGGTTTTAAAAATGAGTTTATCTCCCAAGGCTACGAAGTAGATAAAAACCTCTTTTTCTTTCCCTATGACTGGCGGGAGGACATTACCAAGATAGCTAATAATCACTTAAAACAAAAAATAGATGAAATAGCTTCGTCTACTAAAGCCAGTAAAATAGATATTATTGCTCACAGTCAAGGAGGGTTGGTTATTAAAAAACTGTTGTTTGACTTGCCGGAGTATCAGAACAAAATTGGCAAATTAATTTTTCTTGGCACCCCTCACTTAGGTTCCCCAAAATCAGCTAAGGTTTTGCTTTATGGTGATTCAATGGGTGTAAGTTTTTTAAGGTTAGGTCTTGACCCGAACGAACTTAAATTAATTGGCGTTAATATGCCCGCGGTCTATCAACTCCTCCCCAGTAAAGAATATTTCAAGCATAGTAGTGGTTATTTTGGCACTTTAGAAACTCCTTGGTTTAAAGACCCTAAAATCACGCTTTATGACTACGAAACCACAAAAGACAAGCTGAAGGCCGAAGGGCTTAATTCCACGCTTTTAGACAAGGCGGAAAGTTTTCATACTATGGAGTATGACAACTTTGATTTTTCCAACACCAGTATAGACACCTATAATATTATGGGCTGTGTATCGCCAACTTTAAATAGTATGTTGGTGAAGAAAAGAGATTTTGATAAATTAGTATATGGTCCTGGCGACGGCACGGTGCCTATTTTTTCCGCGAGTAATACTATTGCCACAAAAAATATTTATTTTACTAACTTAGATGACATACACGGAAAAATGCCCAGCATAGACGGGGTGAGGCAAAAAATTGTCAATATTATTACAGGTAGTAATTTAAGCACCCCTAGTATTACAGACGATGTTTCTGAATGCCAGTTTGATGGTAAGCAAGTTTCCATTCATAGCCCGGTAGATATGCATATTTACGACTCCCAAGGTAACCATACAGGACCATTGCCAGATGGCAATTTTGAGAATAGTATTCCTGGTGTGGCTTATGACATTATTGGAGAAGAAAAATTTGCATTTCTGCCTGCTGGGCAAACCTTTACTATTAAATTGATTGCCACAGGAAGTGGAATTTTTAGTTTTAACGCAAGCATAATAGAAAATGGACAAACAACAAGCACTGCTCATTATAATTCTATTCCGATTTCAGTTACATCTACTGCGGAAGTAATTACTAATTCAGAAAACAATCAAACCATTAATTTTACTAGTGATAGCCGAATTGTCCACCCTTCTTCAATCCTAAACTCATCCGAGTCTAAAGACCTAATTCCCCCCATATCAACCTCCACCATTACAGGCTTAATGGGGGATACTGGCTTTTATCGCTCCAATGCCACTATTACCCTTACTTCCCTAGACCCTGTAATCCCGACACTGGAAGATCAAACCTCTGGAATCTTAAATACCAAATACAATTTAGACAATGGGGGATATCAGACCTGCTCACCCCTTCCTGTTTGGCTATCGCTCAGGGCAGGCTCTGAACTCCCCCTGGCCCCCTCTTTGGAAAAGAGGGGGAAAAAGCAAGGGGAAGGCAGTGGTTGTAGCATTGCAGTGCTTAATGAAGGCACACACACCCTCTCTTTTTACACCACAGACAAAGCTGGTAATAACGAAGCTTCTCAAACCCTTACATTTACCATAGACAAAACAGCTCCGGAAGTCGGCATTAAGTTTAGTCCTAAATTAAAGGATTTAAGTTTTACAGGTAAAGATAACATCACTACTACTACTAAACTTACGCTTTTAGACTTAGATGATACCCTTACAGTTAAAGACCAAGCTGGTAATATTACCGAAGTAAAATTTAAAGAACAAGGCAGAAAACAGCAATTAAGAGCAGAAATCAAATCTTTAAGCTATAATGGAGTAGAAGCAGACTTAAACAAGCACGCTTTCAGCTTTCATTGGTTATTTAACAAACAAGGCAGTTTAAGTAGTTTAATTCAGTCAGTCAATGCCAGACAGGATTTTAATGTTTTAGCTCTTTATGCTTTAAACAAAACTGTTTTAACCGGTCAAGACCTAACAGGCAAATTCAAAAAAACTCTCAAAGGTCTAACTCTGCTTCAGGTCTGGACAGAGAAAGGGGAGCTTAAGTGGGGGTATTAACTAACTTGGAATTACGAAATAATAAAATTTTAGTGTTCTGGCCAATGTGGAGAACCTAAAATTTGGTTTTAATCCTCAATATTATTCACCACAAGGTCAAATAATATTGAGTTTTGTAATTCAAAGTAACTAACAATCACAATATGACAGAAAAATCTCAAAAGTGGATTTTAAATATTTTTTTCTGTTTGGTATGTTTGGCTATTACTTCGCCACTTTGGGTAAGTAAGGAATTTTTATTTCCTTATGTAACGACCAAAGCGTTTGTGTTACGTATTGCCATAGAATTAGCTTTGCCGTGTTTTGCTATTTTGTTGTTTTTAAGAAAGGCCTTAAGGCCGAATTTAAAGAATCCTTTAAATTTAGCTGTAATCGGCTTGGTAATAGTTTTTTGGGTTTCTGGTTTGTTGGGTGTAAATCCGCACAGAAGTTTGTGGGGGAATTTTGAACGAATGGGCGGAGCGTTTTATTTTACCCATTTGGCTTTATTGTATTTTTACATTTTACTTTTAAGCCAAGCTGGGGGAGTATATATAAAAAGGGTTTTAAAATTTTTCCTGTTTGTTGCCGGCATAATTTGTATAAATGGGGTAGTGGGTTGGCTTGGAGGACCCACTTTAGTGTTAGACCCGTCTTTGCCGGGTCGGGCTTCTTCGACTTTAGGCAACCCTATTTATTTGGGGGCTTTTGCCATTTTACCAATATTTTTGAGTTTGTTTTTTGCTTTTCAGGCGGAAAAACAATTAGGAAAAATTTTATATGCTGTTTTAGGAATTTTGTTTTTTTTAGCAATGTTTCAAAGTGGTACTCGTGGGGCTTTGGTGGGGCTATTGTCAGGCATAGTTATTTCCTCTTTGCTTTATATTTTTTTGCACCCCAGCAATAATGTTAGACGAAACGGGCTTATTGTAGTTGTAGTAGGTGGAATAATTTTTGGCAGTTTATTTTTTAAGCCAGAAGTATTGCCTGAAGGCTCGGCCATCCGAAGAATTTTTCAGTTGAAAGATAGTAATACCAGCGCTCGGGTGATTCAATGGCAGTCAGCTTTAAGAGGTGTGAAAGATTTTCCAATTTTAGGCGTGGGACCGGAAAATTATTATATTGTATCAAATAAATATTATAATTCCGAGCTTTATAAATACGATCGGAGTTGGTTTGATAAGCCTCATAACTATTTGTTAGAAGTTTTAAGCACTACCGGAGTTATTGGTTTGGGCTTTTATTTGGCAATTTTAGTGGGAGTTATTCTAGGGCTGTATAAAGCATTTAAAGGTAATTTTTTGAGTTTAAAAGAGGTTTGTGTGTTATTTGCTGGTTTTACTGCATACCAAATACAGAATTTGTTTGTGTTTGATACAGTGCCTACTAGTGTTTCGTTCTATGTTTTTTTGGGGTTTGTGGGTTATTTATTTTTTGAAATGGAAAATGTGAAAAAAATTAAAAAAAAGGAACATAAAACTTATTTTTCTGTTCCGTTGTCTTTAGCAGTGCTGATTGTGGTGGTTCCAATTAGTATATACGCAATATGGTTTCTAAATATTTTGCCTATGCAGGCGGGGAAAAATGTGAATTATGGGTATGCTTATATAAGTGCAGACCCTGTTAAAGCCGGGGAATATTTTGAAAAAGTTTCTCAAAATAAGTTTAATTTAGACATCCCGGAGAGTGCTTCTAAAAGGACTGAGTATGTCGGAAATTTATTTGCTTTAGTAAATAGAACTGACAAAAAACAAATGGCTTTTGTATTACATGAAGCCAGTAAAGCTTTGGAATATCAAAAAATTGCTACGGTTTTTTCGCCCAATGATCCTGTAGTGCTCCAACGATTAGCAGGTTTAGAATTTCAATTGGCAATTATGCGGAATTTATTATCGGGCATAAATGATACAGTGGAAAATTTAAATCAAGCTATAGCTTTAGCACCCAATAGGGTAGAGGCTAGGACTATGTTGGCTCAAGTCCGGTTAACACAAGGCTATAATAACGAAGCTTTAGCTTTACTGAAAAAAAATATAGAATTAGACAGATCTTATGGCTTAAATCATTGGCAATTGGCTTTAGTGCTTAGGCAAGTGGGTCAAATAGCTGAAAGTATTAGTGTAAGTTTAGAAGCTATTCGATTAGGGCATAAGCCAAGGCAGATAACTGAAGTGAAATGGGTGATAGATGAATTAGTGAAAAGTGGTAATAGTAAAGGGGCAGTGGAAATTTATGAAATAGTGAAACAGCAGGGAGGCTTAACATTAGTAGATATGCAGGCTTTGAAACAATTGTATGAACAATTGGATTTAAAAGACAAAGCTGATAAATTATCAGCTGAAATAAAAGCCATGGAAGTAAAAACGAAAAAATAGAATATTAACCGCAGACTCCATTACCCCTCCTAACCCTCCCCACTCCTCCAGAGGCGGGTAGGCAAGGGGAGGGAAAACTGCAGGAGACACCCCGACGCAGAGCGTCGGGGAAATCTATTTGATTATATTTTATAGTAAATTTTTTGGGTTTCAGAAAGCATTTTTGCTTCGGTAAAGAGTTTAGCTCTTTCTATGGCTTTTATAGAAAGAGTTTTTTGTTTTTGTGCGTTGGTGATTAAATTGGTAATTTCGTTAGCTAGGAGTTTAGGATTTTCCGGATTTACTAATATTCCGGCATTACCCAGAGCTTCTGGCACACCTCCCACACTGGTTGCAATAATTGGTAGGCCGGCTTGCATGGCTTCTAAAATTACATAGGGGAAACCTTCTTTGCGTGAAGACAGGACAAATATATCTAAGGCTTTAAGATAAAGGGAGGCATTATCAATACTGCCTGGGGTAAGGATGATGCTTTCCAGTTTTAAATCTTTAATCTTTAATTTTAAATTTTTAAATTCTGGACCAGAGCCAATAATAATTATTTGGATTTTGGTTTTAACCTCATTACTAAGCAAAAAAATAGACTCAATAAGAATATCTAAGCCTTTGGTTTTATAAAAATTGACTATTGTGCCGATTATAATTTTATCAGTTGGCAGATTTAAAATGGCTTGCGACTCTGCTTTTGGCAAAAAGTGGATGACATTAATGCCATTATAAATGGTGGAAATTTTGTTGGCTGATATGAGCTGGTTTTCCAGCGCTGATGTTTTATCTGCGTCAGATACACAAATTATATAATCGCGATACTCTGAGGCAATTTTCTCCAAAGCTAAATAAAACAGTTTTTTTGCCCAAGATAAGGGTTCGTTATAAATAAATCCATGAGCAGTAAAAACGATTTTGGTTTTGAGTCCCATGCTCGCAAAACTTCCCAGTACGCCAGCTTTGGAGGAATTTAAATGCACTATATCCGGATTAACTTTTTTTATTAACTCCCGAATTTCAAAAATTGCCATCACATCATGCCAAGGGTTGATGTTACGTTTAAGGTGGGGTAAGTTGTAAGTTGCCTGTCTGCCGACAAGGCAGGTAAGTTGTAAGTTTTTAGCATTGTCAAAAAGCGTTTGTGCTTCTGTGCCAGAGGCGATTATTCCTCGAAAATGCTTAGCCAAAGCCAACACATATTTTTGTGCTCCGCCTTCATTGCCCTGAGTAATAATGTAGAGAATATGCATATTGACAAAAGTGTCAAAAATTTAAAAAATGACAAAAATCAGAAAAATTGTTTTTTTCGGCAATTTTTTTATCTTTAATTTTTATTTATTTAGTCATTTTCGTCGTTTTTGTCATTGCTCTCATTTTACCCTAAAACCCGTTGATTTAAAAGCCTAATTATGTTAAATTATCAGCATATGGAAAAAAATAAAGTCGCATTAATTACTGGCATAACCGGACAAGATGGTTCTTATTTAGCTGAGTTTTTACTTAGTAAAGGCTATGAAGTGCATGGTATTATTCGTCGTGCTAGTGTTTTTAACACCGAGCGGATTGACAGTATATATCAGGACCCACACGAAGCCAAGCGAAGGCTATTTTTGCATTACGGCGATTTGTCTGATGCTTCTAATTTGAACCATTTATTAAAAAAAATTCAGCCCAATGAAATTTATAATTTGGGCGCGCAGAGTCATGTTAAGGTGAGTTTTGAAATTCCGGAATATACAGCGAATATAGATGCACTGGGCACTCTCCGTTTACTAGACGCTATTCGAGAAAATAAAATCCCGACTAAATTTTACCAAGCGGGGAGCAGTGAAATGTTTGGCGATGTTTTAGAGACTCCGCAAACGGAAACTACGCCTTTTAACCCTGCTTCGCCTTATGGGGCGGCAAAAGTTTTTTCTCATAGTCTATGTAAAATTTACCGTGAAGCCTATGGAATGTTTATTTGCAACGGCATTTTGTTTAACCACGAGTCGCCCAGACGGGGCAAGACTTTTGTCACCCGGAAAATTACCACAGGAATTGCTGCTATATTGTCAGGTAAGGCCGATAAAATTTACTTAGGCAATTTAGATGCGAAGAGAGATTGGGGTTTTGCCAAGGAATATGTAGAAGCCATGTGGTTAATGCTCCAGCAGGAAAAGCCCGAGGACTTTGTAATTGCCACTGGGGAAACCCACACAATAAAAGAATTTTTAACCGAAGCCTTTGCTTTAGTCGGGATAAGTGATTTTGAAAAATACATTGGTATTGACCCTAAATATTACCGCCCGAAGGAAGTTAATGTTTTACTTGGGGATTATTCTAAAGCCAAGAAAGTCTTAGTTTGGGAGCCAAAAGTGAAATTTAAGGCATTGGTCAAGTTAATGTTGGAAGCCGATTTAAAAGAAGCTGGGGTTGATGTGGGAAAATTTTTAGTCGTTAGTCGTTAGTTTTAAGTTTTTAGAGTTTACTAAAGACTAAGGTTTATTGACTAATGACTTATAAGTATCTATGAAACTTATTTCTCTAAATACTTGGGGTGCCATGCAAGGGCAGATTTTTTTTGACTATATAAAAGAACAAGGCGAAACTACAGATATTTTTTGCTTCCAAGAAGTTTTTTCTGCCAAAGAGCCAGCCCCTAAAACTATGTCAGGAGAAAGGTATTTTTTGTTTCAGGAACTTTCCAAATTAATGTCTGAATTTACAGGTTTTTTTGCAAAGAGGAGCGAGGGGTATGACTTCGCAGGTAAGGTGAGTTTTCCTCTGGAACACGGAATTGCAATTTTTGTTAGAAAGAGTTTAACTATTCAAGAGCATGTGGTAATTAGTTTGTCATCAGAACATAATTTAGAAGATCCAGTAGAAGGTACTACAATTGCCCAACTTTTGAGAGTAAAGGTAGATAAAGATCCACTTACGATAATTAATTACCATGGTCCAGCTAGTCCTGGCGATAAATTGGATACGCCCTCTAGACTTGAGATGTCTAAGCTATTAAGAAGTTTATGGGAAAAAGAGAGCATTAATAATAAAATTTTATGCGGGGATTTTAACTTAATGCCTAATACCCAAAGTGTAAAAATTTTGGAAACTTGTGGAAAAAATTTAATTCAAGAGTTTAACATTCAAAATACTAGAAATGAAATTTCTTGGACTAAATATAATAACAAACAATATTTTGCGGATTACGCGTTTGTGTCTAAGTCAATACAAGTAAAAAGTTTTATTGTGCCTTATAATTTAGTGTCCGACCATTTACCGATGGTAGTAGATTTTGATTTAAAAATTGAAAAATAGAAAATTTAAGATTGAAATTTTAAATCGCATGAAATATAATAAATTTGAAGATTTGCCAATTTGGCAACAATCAAGGGAGTTTGTGAATTTGGTTTATAAAATTATAAAAAATAGTCCAACTTTATCTAAAGATTATTCTTTAGTTGATCAACTAAAAAGAGCGGTTTATTCAATCATGCTTAATATCGCGGAGGGATTTGAAAGAGGGGGTAATAAGGAATTTGCAAATTTTATTAATATTGCGAAAGGGTCAGCTGGAGAGGCAAGGGCTATTTTATACATACTAATGGATAATCAATATATTTCTCAAGTTGTCTTTGAGCAGGCGATGCATAAAATATTGGAAATTTCTACAAATTTATCAAATTTTCGTAAATTCCTCCTAAACCACTCTGAGTATAAAAAATTACAAAATCATTAAATCTTTGAATCTTTAAATGCTTAAAATACTATTTTGCGGATTAAAATACGAGTATGGAAAGTCTCAGGCAGGTTTGTCTTTTGAGTACCAAAATTTTTATGAGGTATTAAAAAATATGCCCGGGGTGGAGTGTGAATTGTTTGCCATAGATGAGGTGATGCGAGAAAAGGGGAGAGATGAAATGAATAATGTATTAATTAAACAAGTGCAAGAAAAGCAATATAATTTATTGTTTTGTTTTTTATTTACCGAAGAAATTAAAAAGGAGACCATAGAGTTTATTACAAAAAAAACTAATACTAAAACTTTTAACTGGTTTGCAGACGACCATTGGCGTTTTTCTATTTATTCTAAATTTTGGGCGCCACTTTTTACTAAAGTCTCCACTACAGATTCTTTAGCCTTTGCCAAATATAAATCAATCGGAGTTGATGTAATTAAGACTCAGTGGGGAGCAAATATCAAACTTTATAAACCTACCAACTACCAACTATCAACTACCAACTACCCCATTACCTTTGTGGGGAAGAATTATGGAAAACGTTCAAAATACATCGAAAGCTTAAAATTAGTCGGGCTTCCCGCAGAGGGTTATGGTTCAGGCTTTGAAAATGGCAGGGTGGAATTTAACAAAATGCTAGAAATTTTTTCCAACAGTAAAATCAATTTAAATTTTACCGAAAGTTCCTTGGAGTGGAAGAAGGAGTTGGTTAAATTATTTATAAAAAAGGAATTTGGTCAATACAGTTTTAATACGCATCATTTTTTTGACAATTTACAAGCATTTTTCGGAAAATTTAGAAGGCAGATAAAAGGCAGGACTTTTGAAGTGCCAGCTTGTGGTGGGTTTTTGTTAACGGGGGATGCTGACAATTTAAGGGATTATTATAGAGATGGAAAAGAAATTGTGATTTATAAGGATAAAAATGATATGATAGAGAAGTGTAAATATTATTTAGCGCATACAGAGGAGCGTCAAAATATTGCTAAAGCCGGGTATGAACGGACAATGCGGGAGCATACTTACGAACAAAGATTTAGAGAAATTTTTAAGGCATTAGGATTAATCTAATTAACTTTTATAGAAAATGATAAATATTAAAACTGCAAAAATTTTATTAACCGGCGGATTTGGTTTTGTTGGCAGAAAAGTTTTTACTGAGCTCATAAAGCAAGGAGCTAAAGCAAAAAACATTTCAAGGCTGAGGTCAAAACAACTGGATTTGAGAATCTCCAAAAATTGTGCCCGGGCTGTAAAAAACAAGGATTTAGTTATTCATTTAGCTGCCAATGTGGGAGGGATAGGTTATAACCTAGAACATCCGGGTAAGTTGTTTTATGAAAATGCCATAATGGGCATTCAATTAATTGAAGAAGCTAGAAAAGCCAAAGTAAAAAAATTTGTGCAAGTCGGCACTGTGTGTGCTTACCCCAAATATCCTTTGCATATCCCTTTTAGGGAAGCAGATTTATGGCTGGGTTATCCAGAAGAGACTAATGCGCCTTATGGGAATGCCAAAAAAATGCTAATGGAAATGCTTCAGGCTTACAGGCGTGAGTATGGCTTTAATGGGATTTATTTATTACCTACTAATTTGTATGGACCAGAAGATAATTTTAATCATAATTCTTCTCATGTTATTCCGGCTTTAATCAAAAAATTTATAGAGGCAAAAAAACACGGGCAGGCAGAGGTGGTGGTTTGGGGCACAGGCAAAGCTAGTCGGGAATTTTTGTATGTAGATGATGTAGCCAGAGCGATTGTGCTGGCTTCTCAGAAATATAACAAATCAGAACCAGTGAATTTAGGCTCCAGTTATGAAATTACCATTAAAGCTTTAGTGACTAAAATTCACAAATTAAGTGGTTTTACAGGGAAGGTAGTTTGGGATAAAACTAAACCTGATGGTCAGCCGAGAAGAAAGTTAGATGTAAGTAAAGCTAAAAAAGAATTTGGGTTTGTTTCTAAAGTAAGTTTTGAGGTTGGTTTAAAAAAGACAATTGCATGGTATGTTAAAACTCATAACTAATAATTGGTAACTAATAACTAAAATTTTTTATTTTGATATCTAAATATGGTGAGTATTATTACATCTTTATACAGAACGGATAAATATTTATCTCAGTTTGAACAAAATTTAAGAGTTTTTGTAAATGCTTTGAATTCAGCACAGGTTGATTTTGAACTGATAGTCATAGCCAATGATGCTACTGAGGTAGAGAAAAATTTTGCTCTGAAATTTAAAAACGAGAATTGGTTTAAATTTTTAGAAATTGGCAGAGAGCCTTTATACGCTACTTGGAATAGGGGAGCAGAGATGGCAAAAGGGGAAGTAATGGGTTTTTGGAATGTGGATGATGTGCGTTTTGGGAATGCTATTGTGGAAGCAGAAAAATTATTTCAAGCTAGTGCAGAGCTTGTCCATTTCCCTTTTGTAATTAAGCGGTATTTAAAATTGGGCTCGTGGTTTTTACCTTTACCAAAGACTACCATTAACCACCAAATCCCCGAATTTAGCTCAAAAACTAAATCGGAATTTTTGGCAGGAATGGTGTGTGGGCCGTTTTTTATGTTTACTAAAGACTTATATAATCGCGTTGGGCCGTTTGACGAGCAATTTAAAATTGCTGGGGATTTTGATTGGTGTGTAAGAGCAGTGAAAGTTTCGGATAAAGTCGTCAAAGCTAAAAGTTTGGGCGGAGTATTTCGGGTAGATGGCGGGGGACTTTCGGCTGGAGGAAGCAGTAGGCACATAGCGGAAAATAATGTGATTTATGTCCGTAATCATCTTTGGCATAAACTTATTAATGCTGAGGATTTGGCAATAAAAAATTATCGACCCCATCATCTACTTCACAAAGGAGAGTATAGGGAAATATAACTATGGAGCAAAGCTCGCTTTCTTACAAAACTTTTAAAAATGTGAGTTATAGTTTCATTGGCTTTGTGGTGCCAATAGTTTTTTCTGTATTTATTACCCCGGTGATTGTTCACAAGTTGGGTGTGGCAGAATACGGGGTTTTAATTCTTACCAATACGATAATGGGTTTTTTGGGGCTTTTGGATTTGGGTTTAACTGCTGGGGTTGTTAAAAAAATTTGCGAATATTATGCACTTCATAAGCTTGAAGTTTTGCAAAAAATGCTCTCCACTGCAAATAGTACGTTTTGGATTATTGGCTTGATTAATTTTCTTATTTTTTTTATTTCGGGTAAATTTTTTCTTAAAAGTTTTAATATTGTAGCCAATGAAAATTTATTTTTAGTGTTTATTTTGGTCGGGTTTACCTCTTTTTTAACTGCCATAAATTCGGTGCATACCAGCATTCCCCAAGCTCTGCAACGGTTTGATATTGTCAATAAAATCAACCTTACTCAATTGTTAATTTATAATTTGGGAGCCTTAGGCTTGGCACTGTTAGGGTTTCAGTTAAAAGCCATTTTAGCTTTAAATTTAATTACGGTAATAGGTTTAAGTTTGGCATATAGATTTTATAGTCGTAAAATTTTACCAGAAATTAAACTTAAATTTTTATGGGATTTTTTGGAATTAAAACAACTTTACGGTTTTGGGATTTTTACTGCGATTGCCAATATTGGGATGAGTGCGGTTAACCAATTTGATAGGTTGTTAATCCCAATTTTTTTAGGACCCACTCAGCTTACCTACTACAGTTTACCGGGAAATGTGGCACAGAAAACTACCACTGTAGTAGGGAGTTTAGGCGGGACTTTTTTTCCTTTGGCCAATGAACTTTCGGCAAAAGGGGAAGTGGAGAGGCTCGGGGTAATTTTTAGAAAAGTTATTAGGAATTTAGCTGTTTTGGCTTCTGCCACAACTGTAAGTATAATCTTATTTGGCAATAAAATTTTGCTGTATTGGTTAGGAGAAGATTTTGCTTTAGCTGGCACAAAAATTTTATACATTTTGGCCATTACTTATTTTTTACTTTCACTTTTTGGCATTGCTTTTAATTTTCTTATGGGTTTGAATCAGCAGAAAGTCGTTGCCAAGTGGTCTTTGTTAATGGCTGGTGTAAATTTCCTGCTTTTGTTAGTATTATTAAAGCCTTTTGGAATTTTAGGAGCAGCTTGGGCATATTTGGGTTCAGCTTTGCCAATAATTGGATTGTTTTATTGGATGGAGAAAAAAGTCTTTTTCTTTCAAGATATTGCGAAATTTTACGGTAAATTGTTTTTAAAGTTATTTGTTACGGCTGTCCTGTTTGTAGTTATAGTGGGTTTTACTTTATGGGAATGGACGAATAGCTTTACGAGTTTAGTTTTGTTTGGTCCCATAGCCGTGTTGCTCTATTTAATAATTTATTGGAGTCTGGGGTTTATGGAGGCAGAAGACGAGCAATTGTTCAGAGGTTTTGGCATAAAAATTTTAGAGAGGTTTAAATTAAGTAATACATCATCAAATGAAGATATTAGAAATTAAAACTTTAGCTTTGCCTGAGGTAAAAGTAATTCGCTTTGCTAGATTTCTAGATAATCGGGGTTATTTTAGTGAGACTTTTCGGCAGAGTGATGTTGAGGAAAATCCTGAGTTAGAATTTTTAAAGCCTCATAAATTTGTCCAAACCAATGAAAGCTTTTCAAAAAAACATGTGGTTAAGGGACTTCATTTCCAGTGGGATCCGCCACTTGGCAAGCTACTTAGAACCATAAATGGGCATATGGTGGACATGATTTTAGACATTCGAAAAAATTCTCCCACTTTGGGAAAAATTATTTTATACGATTTACCCTCAAATCCAAATCAAGATTTTGGTGAATGGATCTGGCTTCCCCCGGGAGTGGCCCACGGAAGCTTCTTTTTACAAGATAGTTATAATGAATATTTTTTTACAGCCAATTATAACCCCAAAGCCGAAGCTGGAATTTCGCCGTTAACAGAAGATTTAGATTGGTCCTTGTGTGATAAAACATTAAAAGCGCAATTTGAAGAGTTAAAGCAAGGTGAGATATTAATTAGCAATAAGGATAGACAGGGGCTGTCTTTTGCTAATTGGCAGAACGATGAAAGGTCAAATAATTTCTATTAGAGTTTTAGGAAATAAAATATTTGATCCCTCAGTGGAGTTGAAGGTTAAAAAGTACTCAAAATTTTGTGGTTTGACAAGCTCACCAAATAAAATTTGGAAATGGCATTAATTCTATGTATAAACATAATCAACAATGTAGAATTTGTAAGTCAGAAAAATTGGTTAAATTTTTGGATTTAGGCAATCAGCCATTGGCCAACTCATTTTTAAAAAATAAAGAAGAATTTAAAACTGAAAAGACCTATCCTTTGGTTGTGTATTTTTGCTCTGAATGTAATTTAGTCCAGCTTCTGGACGTAGTGAGTAAAGAAGTAATGTTTTCTAACTACATTTATTTTTCTTCTGGCATGCCAAAGTTGTCTGAACATTTTAAAAATTATGCCGATGAAGTCATTACTAAATTTTTACATCCAGAAGATTTGGTGGTAGAAGTAGCAAGTAATGATGGAATTTTACTCAAGCATTTTAAAGATAAGGGTTTTCAGGTTTTAGGGGTAGATCCAGCGGAGAATGTAGCAAAGATTGCCCAAAATATGGGTGTGGAAACTATTGTGGATTTTTTTAGTGAAATTTTAGCAAAAAAAATTGTTTCTGAAAAAGGTAAGGCAAAGGTAATTTTGGCAAATAATGTGGTAGCCCATATAGATAACCATCACGATTTAGCCAAAGGCGTAATGCAGTTATTAGATGAAGATGGTGTATTTGTTTTTGAGGCACCCTATTTGGTAGATATGTTTGAAAATCTTACTTACGACACAATTTATCATGAACACCTTTCGTTTTTAGCAGTTAGGCCTTTGCAGACATTGTTTAATCAGTTTGGTTTAGAGTTGTTTGACGTTCAAATTCAGCCTGTACAAGGAAAATCTTTAAGAGGATTTGTGGGCAAGCAAGGCAAGCGAGAAGTTTCGGCTGAAGTAAAGCGATTAGTGGAGTTAGAGCTGACTTTAAAGCTAAATACTTTGGAAGCATATAAAAATTTAGCGCAAAGGGTAGAAACTCAAAAACGCCAATTATTTCAACTTTTGATTGAGTTAAAGCAACAAGGTAAAAAAATTTCTGCTTATGGGGCACCAGCCAAAGGTAATACTATGCTGAATTATTGTGGTATTGGCCCTGAAATTTTAGATTACGCATTAGAAGATTTATCAGCCAAACAAAATTTATTTACCCCTGGTATGCATATTCTAACTGTGGATGCTCTTTATGCACATAACCACGAACCAGATTATTATTTAATGTTAGCCTGGAATTACGAGACAGCTATTTTAGAAAAGGAACAGAAGTATTTAAATGCCGGTGGAAAATTTATTATTCCTGTGGAAGGGATTAGAATCGTATGAAAAAACCAAAAATTTTAATTGGTGGCGGAGCTGGGTATATTGGCTCTGCTTTGGTGCCAAGTTTAATGGCAGAAGGTTATGAGGTAGAGGTAATTGACCTGTTATGGTTTGGTAATTATTTACCCAAAGCAGTAAAAGTCATTCAAAAAGATTTATTGGATTGTACCATAGATGACTTTAGTGGGGTAAATACGTGTATATTTTTAGGTGGATTGTCTACGGATGCTATGGCCGAACATAGCCCTTCTAAAAATTTTATTATGAATGGGGCTTTGCCAGCTTATTTGGCTTTTTTAGCGAAAGAAGCCGGAGTGAAGCGGTTTATTTATGCTTCCTCTAGCTCCATTTATGGTAATACCAAAGGGAACTTTTATCAGGAAACTTCTCAGACAGTTAGTAAATACCCGTATGCCATTTCTAAACTGCAAGGTGAGAATGGAGTGATGAATTTAGCCGATGAAAATTTCTCTGTAGTTGCTTTAAGACAAGGCACCGTTAGTGGGTTTAGCCCCAGAATGCGTATGGATTTGGTGGTGAATGCGATGTTTAAAACTGTTATGCTGGAAAATAAAATTATTGTAAATAACCCAGAAATTTGGCGACCACTCTATGCATTAAAAGATTGTGTAGAAGTTTATAAAAGAGTTATTGGGTTACCTATGACAGTCAGTGGAATATTTAATGTGGCAAGTAAAAATTATCAGGTAGGGGAAATTGGGCAAAAAGTAAAAACAGTGATGGAGAAATTAGTAGGAAAAAAAATTGAATTAGAAACAAAATATTTTATTGATGAGAGAAATTATGCTATGGATATAAAAAAAGCCGAGTTAGTTTTGGGCATTAAACCTCAGTTTTTTGTGGAAGATATCGTGCAAGACTTGTTTGACAATCGGGAATTAATCGGTGATTTAAATAAAGACGATTATTACAATATAAGAATGTTTCAGAAAATTGTTAAGCGGGAGGAGTTGCATAAAAAAATTATTTCAGAAATTGATAAGTTTAAATATTGAGATGAAGCAAATACTAATTTTGGGCTCGCAAGGTCAGTTGGGTTTTGACCTAACTAGGGTTTTAGAAAATCAATTTAAAGTTACTGCCTTAACTCATGAACAGGCAGATATTCTTGAATTTGATGCCATTCAAGCTATTTTGTTAACAGCTAAGCCAGACATAGTGATAAATGCGACTGCTTATAATAAAGTGGAGCAAGCTGAAGAAGAGAAAGATTTTGCTTTTTTAATAAATAGTACAGCAGTAGGTAATTTAGCTAAAATTTGCCAAAAAAATAACGTCATATTTATTCATGTTAGCACTGACTATGTTTTTGACGGCAGTCAAGAATTTTTTATTGAACAAGATGTTCCTAATCCCTTAAATGAATATGGTGCATCCAAATTGGCTGGAGAAGAGTTAGTTCAGGCCTCTGAGGTAAAATACTATCTGATAAGAACCAGTACGGTGTTTGGAATTAGCCAGTCTAGTCAAAAAATGAATTTTGTGGATAAAATGATAAGTATGGAAATAGCGGTTAAGGCTTTAAAGGTAGTGAATGACCAAATAATGTGCCCCACTTACTCTTTAGATTTAGCTTTAAAAATTAAAGAATTAGTAGACAAGTCAGCTCCCTTTGGACTGTATCATATTACTAATCAGGGAAGCTGTAGTTGGTATGACTTAGCAAAAAAAAGTTTGGAATTAATGAATATTAATGCTAAAATAGAGCCAATAGTTTCGGAGGATTCTGGGAGTAAAGTAAAGAGACCAAAAAAAAGTATTTTAAAAAATTTGGCTTTAGAGAACATTGGTTTAAAGCCAATGCCGATTTGGCAAGATGCTTTAAGTAGATATTTGAAAGAAAAATATAAATTTTAAATTCTATGAGTGAAGTTAGAAGTAGAGATTATTTATCAAATGTTCCAAATTGGGAGAGAATGAGCCAACAATTTCGTGAGGCAATTTTATTGAGTAATGCTTTACCAGAAGTGTATCCTGAAACTATTGATGGAAAAGGATCAAGTAAAAAAAATGTAATGACGCGTAGGGAAGATAAAGGGATTGACAAAGAGAGGGAGATAAAATTAGACTCCGTAGTAAGTAGTTTAGATGGTGAAGAGCAAGATTTATATCAAGATTATTTACAAAGAAAACATAATTATTTTGTAAATTTAGCAAAGCGTTACCATCGTGTTGTAGAGTTATTTAAAAATCAAAGAATGTTAGGCAAAAATAATCGTGGTTGGCAGGCAGTCGCTAGACACTCTTTGGTAATGGCTGAGTTAGCTGGTAATTTAGCTGGGGCGTTAAGATCACAGTCTAGAGGAGTTAGTAATCAAGAGGATTTACGAATAGCGGGTTTATTGCATGATATGGCAAAAAGAGATGAAATGGAAAAATTAAGAAGTTTGCAAGCAGAAAATCAAGCAAAGCCAGATGGAGAGAAATTAACTGAGGAAACAATTTATACGCAGATGGCAGAGGTTGAGGAAAAGAAATTTAGGAATTTTTTAAATTCATCAAGTGTGAAAGATATTATAGTTTGTTTTTTGCCACATTTGGCAGATACACAATCATTTAATGAATTTATAAGGTCTTTAAGAAATATAGGTGATGTTGGTTCAATGCAAATGGTAGAAAAAGGTTTTGATCCAGAGACCTCTCCAATTAATAGTAGTAGATTATTGGATAATGATATCTCTAAAATTTTGTTTTATTTAGATCAAATAATTAAGCATACAGCTATTGTTTCTATTAAGGAAAGATTTACTGATGCCAGGAGAAGGTATGCAAGTCCTGAAAGTCAACAATCTGCTCAATTTAGACAAATGGATAATCGGGAAAAAATTGCTTTGAGGATTGAGCAAGAATTCGAAAATACATTGGGAATTAAGGCGGAAGGCATGCAAGAACATTTAGCAAAATTATTTTTTGAAAAACTTTATCATAAATAATTAATAAAAATCATGATATACCCTTTATTAAAAGTTCTTGGTTCAGATTATTCCATAGGTGTGGTGACTTATGTTAAACGTTTTGAGCAGTATTTTAAGCCTCTCGTTGCTTCATTGGAAAAATATTTTCCTAAAGTAGAAAAAAATTATGTTTTAAATGGTTTTTATGACCAACAAATTCAAGCTGAGTATTTACAAAACGCCAAGGCATTTTTAAAAACAACCTCAGCCAGCAATGTGGTGGCTTATGAACAAAGCCAATCTTTAAGTAAATGTTGGAATCAATTAGTTTTGCATTCCTCAGGCAAAAAGATTTTAATTTTAAATGACGATGTTTTAATTCGGTTTTTATTTCGGCCTTTTTTTGAGACCCAAATGTGGCCATTTCCTACAGGGGTGGTCAATAATAGTTGGAGTCATAGTTGGTTTTCTAAGGCGACCATCAGAAAAGTTGGTTGGTTTGATGAGCGTTTTCCAGCCATTGGTATGGAAGATATGGATTATGGTTTAAGATTAGCTTTAGCTAATGGACAGGAGGGGATAGAGGTGATGCATCAACACAATATTTATTGTTTTGGGATTACCAATATAATAGCTGGCAATACTGACCCGGGCTGGAAAAAGGATTCAGCCATTGTGGCTGGAGCTTTTGCTCAAAGTAATAAAGATTATTTTGAAAAAAAATGGGAAACCGCTAAAAGTCCTTTAACTGGGGGAGTAAGGCTTCAAAAAGATTATTTTAGAATTCGGCCAGGTATGGAAATGCCACAATTTTACGACTATAAATATTTAGATAATCCTTTAAAATCAGCAATCAAATAAGTTAAGCCCCCCGCTTGGGGGGCTTTAAAATTTTAGCCAGAAATGGTATTATTTCCTTATGTCTAAGGACTATATTTCTAAACGCAAACAGTGTCCAGTGTGTGAAAAAACTAGTTTACCAGAGGCACTTTTACCGCATAACAACTTACAGTTTCCGCTTTTGCCTGTGTGTGTAGATACGCCAAAAGACACAGATGAATTTGCGCCTTTTTCCATTACCATTTGTGAAGCTTGCGGACTGATTCAGTTGGTAGAAACAGCAGACCCAGCAGTGTTGTATAAAATTTTTCACTCCGATGGCATCGGTAAAATTTGGGAAGAGCACTATGAAAAATTTTCAAAATTAATTTTTAGGCATTTCAAGGAAGGCAAACTATTAGAAATCGGTTCAGGTCAGGGGAAGTTAATGACAAAGCTTTTAGCACATTACAAGAGCGGTATGGAAGTAATTGACCCGCAATATGAAGGACCCAAAGAAAATGTGGTAGTTCACCCCACACTTTTAAATTCAGATTTTGCCAAGCAAAATCTGAATAAGTTTTCCGCTGTGGTCTCTTCTCATACTTTAGAGCATTTTATAGATTTTAACGATTATTTTAGAGACTCTTGGCAAGTCCTTATAGAAGGAGGCATGCTTTTTACTTCTGTGCCTAATCAGGAAATTAATTTTGCTAAAGGTTATGGGAATCAGTTAAATTTTGAGCATCCGTCTATTTGCAGTAATGCCCATTGGTTATACCTGCACTCTAAGAATGGTTTTAAAGTTAAGGAGCTAAGTTTTTTTAAAGATCATTCTGTGCAAATTGTGGCAGAGAAGGTTAAAGAACCAATTGAGTTTAAGTTAGATGTGAAGGAATTGTCTTATGCACTTTTAAAGCAATACGAGCAAAGCATTCAAAATCGCATCAAGATAATAAAAGAGCGAGCAAGTTCGGACAAGCAAAATTGGATATTCGGCGCCAGTAATTTTACCCAGCCGTTGTTTGTTTACGGATTAGATGAAAAAGTGTTTATAGGAGTAATGGATAACAGTCCCTTAAAACATAACAAACGTCTTTATGGCACAGGTTTAATTTGCCATAAACCTGAAGAAGTCATAAAAGCTGGACAAAATTTACGAATATTTTTAAACATTGGTCAATATAATGAAGAAGTTAAAGAGCAACTCTTAGATTTAGACAAAACTGTAGAATTAATTTTTCTTTAGAATATTTACCCCGTTAGACATTTGTAAAAGATGTATAATCATGAAGGAAAATATTAAGTAATATACTTTTGACAAGCATATGCAGAATATGTCTAATAAAATGACAAATTATGGTTATAAAGTTTTAATTACCACTTCGGGAATTGGTTCTCGGTTAGGGGAGTTAACTAAAACTACAAACAAGGCGCTTGTTAAAGTCGTGGGCAAACCAGCGCTGGATTATATTTTGAATAGTTATCCGAAGGATATGGAGTTTGTAATTACTGTGGGGTATTTAAAAGAACAGGTGATAAGTTATATTAAAGAAAATTATCCCCGTTTGAATGTGATTTTTGCAGAAGTAGATAAATTCGATGGGCCTGGCACGAGTATGGGTTATTCCATGCTTCAAGCAAGACAATATTTAAATTGTCCGTTTATAATCCAGTGTAATGACACTTTAGTTTTTGAACCTATTCCTTCACCAGTAGAGGGGAATTGGAATGCTGGCACTTTTGGTCCCTCAGCTTTATCTTATACTTCTTTTAAAAGAGTAGGGGATAGCATTTCTAAAATAGCGGATAAAGGTGCCACTGACTATGATTTACTGCATATTGGTTTTGTGGGTATCAAAGACCATCAACTTTTCTGGGATTGTTTAGCAGAGCTATATGAAAAAAATCCTAATGACAGCGTGCTAAATGACACCCGCACAATGAATGTAATGATGGAGAGAGGGGCAGAATTTAAACCCGTGGAATATAAACTTTGGTTAGATATTGGCAATCCTGATGCATTAAAGCTAACTGAAAAATATTTATTGGAGCATCCTGATTTGCTAAATGCTAATCGCTAATCACTAAAGACTACTATTATGACCGAACAAATTTATAAAGTTTTAATTACCACTTCGGGAGTGGGTAGAGATTTGGGGGAGTTTACTAAACATGCTAACCAAAGTTTAGTTCGCTTGTCTCATAAACCTATTTTAGCTCATATTGTGGAGCTTTATCCAAAGGAAGTGGAAATGGTAGTGACACTTGGCTATTTTGGTAATTTGGTAAAAGAGTTTTTAACATTGGTATACCCAGATAGAAAATTTACTTTTGTAGAAGTAGATAAGTTTCAAGGTCAAGGTTCTAGTCAGGGGTATTCTATGCTGTGTGCAAAAAAGCATTTACAATGCCCGTTTATTTTTCACGCCGGGGACACAGTTGTAAGAGGGCCTATTCCTTCCCCTTTGGTGGGGAATTGGTGTGGGGGGGCTAAAGGCGAAGTAAGTGCCAATTATGCCTCGTTTATAGAATTAGGTGACAAAATTTTGGCGTTTAACGGTAAGGCCTCGGCTGATTTTGATTATTTATACATTGGACTGTCTGGGATTAAAGATTATGAAATATTTTGGCAGATTCTGGAAAATTTATACCAGCAAGACCCCAACCAAGCTTTGAATGATTTAGAAATTTATAGTGAAATGATAAAACAGGGGAGCGAATTTGCTTCTGAACATTTTAAAACTTGGATAGATATAGGTAATATAGAAAGTTTAAATAGAGCTAGAAAAATATTGGGAGATGAGCTAGTTAATTTAGACAAAGCCGAGGAAGCCACTTATATTTTTGAAAATAGCGTGGTTAAATTTATGACCAATGCGCAGGTCGTTAAAGATAGAGTGTTTAGGGCCCAGGAAGCCTTGCTCGGGTTAGTGCCTAAAGTGGAAGGGGCAACGGAACACTTTTATAAATATAAATTTGCAGTGGGTCGTTTATATTCTAGAGTAGTGAGTCCAAGTGATTTTGAGAATTTTTTATTGTGGGTAAATAAAAATTTGTGGAAAGTTTCCAGTGATGCCTCTGCCAGTGAGTTTAAAGAAATGTGTTTAGATTTTTATAAAACTAAGACCTGGAAGCGAGTAGAAGAATTTTATCAGCAAACTGGAATAAAAGATTCTCCTTTAGTGATAAATGGTCGGGAAATACCAGCTTTGGCCGAAATGTTAGAAAAAGTAGATTTTACTTGGTTAAGCGAAGGCAGACAAACGGGTTTTCACGGGGATTTGATTTTAGACAATATTATCCGCACCCAAGACGGTTATGTCTTATTGGATTGGCGACAAAATTTTGGAGGACTCCTTAAGAGCGGGGATATGTATTATGATTTAGCCAAACTCAATCATAATTTAACGGTTAACCATGATATGGTGTTTAAAAATAATTTTTCCGTTAAAGTTCGGGGTAAAATAGTTAGTTGTGATATTTTACGGAGTGCCAATTTAGTTGACTGCGAGAAAATTTTGCACAAGTTTATTTTAAATCAAGGGTTAGATTTAAAGAAGGTGAAGGTGCTCACTGCTTTGGCTTGGCTGAATATGGCACCTCTCCACCACCACCCTTACAATTTCTTTTTGTATTATTTTGGGAGATTGTCTTTATCGCGGGCATTAGATGATTTATTATAATAAAATCCAATATTCTTCGACCTCGTGGAGAATATATTGAGATTTCAGCCAAATTTTAGGTTCTCCACAAAAGTCGAACACTAAAATTTACACTTCTCGTTATTCAAAGTAGATGACAAATGATATGCAAAGAATAAGTAAATTAGGAGTTGGTCCAATGAGTCCGGAAATTGTGGAGGCGGTTTTTTTTCATGCCCAAAAACAAGGCGAGCCCTTAATGTTGATAGCCTCCAAAAATCAAATAGATTTTGATGGCGGGTATTGTGGGAATTGGAATACCCGGCAGTATGCGGAATTTATTAGCCAAATGAAACAGAAGTATCCCAAAGCCTTTGTCTATATTTGTCGGGATCACTGTGGTCCGGGATTTAAAAATGATGCTTTAGAAGATGTTTATAAAACGATTGATGCTGATATTGAAAATGGCTTTGATTTAATTCATGTGGACTTTTGTCATTATAAGGGAGCCCGTAAGGAACTGTTAGAAGAATCCAAAAAAGCGATTTTGTACATAAAAAACCAAAATCCTAAAATGCGTTTGGAAGTTGGCACAGATGAAAATGCCGGAGTGTTTTTGGAGGATATGGAAGCAATAGAAAAAGATATGGCTTATTTTTCCGCTATCGCACCGTTAGAGTTTTTTGTGGTTCAGACTGGCAGTTTGGTGAAAGAGCAAAATCAGGTGGGCGGATTTAATCGCGAATTTATTACAAAAATAAAAACTCAAGCTGAAAAATATAATTTAGGTCTGAAGGAGCATAACTGCGATTATTTGGAGGCTAGTGAAATTAAAAAACGGCAAGGGGTTATAGATGCAGTAAATGTGGCGCCTCAGTTTGGGGTTCTCCAAACTACTTTGACTTTGCAAAAGTGTTTAACTTATGGCATTGATTTTACGGAATTTTTAAACGAAGCCTATTTGAGCGGGAAATGGAAAAAGTGGTTGTATAAACATACAGCAGATAATAACTATTTATGTGCGGTTTTAGCTGGACACTATATTTTTGCTAATTTGAGCTACCGGAAGTTAGTGGAAAAAATCAATAAATATGAAGATTTTAACCAAGCTTTAATACTGGAGTTAAGTAAAAATTTTGATGTTTATTTAAACAATTTGTAAGCAATGCCAATTAAACCCAAAGCCATAGCATTCGTAAGTCCCTTTGAAGGTGCGAGGGGGTATTTTTTAGCTGGACTGTCGCACTATTATGATTTAACTGTTTATTATAGTGTTAGTAAACGGTTTCGTTTTTTATGGCAAATTTTTCACAAGTGGGCGTATAGCTCAGATGTGAAATTTATTAAATACAATACTTTGTCAGAATTATTAAATATACCTTCTGGTCAGGATGCCTTATTTATTCACCCAAACGCCCTCACACCTTTTTTTGGGTGGTATGATAATCAACCAGAAATAACTGAATTTATTTTAAAGATTAAAGAAAAAACCAGAAAAATTATTTGGTTAGATAATGGTGAGAATCAGTATCATCTCACCAGCCAAGCAGAGTTTTGGGATAATATTGACTGGTGTTTAAAGGGGCAAGTCTTTAAACAAGAGTATGAGCACATTTTTTTTGATAGACAAAAAGTTGCTCTGTTTCAAGGTAAGGATGTTATGGAAAATCCAACAATTGTTGCAGAGAATATGCAGTTTGACTTTAAAAAATACCGAAGTAAAATTTTACCCGTTCCTTATGTGCCAAGTATCACCAAACCAGAGGATTTGAATTTTTCTCGCCAGTCAAAAATTTATGATTTAGTTGCTAATACCAGGACTTACGGAAATGGCACACTCCGTTATGGATTAATCAAGGAAATTCAAAATCGTCTCAACCCTAAGTTTTTGTATTCGTTTGATTATGATAACAAAGGCTGGGAAACAAATTTAGAGGATAGTCAAAGAGAGTTTGATCCTTATTTAATTAAAACCGGACAATTGGGCAAGCTATTTTTTAAATTAAAATACGGCACATATTTCTATCCTCAAGAATTGTACTTGCATAATTTAGCCAGAGCCAAATGTTTTTTGGCTTTGTCTTGGGTCTTGTTATCTTTTCGCACGGCTGACTGCTGGGGCGCTGGCGTGGTAATGATTAACTTTAGTCATAAAAAATTTGACTATGGTATACCAATGGAAGATGGGGTGAATTATATTTCCATAGGGGAGAGAGATGAAATGACAGATGACAATGAACTTATTAAACCAGAGTTTATTCCAGGGATTATAGATAAAATTGAAAGCATTTTAGCTAATGCTAAACAGCAAGGGGAAATAATTAAAAATGGTCGAGCAATTTTTAACGAGTATTATGCTTCCCCCAAACAGTTTGTGAAGAAAATATTAATTGAAAAAGTTGGCATATGAAAAAAATACTCATTACTGGTGCTAGAGGATTTTTAGGAAAAAATTTAGTAGAGCATTTGCACACTAAAGCCAATTTACTATTACCCAATTATCAGCAATTAGATTTAACTAAAGAAATCGCGGTAAAAGAATTTTTAAACAAACATCAGCCTGAAGTGATTATTCATTCGGCTGGGGTTGGAATTGGCCGAAATGAGAATCAACCAAACATTATTCAGGAAAATTTAGTAATGTTTGAGAATTTAGTTAAATGTTCTAAGGATTTTGGTAAACTTATTTTTTGTGGATCTGGGGCAGTTTACGATAAAGCTAGACCGATTATAAAAATCAATGAAGAAGAATTTGGTAAGGTTGTGCCCAAGGATCCTTACGGAATTTATAAGTATAAATGTGCAGAAAAAATTTTAGAGTCAAGCAATATGGTTGATTTGAGAATGTTTGGGGTATTTGGTAAATATGAAGATTATAAAACTCGATTTATATCTAATGCGATTTGTAAAGCACTTTTAAACTTACCCATTCAAATTTTTAAAAACGTTAAGTTTGAGTATTTATTTGTAGAAGATTGGGTAAAAATAGTGGAATATTTTGTACTTCATGGGTCTCAGTTTAATAATTATAATGTGGGTAATGGCAAGCCAGTTAGTCTTTTAGAAATTGCTGAAAAAATTAAGGAATTATTTAATCCGGATTTACAAATTGTAGTATTATCTGAGGAGTCTGGAAATGAATATTCTTGCGATGTGTCGCGACTAACGAATGAATTAAATAATTTTGAATTTACTGCTATGGACGAAAGCTTAAAGCGTCTTTATAATTGGTATAGTCAAAATTTGTCTCAAATCGATAAAGCCAGTTTAGTTGAACAATGACAATAAACCAATTACAAATTATGGCTAAACAGGCCAGAGGATTACTCTTAAAAACAGCTTTTTTTGCTAAGTCTGGGCATATTGGCAGTGCACTTTCCACTGTGGATATTATTACGGCTTTGTATTTTAAGTGGTTAAAAATAAGTCCCAAAAAACCTTTAGACAAAACCCGTGATTATTTTATTTTAAGCAAAGGGCATGGGTGCTTAGGTTTGTATTCAGTTTTAGCCTTAAGAGGTTTTTTTTCACAAAATCATTTAGAAACGTATTTTCAGGACAACACGGTTTTGACTGGGCATCCGGTAATAAATTCTTTACCGGGCATAGAAGCCTCCACTGGTTCTTTAGGGCATGGTTTTCCTACTGCCGTTGGTCTGGCTTATGGTTTGAAAAATCAAAACATGCCTAATCGGGTAGTAGTCATGGTAAGTGATGGTGAGTGTGATGAAGGTTCCACTTGGGAAGCTGTGCTTTCGGCCCCGAATTTTAAATTAAATAATTTAACCGTAATTGTAGATTACAATAAAATCCAAAGTTTTGGCACAGTAAAAGAAGTTATGAATTTGGAACCCTTTGCCGAAAAGTGGAGAGCCTTTGGGTGGAATGTTTTAGAAGTTAATGGACATAACTTGAAGCAAATTTTACAAGCTTTAAACAGGGCAAAAAATTATAAAACAGGTCCCAGTGTAATTATCGCTCACACCATAAAGGGGAAAGGCGTGGATTTTATGGAAAGTACCGTGGATTGGCATTATTTTAATATGAACGAAGAACAATTTAAGCAAGCCATACAGCAATGCGAATAACTTTTGTAAAAACTTTACTAAAATTAGCAAAACAAGACCCGAATATTTTTTTAATTACTGGGGATTTAGGTTTTATGGCTTTGGAGGAATTCCGTGACCAATTGCCTAAGCAGTATTTAAATGCTGGAGTGTCTGAGCAGAATATGATTGCTATGTCAGCTGGCTTGGCTCTGTTAGGTAAAAAAGTTTATGCTTATTCCATAATTCCGTTTGTTACAATGCGTCCTTTTGAATTTATAAGAAATGATGTTTGCTACCAAAATTTAAATGTAAAAATTATTGGCATTGGAGCAGGGTTTTCTTATTCACTTTATGGCTCTACGCATCATGGTATAGAAGATATTTCTATAATGCGGAGTTTACCCAATATGACCGTGGTTTGCCCTGGAGACCCGTTAGAAGTGGAAAAGGCAACTTTAGCTTCAGTTAAGCATACGGGACCTATGTATATTCGTTTAGGCAAAGCGGGTGAGCCAATTTTGCATAAAAATTTAAAGAATTTTCAACTTGGAAAAGCCATAGAAATTACTAAAGGGAATGATGTGAGTATAATTGCGACTAGTAATATTTTAGGTGAAGCGGTTAAAACTGCAGAAATTTTAAGAGAGAAAAAAATTAAGGCTAGTGTGCTAAGTATGCACACTATTAAGCCCATAGATAAGCAGGCAATCATTAATTCAGCTAAAAAAACTAAATTACTCATAACTTTAGAGGAGCATAATGTTATTGGGGGCTTGGGTAGTGCGGTGGCCGAAGTGTTAGCAGATAATCAGCTTAAAATAAAATTTATTCGCTTAGGTATTCCCGATGAGTATCCGCATAGAATTGGCAGTCAAAAATTCTTTAGAGAAAAGTATAATTTATCCGCAGAAAAAATTGTCCAAAGCATTGTCCATGCTCTCAAAATCAGATCTTAGGAGTTTAGAAAAAATCATCAATAAAATAAAGAAGCCTGAACAAGGAATAGAGCAGGTAGTTTTTGATATTTTATGCAAAATTACTACTCATGTCGCTTGCGAGTTAATAGTTGTTAATCAACAAGGGGAAATTTTACTAACTTTTCGCCAAGATAATTTTTGGCAGGGTTGGCATTTTCCCGGGGGACTCTTAAGATACCGCGAGAGTTTTGAGAGCAGATTAAATAAAGTTGCAAAA
>SXGR01114770.1_pt1 | contig 27624 bp, 22 predicted proteins | sample 3174711 | NCBI WGS metagenome assembly SXGR01 (sample SAMN11356860, study PRJNA531348) | freshwater metagenome | isolation source: freshwater sample F1-60 | place: China: Fuxian Lake, Yuxi | collected 2017-12-25
ATGCCCACGCACACGCCCAACGGCTGGCGGATGGAATACATGTCGATGCCGGTTCCGACCTGCTCGCTGTACTCGCCCTTCAGAAGCTGCGGAATGCCACAGGCGAACTCCACCACCTCGAGACCGCGCACCACCTCGCCCTGCGCATCGGAGAGCACCGTGCCGTGCTCGGCGGTGATGGCTGCGGCCAGTTCGTCGGCGCGACGCTCGGCGATTTCCTTGAAACGAAACATGACGCGCGCGCGGCGCAGCGCAGGTGTGGCGGCCCAAGCGGGTGCGGCGGCAGCCGCCGCATGTACCGCGGCGTCGACCTCGCCCGTCGAGGCAAAACCTACCTCGCGCGCCACCGCGCCGGTGGCGGGGTTATAGACCGGGGCGTGACGGCTCGCCGGGCTCGGAGCGACCGGCTGGCCGCCGATCCAGTGACCAACCAGGGTCTGGGAGAGGATGATTTCAGGGCTGCCCACTTGCGGATTCCTTGCGTTTGAGTTTCAATCGGCGCTTGTCAGCTGTTCAACTGGCTGAACGAATGTTCATTTGAGCGAATACCCGGCCCACCTTAAATGGCCAATCAAACCCTGTCAACCCGAGTGGCTGGACGCGCCGCCCTACCCGCTGCGCCCAGGATGGTACCGGCGGTTGAGCGGGCGGTCCGGCTCCTCGATTCGCTCGCGCGCGCCCGCCGGCCGCTCAGTCTTGCGCAACTTGCGCGCGATCTCGCCGCGCCCAAGAGCAGCGTGCACGGGCTGTTGTCGACGCTGGTCGAGCTCGACCTGGTGCGCCGCAGCGACGCAGGCGAATTCTCGCTGGGGACACGGCCACTGCAGTGGGCAGGTGCCTGGTCCATCCACTCGGATGTCGCGAGTGCCTTCCACGAGCTCGCGGGCGATGCGGGACCGCTTGCCTGCGAAACTGTGATGCTCGCAGTGCTCGACGGAACCGATGTGCTCTATCTTGGCTGCCGCCCGGGAACGCGGGCGCTGGCGGTCAACTTTCGCGTGGGCGGCCGCTTTCCGGCCAGCTGCACCTCGAGCGGTAAGGCAATCCTCTCCACACTTGATCCGCGCGAGGTCCGTGCGCTGTTCGCAGGCGGGCGCAGTCTGCCGCGCCCCACCCATTACAGCGTATCAAGCGTGCCTGCACTTTTGCGCCAGCTCGCACAGGCACGCGTGGATGGCCACGCCACCGACGACGAAGAGATGGCCGAGGGCATGGAATGCTTCGGCGCGCCCGTGTTTTCCGCCGCCCGTGGCCCGGCGGTGGCGGCGGTGGCGGTCAGCCTCATCAAGGCGGGCACCGGCGAGGCCCAACGCGATGAACTCCTCGCAGCCATCCGCGAGCTCGCAGCTCAGCTTTCGGCGCGGCTCGGCGCAGCGCAACCCGTGCAGGCACAGTCGAGACCGCCCGCGCCCACGCTACAAGCTGTCGCGCTCCGCCCGCCCGCCGCAACGATCAAGGCGCCGCCCACCGGCCACGGTACCCGGCGTACCCTGCCCAAGGGCCCGCGCCTCGTCCCCTCCGCCCCGCGCCCCGCCCAGCGCCGTAACCCCTCACGCTGAACCCTTCACGCTGAACCCCTCACGCTGAACCCCTCACGCCGTAACCCCTCAAGCTGACCCCCCTCACGCTCACCCCGGAAGGACACCGCCAATGCCCGCCCCCCACCCCCCCCAAATCGACACCCATCGGCTCTGGCAGAGCCTCATGGAGCTCGCCTCGATCGGCGCAACCGAACTGGGTGGCGTGCGACGCCTCGCCCTCACCGACCTCGACCGTCAGGGTCGCGAACGCGTTTGCGGCTGGCTGCGCGAGGCGGGCTGCAGCATCCGGGTCGACGCCATCGGCAATATCTTCGCGATCCGCCCGGGCGCAAGGGAGGCCGACCCGGTGGGCGTTGGCAGCCATATTGACACCCAGCCTTCGGGCGGAAAGTTCGACGGCAACTATGGCGTACTCGCAGGCCTTGAGGTCGTCCGCGCGCTGAACGACGCCCGCATCACCACCGAGCGTCCGATCGCGGTCGCCATCTGGACCAACGAGGAGGGCAGCCGTTTCACGCCGGTCATGATGGGCTCGGGGGTTTACGCAGGCGCCTTCAGCCTTGACCACTGCCTGGCACGAAGCGATCTGGAGGGCATCACGGTCGCCGACGCGCTATCCCGTATCGGCTACGCCGGCACCGATCATGCGCCACGCTTTGCCGCCTACTTCGAGCCGCCCAGCGAGCAAGGTCCGATCCTCGAGGCAGAGGGCATCACGATCGGCGCAGTCGAGGGGGCGCTCGGTCAGCGCTGGTTCGACCTTGAGTTAACCGGCCAGGACGCGCACGCAGGCCCGACTCCGCTTGCCATGCGGCGTGACGCACTCGTGGGCGCCGCGCGCGTCATCTCCGAGGTGAGACGAATCGCCGCCGACTATCCGCACAATGCGCGCGGCACTGTCGGTCAGCTTCTGGTGTCGCCCAACTCACGCAACGTGATCCCAGGGCGAGTGCGGCTCACGATCGACCTGCGTAATGCACGCGCCGAGACCCTCGCTACCATGGTGGCCGATATCCAGGCGTGCATCACCCGAATCTCCGCCGACGAGCGGCTGTCCGTACAGCTCACCGAGGTCGTGCACTTCGAGCCCTGCCATTTTGATGCTCACTGGGTGAGCCGCATCGAGGCGCTTGCCCAGGCACGCGGGCAGACGGTGCGACGAATGGCCAGTGGCGCGGGGCACGACGCCGTGTACGTCGCCAAGACCTGCCCGGCGGCCATGATCTTCGTTCCCTGCGAGGGCGGCATCAGCCACAATGAAATCGAAAACGCGCAACCGCAGCATCTCGCGGCTGGCGCCCAGGTGTTACTGGATGCCATGGTCGAGGCGGCCGGCTTCGCGCCCGCTTCAAACTGAGGGGCGGGTCGCTCGTGCCAACTACCCGCACCACACCTTCGCCGTTACCCATCGCCGTCACGATGGGCGATCCCTGTGGGATCGGACCCGAGATTGTTCTGAAGGCTATCGCGCGCGCGCCCGACCCCACGCGCCTCATGGCGGTCGGCGACCCGGATTGGCTCGCCGCCGAGGCCCGGCGGCTGACCCTACCGCTTCCCCCCCGTGTCGAACCCGCTGCGCGCGTCCCCGCCGACCTGGTTCACGGCCGCATCGATCACCGTGCGGGTGAGGCCGCTTATCGCGCGATCGTCACCGCAACGCGGCTTGCGCGGACGGGCGCCGTTCGCGCAATCGTGACCGCACCGATCTCGAAGGAGGCGCTGCAGGCGGCCGGATACCAGTATCCGGGCCACACCGAGCTCCTCGCCGAGTTGGCGGGCGGGGTCGAGGTGCGAATGATGCTCGCCAACGCCGACTTGCGCGTGGCACTGGTCTCGATTCACGTGGCACTCGCGCAGGCCGTGCGGCACCTAAACCGCGCCGATATCGTGCGTACGATCGAGATCACCGATCGCGCACTTCGAGCAGCCGGCCTCTCAGCGCCGCGGATGGCAGTCGCTGGCCTCAACCCCCACGCCGGCGAAGCAGGCCTCTTCGGCCGCGAGGAAATTGACATCATCGCGCCCGCCGTCAACGAGGCCCGCGCCCGCGGTATCGATGTCAAGGGCCCGTTTGCCCCCGACACCATATTCATGCGCGCCCGTGGTTTCGCGCAGTTCGACGTCGTGATCGCGATGTATCACGACCAGGGCCTGATCCCGATCAAGTACCTGGGCCTGGACCAGGGCGTGAACATCACCATTGGATTGCCCTTCGTTCGAACCAGCCCCGACCACGGCACCGCGTTCGATCTGGCTGGCGCGCTGGGTCCGGACGGCTGCGGACTCGCGGATCCTGCAAGCCTGATCGCCGCCATCTCGGCGGCCGATCAGCTCTCACGCGCAGCCGCTGGCGCCTGACCCGCCGACCGGCCAGTGGGATCGCGACACCGCACTTGACCCGGATCGGCGCGCGCGCCGAGCCGAAACCGACCCGGCCTGAAAGGTCAGGCAGCGAGCTTGTGCTCGAGATCACGCTTGACCGCGAGCAACTCGGCGGGCATGCGCTGCGCAAGTGAATCGAACAGCTCGCCGTGCAGCCGGAACTCTTCGCGCCAGGCGGCAAGGTCGATCGAGGTAATACGCGCGAACTGCTCTTCGGGAAACACGAGACCGCTCCAGTGCAGATCGCGGTAGCGCGGGCTGATGCCAAACACATGCTCACCGCCCTCCGCGCGACCCTCAAGACGCTCGACGATCCAGCGCAGCACCCGCATATTTTCGCCGAAGCCCGGCCAGACGAAGCGACCGTTCTCATCGGTACGGAACCAGTTGACGCAATAAATGCGGGGCAACACCGACCCGCGTGCTGCAAGCTTGCCGCCAAGCTCCAGCCAGTGGCGGAAATAATCGGCCATGTTGTAGCCGCAGAAAGGCAGCATGGCAAAGGGGTCACGCCGCACCACACCCTGCTGGCCCATGGCCGCGGCCGTGGTTTCCGAACCCATGGTAGCCGCCATGTAGACGCCCTCGACCCAATTACGCGCCTCGGTAACAAGCGGCACCGTACTGGAGCGCCGGCCACCAAAGATGAAGGCATCGATCGCTACGCCCTCGACGCTGTCCCAGGCCGGGTCGATGGCCGGGTTCTGGGTGGCCGCCACTGTGAACCGGGCGTTCGGATGCGCGGCCTTGCGGCCGGCCTTGCCGTCGGCAGGGCTCCAGTCGCGACCCTGCCAGTCGATCAGGTGATCGGGGGGCGTATCGGTCATGCCCTCCCACCAGACATCGCCGTCATCGGTGAGTGCCACATTGGTGAAGATGGTGTTTTCGCGCAGTGACGCCATGCAGTTGGGGTTGGTGCGCGTGTTGGTGCCGGGCGCTACGCCGAAGTAGCCGGCCTCGGGATTGATCGCGCGCAGTCGGCCATCCGGCGAGGGCTTGATCCAGGCAATGTCATCGCCGATGGTGGTCACCCGCCAGCCTTCGAAGCCCTGCGGCGGAATCAGCATCGCGAAGTTGGTCTTGCCGCAGGCCGACGGGAAAGCCGCTGCAATGTGGTACTTGCGGCCCTCGGGGCTGGTGACGCCCAGGATGAGCATGTGCTCGGCGAGCCAGCCCTCGCCGTCGGCCGCAACGTCCTGCCGCCCCATGGTGGAGGCGATTCGCAGCGCAAAGCACTTCTTGCCGAGCAGCGCGTTCCCACCGTAACCGGAACCAAACGACCAGATTTCGCGGGTTTCGGGATAGTGAACAATGTACTTGGCAGGATTGCACGGCCAGGCTACGTCTGCCACGCCAGGCGCAAGCGGCGCCCCCACCGTATGCACGCACGGCACATAGGCGCCCAACTCACCCAACAAGTCATAGACGAGCCGGCCCATCCGGGTCATGGTGCGCATACTGACCACCACATATGGGCTGTCAGTGAGTTCGATGCCCAGATGCGCAATGGGACTGCCGAGCGGCCCCATGGAAAAGGGCACCACGTAAAGGGTGCGGCCACGCATGGCGCCCTGGAAAAGCCCACGCATGGTGGTGCGCATTTCCCTCGGATCGACCCAGTTGTTGGTGGGGCCCGCGTCTTCGCCCCGCGCCGGACACACAAAAGTGCGGTCTTCCACCCGGGCGACGTCAGACGGGTCCGACCAGGCCAGGTAGGAGCCAGGCCGCTTCTCAGGATTGAGCGGACGCAGCGTGCCCGCGGCCACCATCTGGTCGCACAACCGCCGGTATTCCTCGTCCGACCCATCACACCAGACAATCCGCTCGGGCTGGGCAAGCGCGGCAATGGAAGCCACCCATTCAATCACGCCACGATGACAGACATGGGCGGGGGCACCCAAGTTGGCCGCATTCCAGACCGGCGTAGGGCTAACAACAGAGGCGGCGCTTTGCGCATTCATCAGATGGATCTCCTCGCGACCCGTGCGAACCGCCGGACTTCCCGGCAGAATTCGACTCATGAAAGCTTTCGATCTTACACTCGGGCCCCTTCCCAGGCCGCCAATTCCGGACTCCGTCATGAAACCTCTCACTGCCGAGCTGCTGCTCGCCGCCATGGATGCGGGCCACACCGTGCTGCGTGACCAAACCCTGCCGATCACCGGCTGGGCCGACGGCGAACGGGTCGCACAGGCGATCGTGGCGCTGCGCCAGGCGCGCGGTGACCGGCCCATCGGCTGGAAGGTGGGCCTCACCAATGTCTCGGCGTGGCCTCGGCTCGGTATCGACCGGCCGATCTGGGGCCGGATCTATGACCGTACCGTCACGCTGCTAGACAGCACCCACGCCGAGTGGTTCCTCGATGGGCTCTCCACGCCCCGGATCGAGCCCGAAATCGTGGTGGGGCTCGCCCGCACCCCAGCCGCCGATACGCCGCTCGCACTCCTTGAGGCCTGCGCCTGGATCGCACACGGCTTCGAAATCGTCCACACACCCTACCCTGACTGGCGATCAGCCCCCATGGAAAGCCACGCCGCTCAGGCCATGCATGCCGCGCTGATCGTGGGCCCGCGCCTGCGACCCGATCAACTGGCGGACAGCCCCGCGGCGCTGGCCCGTGCCCTCGAGACCTTCACGCTCACCATGACCCGCGAGGGCGGCGAACGCTGGTCCGGTACCGGGGCTGTGGTGATGGGAAGCCCGCTCGCCTCGCTCGGCCGGCTCGTACGCGAACTCGCCGCGCGCGGCGAACAGCTCGGAACGGGCGATGTCATCACCACCGGTACGCTCACCGACGCGCAGCCGCTTGGCGAACCCGGCCTCTGGCACACCGAGCTTCAGGGCATCGCGCTGCCCGGTCTGACACTACGCAGCCAATGGCGCAGCTGATCGCCGCAAGCGTTGGCCGTGCCGCCCCGCTCCTTGCCCAGGACGGGAGCGCGCGGTTCACCACCGAAAGCGCGATCAACAAGCGCCCGGTCAGCACGCTCATCGATCCAGCCCCCTGGTCGGTGAGCGACGCCGGACTGGCGGGAGACGAGTCGGTGGAGCGTCGCATCCACGGTCCGCCGCTGCAGGCAGTTTATCTTTACCCGGTCGAGCACTACGTGTTCTGGCAGTCGCTCGCCCGCCAGCACAACCGACCGCCGCTCCCGGAGGCAGGCGCGCTCGGCGAAAACCTGACGGTGGCCGGCCTCACCGAATCGCGGGTATGGATTGGCGATCTGCTCGCAATCGGGAGCGTGAGGCTGCGGGTCACCCGTCCGCGCGACCCCTGCTTCAAACTCAATGCCCGCCTCGGCCTGCCGATGGCTGCGAAAATGATGGTGCAGTCCGGCTACACGGGCTTCTACTGTGCGGTGGTGCAGCCAGGGACGCTCGCGGCCGGTGACCCGGTCGAACTCCTCGCCGGTGACCGGGCGATATCGGTGCTCGACCGCCACCGGCTTGATCATCGAAGCCCGCGTCAGCTCCCGTTCTGAGCGAACGTCGCTAGCTGACAACCCCTGGGTTTTCAGCCGGCCGATGTTCGGGTAGATTTCGTCTGATGATCATGGCCCAACGTCATCCCAGTCCCGCCCAACGTACCGCCGGCACAGCGCGCGTGCTGCTTCTTGCCGGCCTTGCCTTCGCCCTCGAGGCGCTCTGGCGTGACTCGGTCGGTCGCGTGCTGGTCTCCGGCGCCATCCTGTTTGCGGGCGTGAGCCTGCTCGTGTTTGCCAAGCGCACGAGTTGAAACACGCCACCGCACTGTTCATCGACCAGCATCCGGTCGATGAGCCGTTGCGCGACGCAAGCCACAGCGGACCCGAACTCGCACACCTTGCCGCCACGTACTCGGCAAGCCCGCGCGCGCTGATCTTCCCGTCTCCCTCTTCCGACTGGCGGCTCCTCATGCTGTTGCTGCCCCTGGGCTCACGGCTGTCGCTCATGACGCACCCGGTGTTCGCACAGCTCACGCGCACCTGGGGCATGGGCATCCGCTTCATCGGCGTTGACCGCGACCGCCTGGTCTATGACTTCCGGGCATTGCTCAGCAACCGCACGCTCGAGCTGGTGGTGGACCTGCTCGCCCGTCACGAGCGCGCGATCAGCGCATCGGCACCGAACCCTCTCACACCCACTGCAGCCCGTGCGGCGAGCGAGCCCGCGCAAGCGGATGCGTCGGCACCGCTACTCGATCTGCTCTTAGAAGCGCTGGCGGGCGAGATGCTCACCACGCTCGAGCGCCGGCGCGCAGACTGGGTGCGGCATCTTGACCGTGAGCACCGGCTCGATGTCACACCCCCTGCGCGGTTGTTCGGCCATGATGACCGCTATCCGGACTTTCTCGCACGACTGCGCGAAGCGCTGCGTAACGGGACCATCGACCCGGCCTTCTACGGCCGCGTCCTGCGCTCGGTCGATCAGCGGGAGGCGCTCGTCGACGCCCGAATCGCTGCCCTCATTGAAGACGCACTCGACCCGGCAGTGCTTGCACTCCTCGCGCGCACGGCCGTGGGTCGGCATCTCGGCTGCTACAACTGGCTGGTCCTTGCGCCGCGCCACGCGGCCGCGCGCGCTCATCTGCTGTCTCGTCTGCCCACCCTTGCCAGCTTTCTGTCCGAAACGCTGATGCCGATCGACGCTCGCGCCCGGGTCGCCCAGGGCTCGCTCGCGGCCGACGCCGAAGACCGGGCCGCTGCGTCAACGCCCGCTGGGTACGACCTTCGCCCGCTCATCGAGCGGCAGGCATGCCTTACCGGCAGCGAATTCACCGGCTGGCTGCGTCGCGCCATCGACGCGGGCCAGGATCGCCAGATCATCGACGCCCTCGCCGCACGGCTGGGCGTCACCGCCAATCTGGTGCGCCGGCTATGGCGGGAACCGCCGCGCGCGCTGGGACAGCCGCCTGCCTGGCTCGCCGCCACCGTGGTCCGCCACCTCGACCAGTTGCCCGAGCGCGCATGGCCGCAAGACGATGACAGCTGGCAGCAGCTGATCGAGCGCGCGAGCGCCGCTCAGACGGGTTGACCAGCCGCCTGGCCTGCCGCCCACGCCGTGGCCTAGCCGCGCCTTGATCCATCAGCGCCCCCGTCAGCCTGACACCACCACCATGCCTCTTCGACTGCTCACCACCGGCGGCACCTTCGACAAGCACTACGATCCGCTCGCCGGCCAGCTGGTATTCGCCGATCCTCATATGCCGCAATGCCTCGCGCAGGCGCGCTTCGATTCGCCGCCCATTGTTCAGGCGCTGATGGCCATCGACAGCCTTGATATGACCGATCTCCATCGACAGCAGATTCTCGCCGCCTGTCGCGAAAGCCCCGAGCGTCAGATCGTCATCATTCACGGCACCGACACTCTGGTTGAAACGGCTGCAGTGCTCGGCAGCGCCCAGCTCAAGGCCACCATCGTGCTCACCGGCGCCATGGTGCCCGCCGAGGTCAGTGGGTCAGACGCGCTGTTCAACCTGGGCTTTGCGGCGGCCTGCGCGTCCACCCTCGCCCAAGGCGTTTGGGTTGCCATGAACGCACGCGTCTTTAACTGGCGCGACGTGCGCAAGAACCGTGCGCTCGGACGGTTTGAACCCCTCACCCCGTCCGTGCCCTGACCCCCAGGCCGCGCAATCTCTCACCTCTCGGACCCATCTATCCCATGAACTTCGATCTCTTGGCCCTGGACACGGGCCTGCGCTACAAGCTCCTCTCCAGCCTGGTGCTGCCGCGGCCGATCGCGCTGCTCTCCACTGTCGGTCCCGCCGGCGTGGTGAACGCCGCACCCTACAGCTTCTTCAACCTGATGGGAGATGACCCGCCGATCCTGATCGTGAGCCTGGAGCGGCGCGCAGACGGCACACTGAAGGACAGCACCCGGAACATCCTCGATACCGGCGAGTTCGTGGTGAATCTGGTCGATGAGGCGCTCGCCGACCGAATGCACGCCTGCAGCACCGCCTATCCCCCCGAAGTGAGTGAGCCGGAGGTACTGGGGCTTGACCTCGTGCCGAGCACCGCCGTGAAGCCCCCCCGGCTCGCCGATGCACCGGCGGCGCTGGAATGCACGCTCTATCAGCAAATCGAGATCGGCACCCGCAGGCTTCTCGCCATCGGCCAGATCCACTGGCTCCATGTACGAGACGGCGTGATCGATCCCGACACCCTGCGCGTGAACATGGCGAATTACTTTCCGATCGGCAGAATGTTCGCTGACCGCTACATCCGAACCCGCGATCAGTTCACGGTCGACACGAGCCCCGACTTCATCGAACGAATCAAGGCCGAAGGTCGGGCGTAGCCGATCATGCGCATCAACTGCAACAGCGATCGCGCATCAGCCCCGCCGCCTGCACCTCAGCCTGCCAGGCGCGCTCACGAAGGCCAAGCGTGCGCCGGGCCTTGAGCGACACCACCCGCGAACCGGCTGGCAGCTCGGCCCGGGACGTAAGCGGTTGATCTTTAGGCAATCCCATCGCCCGCATCTGCGCACGTATCGCCGCAGTGGCCGCCGCATCAGCCTTCATCGACACCGGATCGATCACCACCCCGTACTGCTCGCGCGCAGCTTCAACCGACACATAGCCCTGGCGCACGTCATCTTCCACCCGCTCGCGCCGTCGGTCGGTGGGCTTGCCAAAGCCACCGCCTCCGCCTGAGCGAAGCACGTAGGCATCGCCAGGTTTCAGGAGCTGCGAGAACACCTTGCCGGTGGCATAGACCGTTTCCGGTTGTCCGCCCCGATGGATAGCGACCTGATTGCCGTGCGCCGATAGCCCGCCAAACAAGCCCCAGGGTCGGTTCTCCACCCGCTCGATCTGCGAATTGAACATGGTGTCTGAGAGCACCCGCACCACCTGCTCGGCGCCCAGCCCGCCTCGGTGCTTGCCCGCGCCGCCCGAGTCCTCGCGCAACCCATAGCGCTCGATGATGAACGGGTACTTTGCCTCCACCTGCTCGGACGGGCCGTTGTGTGTATCGCCATCATTGATGGCGATCGTCGCGCACATGCCGTCCTCGTTGTGCTTGGCCCCCCAGCCGCCGCCAATGAGGCCGCCCAGATAAAGAAAAAGCTTCCGATTGACCGGATGCCGGCCGTTGATATTGGCCACCACCAGGTCCGCGTGGTGCGCAGCCGCCACGCGAGTCGGGATCGCCGGGGCCAGCGCCTTGAAGATGGTGTCGATCACCGTCATGGGGTAGGTCATCCACATCCGCATGGGCGCGGGGCGCGTCGCATTCACGAATTTCCCCTCAGGGAGAATGACGGTCAGCGGCGCAAAACAACCGTCGTTGATCGGCATCTCGAGCGGCGCCACAATACATTTGAGCGCGACTTGGGCGGCCGACAGCCCCGCCGGCCGGCCGGAATTAAAGAAACCCCGCACCTGCTCACCCACGTTCGAGAGATCGACAGTCATCTCGTCACCCTTTACGGTGACGGTGACGCGAACCGGTATCGGCTTGCCCAGCTCCACCCCGTCATCATCCATGAACGACTCGGCGCTATAGACGCCATCGGGAATCTCGCGGATCTGCTCTCGACTCACCGCCTCGCTCTGCCGATAAATCGCCTCGATCGCACCCTCGAACTCCGCGCGGCCGTACTTGTCGAGCATCTCGATCACCCGGCGCTCACCGGTGCGCACCGCCGCAATCTGCGCGCGCAGGTCACCCATCGCACGCTCCGGCACGCGTACGTTCAGCCGGATGATGTCGAACACATCGCGGTTTTCCTCGCCCTTTCGCCACGCCTTGACCATGGGCATCTGCAAGCCCTCGGAGTAGATGTCGAGCGTCATGCCGTCGAGCGGGCCACCCACATCGATCCAGTGAGCCATACAGGCCGAAAACGCCACAATCTCACCCTGCCAGAACACCGGCACGACAAAGGTCATGTGGTTGAGGTGACTGCCGGTGGTGTACGCATCGTTGGTGAGGAGCACATCACCCTCATCCATGTCCTCGCGGCCGAAGTGCGCGATCATGCCCTTGACCGTATTCGACATGCCGCGAATGAAGGTTGGGAGTCCGATCCCTACCGAGACGGTGTTGCCTTCGCGATCGAACAGCCCGACCGTGAAGTCAAGCGCTTCGTAGATGATCATGTTGTAGGCCGTGCGCATCAGGTTGGCCTTCATTTCCTCGGTGGTCGCCACCAGGCCGTTTCGCAGGATCTCGGTGGTGACCGGGTCGGCCCGGTGCGTGCGGGGGTCAGTCATGGTCGATCTCGATCACAAGGTTGCCGAAACGGTCGACCGTCATGCGGTCGCCCGATGCGAGCACGGTGGTGGAGGCATATTCTTCGATCAGCGCAGGTCCGATCACGCGATTGCCCGAAAGCAGGCGGTCACGCCGCCACGTGGGCGCATCAACCCAGCCGCCGCGCGAGGAAAAATACACCGGCCGGGCGCCTGAAGACGCTTCGGGCGCCGGAACCTCTGCCCCCGCGGCAAGCAGCGGAAGCTCGGGCTTTGCAAGCGCACCCGTCACCGAGGCACGCACGCTCACGATTTCGGCCTGCTCGGTCTCCGAGCAGTAGCCGTAGCGCTGGGTGTGGACGCGATCAAAAGCCGCCTTGATCACGCTGGCATCGCGACTCGCGAAGGCCGAAAGCGGCACCTCAACGGTCACCGCATGCTCCTGGCCCACATAGCGCATGTCGAGCGCCCGGCTTGCAACCGGTTGCCCATGCTCGCCCGCCACGCCCGCCACGTCGCGCTCCCCCTCGGACTCCATCTCGCGGAACACTCGCTCGAGTGCTTCGAAGTTGATACTTGCCAGCGGCACGAACAGTGTCCGGACGAAATCGCGCCGGAGATCGGCCACCAACATGCCGAACGCCGAGAAGTGGCCTGGCGCAAGCGGAATGATCACCTTGCCAATGTGGAGTTCGCGCGCCACGAGCGTGGCGTGGAGCGGGCCCGCGCCGCCAAAGGCCACCATGGGGAAATCGCGCGCATCGAGCCCGCGCTCGGTGGTCACCCGCTTGACAACCGACGACATGGTCGCCGCCGCAATCCGCACGATGCCCTCGGCCGCCTGTTCGATCGAGATCGACAGCGGCTGCGCGATCGCGCTGTCAATTACCGCGCGCGCAGCCGCCGGGTCAAGCCGCATGTCGCCGCCCAGGAAGCGCTCGGCAGACAGGCGGCCCAGCACCAGATTGGCATCGGTCACCGTGGGTTCGGCACCACCCCGCGCATAACACGCCGGCCCCGGTACCGACCCCGCACTCTGCGGCCCCACGCGCAGCGACCCCGCCGGTCCGAGCCGCGCGATGCTGCCGCCGCCGGTACCCACCTCCTGAATATCAATCATCGGAATTTGCACCGGTAGCCCCTCGGTGTAGCCGCCGATCATCGAGTTGGAGGTCATCAGCACCTCGCCGTCGAGTATCACACCCGACTTGGCGGTGGTGCCACCCATGTCGAAGGCAATGGCACGATCAATGCCCACGGCAGCGCACAGCATGCGCGTGCCGATCACGCCAGCCGCCGGACCGGACTCGAGCATCCGGATGCACTCCTGCTGTGCCTGGGACACGTCATACAGGCCGCCGGTGGACTGCACCACCAGGAAGGTGCCGGGGAAACGCTCGCCTGCCAGATGCGTCTCGATGCCCTTCAGATATTGGCTGACACGCGGACCGATGTAGGCGTTGGCTGCGACGGTGGATGTGCGCTCGAACTCGCGGTACTCCTGGGATAGCTCGTGCGAGGCGCTCACATAGCAACCGGGCAGACGCGACTCGAAAAAACGCCTGGCTGTGAGCTCATGGGCGGGGTTACGGTAGCTGTGGAGGAAAAGTATCGCCACCGCCTCGATCGACTCCGCCGCGAGCGCCTTGGCAATCCGCTCAAGCTGCTCCTCGGCGAGCGGGACCAGCACCTCACCCGACGCGTTGATCCGCTCATCCACCTCGAACCGCAGCGCCCGCTCAACCAGCGGCACATGCTTTCGGAAAAACAGGTTGTACGCCTCCGGGCGGTTCACGCGGCCAATTTCATAGATGTCTCGAAAGCCGCGCGTGGTCACGAGCGCTGTTCGCGCACCGCTTCGCTCAAGAAGCGTGTTGATGGCAATCGTCGCGCCATGCAGGAACAGGTTCGCCTGATCAAAACGCGCACCCGCCCTGGTCAGGCCCGTGCCAATGCCCTCGATGATGTGAGAAGGCGTGGTCAGCGCCTTGCCAAGCAGCAGTCGACGACCCGATTCGTCAAACACAGCAACATCGGTGAAGGTGCCGCCTACATCGGCGGCAATCCGTAGCGCCCGCGCGGCGCCGGTACGATCTGTCATGAGCGTCGTCCGGGAGAGGGAATCAATATGGAACCGAATCAGGGCAGGCGCAAATCAGCGCAGAGTGTCCCGACCCGCGCAGACCAACCCGACCAACGCGAAGAAGTGTAGCGCAGCCCCCTTGCGCCGCTGGGGCCACAGTTTTACTGCGCGCAGCCCCCTCAGTCACGCCACTCGAGCGGCGTGATGCTGCTGAAATGGTCGGTCCAGCGCCCCACGCCTGGAATGTCATCGTTGCGCATGCCGATCACGCGGCCCTGGGCATCGAGCAATGGACGGCCCACCGACGGATAAGCGCGCAGATACGGGTCGTCACGCGTGAGGATCATGTAATGGTTCTCGCGAATGAACCGGTCGGGGTCCTTGTCCTGGAAACGACTTCGCACTTGCATGCCAAGCGCTTCGGCCTGACGCATCACGACCGGGTACAGGTTCAGGTAGGCGTTGGTGATGTGCACCACCAGAAACCCGTCTGGCCTCAGATGCCGGGCATAGACCGCGAACGCCTCGCGGGTGAGCAGATGCACCGGCACCGAGCCGCCGCTGAAGGCATCGAGTACGATCATGTCGTAGCGCCGCTCGGGGGGAAGCTGTTCCATCTTGAGCCGCGCGTCGCCCGTGATCACCCGCAACTCGGCCGCCGGCGCCTGTGGAAGATAGGTGAACCACGCACGCGCCACCCGCTCAACTTCGGGGTTGATCTCGAAAAAGTCATAGCGGTCAGACGCTCGCGCGTAACTCGCAAGCGCGCCCGCCCCCAGCCCTACGATCGCCACATCGATCGCGGGGCTGCGCTCCAACAGGTAGCGATAGGTTTCGCCCACACCGCTATCCGGTCCGTAGTAGCTCACCGGCGCGCGCAGCCGCTCCGGCGCGAGAAATTGCAGCCCGTGGGTAATCTGACCGCTGTAAAACACGCGATGATCGCGCGCGGAGTCAGCGGGAAAGCGCCGCTCGCGGACCACCACCACACCGTAAAAATTACGCGTCTGATCGAGCGTGGTCTCCACCGCGCCGTCCATGTGGGACAACAGTCGGCCCCGGAGCGGGTTATCCCACCAGAACGCAAGCGCGGTGCAAACAGCGAGCACGACCCACGTGAGCGCCGGCCGGCGGGGCAGGACGGCCGGAACCGCGCGACCGCCCGCGCCACCGCCCGCGCCACCGCCCGCAACATCAACCGCCACGCCGCCCGGCAACTGACCCCGGATCTCGCGGTCGATCACCAGAACACAGAGCGCCGCCGCCGCTGCGAGCCCGATCGACCACTCGTAGAAATCATTGAACAGGTGAGTCGCGACGAGTGCCACAAACAGTCCTCCGCAGGCGCCTCCAAACGACATCCACAGGTAGTAACCCGTCAGCTGCGCAGTATTCGCTGGCCGCCTCCGGTAGAGCTCGCCGTGGCAGACGAAACACACGAGAAACAGCATCACGCCATGGATCCAGCGCAGTTCCGACAACCCGTACCCCCAGTAGCCGCCGAACAGTTCCGGAATCGCATGTCGCCCCGCGATGAACAGCACGGACACGAGCGCCGCCGCCGCCACCCAGCCTGCGCGATACCAGCGCGGATGATCAAAGCTCACGATGAACGACAGCAGATACAGCGACAGCGTGAGAATCCACAGCCGCGGCTCGGGCGCAATGTCATGACTCGCATGATCCGTCGTTGCGATGAAGAGCATCGAGGCGAGCGCGGGCAGCAGCACCCAGCCGGCCCGCTCGCCCCAGCCCACTTGCCTCACCGACTCCCGCCCAACAAGGCTCGATGCAGGGGTCACGCTTTCCCCGCTAACGCCGGCCGAAGTGGGTATCGCCTTCACCTGCATCACCGCAATCAGCGCGCAGGCTGCAGCGAACAGCCAGAACCCCCAGGTCCAGAGCGCGCCGATCGTGAGCAGATCAAACCAGGGCTCGAAAAGATACGGAAACGACAAGAGCGCAAGCAGCGACCCCACATTCGACAGCGCATACAGCCGGTATACCGAGCCACCAGCCCCGCCACGGGCAAACCAGTGCTGAAGAAGCGGTCCGGTGCTGGCAAGACAGAAATACGGCAGCCCCACCGTGGCCGCCAGAATCCAGACGATTTTCCCGACCGGCGCCTCGTCACCGCTCGGGCGCAGCGACACATCGGGCACCACCCATCGGGCAAGCACGGCCGCCACTGCGAGAAGTACCAGGTGGAGGATCGCCTGGCGCTTGGGCGAGGAAACCGCACCCAGCGCATGCGCATAGAGATAACCGCCAAACAGCACGCACTGGAAAAACAGCATCGCCGCTGTCCAAACCGCAGGCCCACCGCCAAACCAGGGCAGGATCGCCTTGCTCACCATCGGCTGGACCTGAAACAGCAGAAACGCGCTGACAAAGATGGTGAGGCCAAAGAGCACCACGATCGACAGGCGGGACAGCGGTCGGGAATCCGGTTTCATGAGCGGCCTTCGTTCGAAACGGCAGGCACTCTACGCCTCGGGACGGGCGCTGTCACAATCAGGTGCCAGCGGAAAAGCCGGGCGGCCCGCAAGCGATGCCATCATTCGGTCACCCGTGAGGCCGATTCTTGCAGCGCCGCCCCACTCGCCCGCGACCGAGGCCGGGCTCACACCGCTTGAGGCAACCGGTTTGCGCCATGCACGCGAACGCTGCAACAAGACCGCCGCCGGCGCCTGGGCCGATTCGCGGCACACTGCGCATCTGAGCACAGCGACGCCGCCACCTCTCGCGTGATCGTTGTGCGCGCCGGCATGGTCTACTGACCGCCACACCCGAGGCGCTCGCCCATGAGCGGTTGTCCCTTCGCTCACGGCGCCAAGCCCTCGCCACCGGCCGAGCAGGCCGCCTGCACCGCGCCGGTTTCCGTGCGACGCATGCGCAGCTTACGTACCCATCACACCGCCATCGCGCCTGCGGATCACCACTGTGGCCGAGCGGGGCCGGCCATCAGGCGCAAAATCCGGCCAGTTTGAAAACCGCCGGGGCGTGGCCGGATCACTGCGCTCACCGGGCGATTCGCCAGGATGCTGAATGTTTACAAACAAGGTGCGGCCGTCGGGCGTGAATGCCGCGCCTGTCACCTCGCAATTGACCGGCCCGGTAAGAAAACGCAGAAACCGGCCGGTCTGCACATCAAAGGCCAGCATCTGATTGGCGCCGATCCGCGCAAACTCTCCCTTGTGCATTTGGGTGGCTGAAACATCGGTCTGCACCCAGAGAATGCCCATCGGACCAAAAGCAATCCCGTCAGGACATGCGAACAGATCACCAGCGATGTTGCCGCGCGAGGCTGGCCGCTCGTTCGCCGGATCCCCTGCAAGCACCAGGTGCTCCCAATCGAACTGCTCGCCATCAAAATCATGCCGCTCACGCCAGCGGATGATCTGGCCCATGACGTTTCGCTCCCGCGGGTTGGCGGCATCCACCCCGGGCTGTCCCGCCGCGCCGCGGGCGCTGTTGTTGGTCAGCGTGCAGCACACCCAGCGATCGATCGGATCGATCGCCACCCATTCGGGTCGATCCATGCGGGTGGCGCCGACCGCATCCGAGGCCTGCCGCGCTTTGATCAGCACCTCGGCCTGGTCGGCAAAACCGTTTGCGGCCACCAGTGGACCCACGCCGTGCACGAGCGCAATCCACCGCCCGGTGCCATCGGCATCAAACTGTGCAACATAGAGCGTGCCGTGATCGAGCAGGTCGCGATTGGCAAGCGCCGCCGACACCCCCGGCGAGGCTGGACGAATCGCATCGCGGCTCACGAACCGATAGAGGTACTCGAAGCGGGCATCCTCACCCGTGTACACCACCGCCCGGCCCGCCCGCGTCACCGCCACCCAAGCGCCCTCGTGCGCCGCACGCCCGAGCGCCGTGCGCTTGACCGGCGCTGAGGTGGGATCGAGCGGATCAAGCTCCACCACCCAGCCAAAACGGTTGGGCTCATTGGGGTGCTTCTGCGCGTTGAACCGCTCATCGAACTCTGCCCAGCGGTAGCCGCTTTTCTCGCGCAGACCCCAGCGCTGGTGATGCGGCGACAGCGCGCGGCCTGCGTCGAAATACACTGCAAAATTCTCCTCGCCCGACAGGTAAGTGCCCCATGGCGTCATCCCGGCAGCGCAGTTGTTGAGCGTGCCGAGCACTCGCATGCCCGCTGGATCGGCAGCCGTGCGCATCATGGGGTGGCCCGCGGCCGGCCCGCCGACGGCATGCGCGGTGGTCATCGTGACGCGTCGGGCATACCGTGACGGCCGCACCATCCGCCAGCTGCCATCGGCCATGCGCTCAACCTCAATCACCGAGAGCCCGTGCGCGGCCTGGCTCTTTCGAACCTTCTCGGCCGACCAGTGGGCAAGCCCATCCGTGTGCAGCAGGCCATCGTCCGTGTACTCATGGTTCATCGCAATGAGCCCGCGGTCGCTGCGGCCCTCGAGCGGGAAAAAATGCAGCCCGTCGTGATGCATGCCGAGCTGCACCGCCTGATCGCCCGCTGGATTGGATGCATCCGACCGAAACGCCGGCATCTGGCCGGCAATACCGACCGGCTCTCCCCAAGCCGCGAGCACCTGGGCCACATACCCCTCGGGCACCACCAGTCGGTCTCCCGCGCCCGGTGCGATCGGTGCGAAACCGGGTCGTCCGCGCGCAGCCGAAGCGCGCTCGCCCGCCGCCGGAACGCTCGCGCATCCGCCCGCAAGCTGTGCAAACAGCACGCTCGCCCCGCCGACGCCGAGCAAACGCCGTCGCGCCGGGTCAGACACCTGGTGAAGGTCGGGGTTGCCCGACCGGTTACTGTCTTCGAGCTCAGTGAAATCCTTGGCCATGATGGGCAGTGCTCCATGAAGAGGGGAGGCTCCGTTGGGTACGGGGCTTGGACGTTCCGGGGCTCGGTGCTCTGAGGGTGCGCTAGGCGTTGCTCGGCTCAACCATCAGCTCGCCGCTACGGCCGGGCACCTCGCCCCAGGCAAACGCTTTCACCGGCAAGCGGGCTATTTCGAGCGTGCGCGCGAGCGCCGCCACCGGCACCAGTGTATGGCCCTGGACGAGCCAGCCATCGATCAGCCGCTCAAAAGCGGGCGCGAGGAGCGCGCCCTCGAGCTCGGCATGAAGCGTGAACACCTGATCGGTGTCGCCCGCAGTGCGCGCCAGTAGCGGCAGGTCAACGCTCTCCTCGCTCACGCCGTCGATTCCGATCAGCTCATCGAAGGTGGGAAGCGTGGTGGGGATTTGCACATGCGCGCAAGCCTCGCCGTTACTCGACACCCGATAGGGCGCAAGGCCCCGACCATCCGACGCATAGGTCATGCCCCAATCATCGATCTGCGAAAACGCATGAGCATTCACCTGCCAGCCGGCCGCCCCATGCGTGGCGGGCGGCACACCGAACACCTCGCAGAACCGGTGGAAGCCGCGGGTCATCTGCGCTCGCGTCCATGCCGCATCCTGCGACCGGACATTGTCCTGCCAGTAGACATGATCCCAGGCATGGAGGCCGCATTCATGGCCTTCGGCCTGGCACTGCTGCATCGGCGCCACACCTTGCCGCCCGATATCCGGGCCGGGCATCAGCACGCCGTACGCTAGTGTACGCAGCCCATAGTGACGGACCACCGAGGTGCGCGAGACCTTGGAGAGAAAGCCACGCCTGAACACGCGCCGCAGCGCCCAACCCGTGTGATCGGGGCCAACGCTAAAGAGAAAGGTCGCCTGAACACCGCGCCTGGCGAACATGGCAAGAAGCCGCGGCACGCCTTCCAGTGTCCCGCGCAGCGTATCGACATCAACCTTGAGTGCAATCCGAGCCATGATGGCGAGCCCCGTGCGCGCGTCTCAGCCTGCCTGGTCGAGCAGTGCTCGCGCTTCGACCACCTTGCTCCGGTAGTACTCGAAGATGCGGCGAAGCGAAGCCTCCATCGCCACCTTGGGCGCCCAGCCGAGCGCTGCCATGGTGTCATCGAGTCGCGGCCGGCGGGTCTGCACATCTTGGTAACCTGCGCCGTAAAAGCTTCCCGAGGAAGTATCCACCAGCGTGGTGCGCCGGGCCCGTTCGGCGTACTCGGGATAGTCGGCTGCAATGTTCAACATCATCTCGGCGAGCTCGCGCACCGAATAGTCGTTGTCGGGATTGCCCACGTTGAAGATGCGGCCGCTGGCAGCGCCGGCTTCGTTGGCGATGATCCGCATGAGCGCATCTACCCCGTCTGACACATCAGCGAACGCGCGCCGTTGCGCGCCGCCGTCGACCAGCTGGATCGGCTCGCCCCGCACGATCTGTCCCAGGAACTGGGTGACCACGCGCGAACTCCCCTCCTTGCTCTCAAAGAGCGAATCCAACCCGGGACCGATCCAGTTGAAGGGCCGGAAAAGCGTGTAGGTGAGGCCCTGCTCCTGACCGTAGGCATGAATAACCCGGTCCATGAGCTGCTTGCTGCAGGCATAAATCCAGCGTGGCTTGTTGATCGGGCCATAGACCAGGTTTGAGCGCTCGGCATCAAAGTCGGTATCGGTGCTCATGCCATACACCTCGGAGGTGGACGGAAACACCAGATGCTTTCGATACTTCACCGCAGCGCGCACGATCGGCAGGTTGGCCTCGAAATCGAGCTCGAACACGCGAAGCGGCTCACGCACATAGGTGGCCGGTGTGGCAATCGCCACCAGCGGTAGGACCACATCACATTTCCGCACGTGATATTCGATCCACTCCCGGTTGATCGTGATGTCGCCCTCAAAGAAATGCATGCGGGGATGGCTCAACAGATCACCCAGACGGTGGTCCGACATGTCCATGCCGTACACATGCCAGTCGGTGCCGGACAGAATGCGCTCGGTCAGGTGATGGCCGATGAAGCCGTTGACGCCAAAGATCAGAACTTTTTTCATGGGGAAGGTCCGGAAAGGTTGAGCCAGGCGGCAAGCGTGGCAGCGTCCACGCTGCGCCCGCCCTCGAACAACGCGCGAATGTCGATCAGGCCACCGTCGCCGCACACGCCCACCATGCGACCCCGGTCGACCGCAAGGCCTGGTGCGGCCGCAGGCCGGGATAGCGGCGCCATGCGACGCCGTGCCTCAGCCACGACCAGACGGCGGCCCGCGCAATCGGTGAACGCACCCGGATAGGGCGGCGCCACCGCGCGAATCAGGTTGTAGACATCGGCGGCGGACTGCGTCCAGTCGATGCGGCCGTCTTCGGGCTTGCGCCCACCGAAATAACTGCCCTGCGACAGATCGTTGGGTTGCTCGGGTGCGCACCCGGCAGCGATCGCGGGCAGGCTTCGCCACAGCACCAGTTCGGCCACCACGCAGACCTTGTCAAACACCTGGCGCGCCGTGTCATCGGGCAGGATCGGTACCGCGCACTGATCCACGATAGTGCCCGCATCAGGCTTGGCCACCATGCGGTGGAGCGTCGCGCCGGTTTCGGTCGCCCCCTTAAGCACCGCCCAGTTGGTGGGCGCACGGCCACGAAACCGAGGCAATAGCGACCCATGCATATTGAAGGCACCGAGCCGCGCAGAATCGAGCATCGACGCTGGCAGCATCGAGCGAAAATAAAAGGAGAAGATCACCTCGGGTGCGGCAGCCGCCACCTGCGCGGCAAGCGCCTGCGCATCCAGATCTTCGGCATACACCGCCGGCAACCCCAGCTCGACCGCCGTATCGGCCACGCGCGAAAACCAGAGCGTCTCGCCCCGGTGATCGCGATGCGTCACCACCAGCGCCACCTCGGCCCCGGCCGCATGCAGCACGCGCAGACACCGGTCACCGACATTCGAATAGCCAAACACGACCGCTCTCAACCGCGCGCCCCTTGCTCGGGCCTTGCCGCGGCGGCCCCGGCGCGCGGCGCCTCAAGCACCGCGCTCACGCGATAGCGCGGCCGCCTTCTCACCTCCTGCTGAATGCGGCCCACGTATTCGCCCATCAGGCCGATTCCGAACAGCACGATTCCGATGAAGAAGAACTGGAGCGCAAACAGCGTGAACACCCCCTCCACCTCGGCGCCCAGCATGAAGCGACGCACCAGAAGGAGCGCAAAGAGCCCGCCCGCACCCAGGGACAACACGATCCCCGCGAGCGAAAACCACTGAAGCGGCACGATCGAAAAACCCGTCATCAGATCAAAGTTGAGCCGCACCAGCTTGTAGAGCGAATATTTCGACTCGCCCGCAAACCGCTCCTCATGGCTCACCACGATTTCGGTGGGCCGCGCGGCAAAGGTGTAGGCGAGCGCTGGCACGAAGGTGTTGACCTCCTGACAGGCATTCAGGGTGTCGACCAGGGCGCGGTCATAGGCGCGCAGCATGCACCCCTGATCGGTCATCTCGATACGGGTGATGCGCTCGCGCAGACCGTTCATCGCACGTGAGGCAAATCGCCGGAAGGCGCTGTCCTCGCGCTGGCGCCGGATGGTGCCCACGTAATCATGACCGGCGCGAATCTCTGCCACCAGCCGCGGAATCTCCTCGGGCGGATTCTGCAGGTCGGCATCGAGCGTGATTGCGATCTGCCCGCGCACATGCTCAAACCCCGCCATGATCGCCATGTGCTGGCCGAAGTTGCCGTTAAAGAGCACCACACGGGTGGCCTCAGGCCGGGCACGAAACTGCGCGGCCAGGAGCTGCGCCGAAGCATCGCGGCTGCCATCGTTGACGAACACCACCTCATAGGCCTCGCCAGTGGCATCGAGCGCAGCATAGAGCCGCTCAAAAAGCCGCGGCAGCACCCGCTCTTCGTTATAGACAGGAACGATGACCGAGATTTCAGGCGTGTGGCTCATGAGAGCTCGCCCATCACCGCCACCAGCGCGGACACCACGCGCGCTGGGTCCGTGTCAGTCATCGCCGGAAAGAGCGGCAGCGTAAGAAGCGAGCGCCCCAGCCTCTCGGTGTGCGGCAGCATCCCCTCACGCCAGCCCTGAGCGCGGTAGAACTTGAAGAGATGGAGCGCCGGATAGTGGACCCCTGAGCCGATGCCGCGCGCGCGCAGCGCCTGCATGGTGGCTGCGCGTGCCCCGAGCATCCGGTCGACCGGCAGCTCAACCTGAAACATGTGCCAGTTGGTGAGCGCCCCAGCCGGGTCGGCGCGGGGCGGCAGGCCGACGCCGAGTTCTGCGAGCCTCGCATCGGCCACCGCATCGGCGTAGCACTCCGCGAGCGCCGCCCGTCGGCGGGTGATCGACTCGAGCCGCGCGAGCTGCCCGATACCGACTGCCGCATGAACATCGGAGAGATTGAACTTGCCGCCCGGCTCCTCGACCTCCATGCCGTCGGGGCCGGTGCGAATCACGCCCTGCAGCCTCAGTCGCTCGGCGCGCAGCGCCTCGGCCTCCGAGTTCATCACCAGGCAGCCGCCTTCGACCGAGTTGATGTTCTTGTTCGCATGAAAGCTGAAACTCACCAGATCACCGATCGCGCCGATGCGCTCGCCCCGCCAGCGCGAGTCGATCGCCTGGGCCGCATCTTCGATCACGCGCAGGCCGTGTTTGCGCGCGATCGAATACAACCGATCCATGTCCACGGGCAGCCCGGCCAGATAGACCGGGATGATGGCGCGCGTGCGCGCAGTGATCGCGGCCTCGACCGCGTCCAGGCTGATATTGCGCGTGACCGGATCGACATCGACAAACACCGGCCGCGCACCGACCGCAACGATCACATTGGCGGTCGCCACCCAGGTGAGCGCGGTGGTGATCACTTCGTCGCCCGCGCCCAGGTTGGCCATCCGTAGTGCCACCTCCATGGTCGAGGTGCCGTTTGCGAAAGCCCGTACCGGCCGGCCCGCAAAGAGCGCCGACAGCTGCGCCTCGAAGGCCTGCATCTTGGGCCCTGAGGTGATCCAGCCACTGGTCAGCACCTCGCCGACCGCGGCGATGGTGGCCGCATCAATATCCGGGCGCGTAAACGGAAGAAAAGTTGAATCAGTCATGAGATCAGCTTCGGGAAATGAGCCAGACGCCCGCCAGGATCAGGACGATACCGCCCCAGCGCGTCGCGTTCAGCACCTCGCCAAACAGCCACCACGCGAGCACCGCGTTCACGACATAACCGAGCGACAGGAGAGGATAGGCCACCGACACATCCACCCGCGACAGGCCGATGATCCAAACCCCCACGCTCACCACATAGCAGGTGAGCCCAGCGAGGATGGGCCACTGCGAGATCACGCGCCAGAACACGGCGGGCAGTTCGGCGAGACCCGGACTCAACGCCCCGAGCGGCGCCACGCCCGCCTTGAGGAGCAGTTGCGCACCGGCGTTCAACATGACGCCGGTCAGGATCAGCAAAAACGTGTTCAGGGTCATGGTGCGGTGCGTGCAGCAAAGTTGGCGACGACCACGCGTCGCGTGTCGCGCGCCACCTCGGTCATGGGCAGACCCTGCGCGCGCAATTCGTTGAAGGTGACAGGCGCCATGACGGCGAGCGCCTGGGGCCCATGCTGCCAGCGATCGATGAACTGCGCCAGCGACGGCAGCCACCGCTCGGGTTCCTGCCGCGCACCGAAGGCAAGCTCATCGGCATATTCAACCATCGTGAGCCGATGACCGAGGTAAAACGGCAGCGTGTGATCGAGCCGGCGTACGCCGTAAAGTGGCATGCCGGGCGCAAGCACCGCGCGCACCGCAGGCACCAGCGCCACCCCCGAGGCGCTCCGCCCCACTGCATCGTGTCCCACGATGCCCATTGTCGTGGCAACGAGCCAGCCCATCGCATACACGCCCACGGCGAACGGGCGCCGCCCGCGCCGCGCAAGCCCAAGCGACGCGGCCGTGGCGCCCAGCACTACAGCCGCAGCCATTGCAAGCCAGCCCGCGTACTGGACAAAAAGCGGCTGGGGCGTGATCTCCGAGCCCAGGCGACCGACCAGCGGCGTGGCCGCAGCGAGCACGGCCGCCACCGCGAGCATTCCCCAGAGGTGACGTACCAGGCTGCGTTCGGTCAGTCGTTCGAGCGCGAGCGCCCCCAGCACAGCGAGTGCCGGCATCACCGGTAGGATATAACCGGGAAGCTTGGAGCCCGAGGCACTGAAGAAAACAAAGATTGCAACGACCCAGGCGGCAAGCAGCCGCTCGGGCTGGAACACCGAGGTCGCGCGCGGCGCCTCGCGCACGCGCCTCACAAGACCCCGCCAGAGGCCAGACCACGGGAGAAATCCCGCCACCATGAGCGGAATGAAGAACCACCAGGGCTCATGGCGCTGATGCACCGTAGAGGTGTAGCGCTGGAAGTGTTCATGAACGAAGAAGAAGTGCGCAAACTCGGGATTGCGCATCGCCACCAGCGCAAACCACGGTACCGTCACTGTGGCAAACACCGCGAGCCCCAAGCCGATATGCATGCGCGCCCAGAGCGCCCAATCCCGGCTCCAGAGCGTGTAGACGACCAGCACCAGGCCAGGCAGCACAAGGCCTATCAAGCCCTTGGTGAGAACGGCAATGCCCATGGCCGCCCACACCGCAAGCATCCAGCGGCGGCGCGATACGGCACCCGCCTGCGGGTGTTGAGCCAACAGAAAACAGCCCAGCGCCACGGTGAGCGCCGCTGACACGCCAGTATCAAGCGAATTGAAGTGCGCGCCGAGATTCCAGAGCGGCATGGCAACCAGCACCCAGCCGGCCGACACACCCACCCCGCGCCCCCACCAGCGCGCAGCCGCCGCCATCATGATTGCGATCGTGAAAAGTCCGCCCAATGCCCCCCAGAGCCGCGCCTGCCAGGCTCCAACGCCGAAAACCTCAAAGGCGAGCGCACTCATCCAGAGATGGAAGGGCGGTTTTTCGAAGTACTTGAGCCCGTTGTAACGGATCGTGACCCAGTCACCGGTGGCTGCCATTTCGCGGGCGATCTGCGCATAGCGACCCTCATCAGAAGGCATGAGCTCGCGCAGGTCCAGGGTTCCCAGCCAAATCGCGAGCACGAGAAAGACCGACACCGTCGCGAACAAACTGACACGCGGTTGCGAGGAAGCGCCCTCGGCGGTGACACCTGCGCGGGTTGCAATGGGGCGAAGCGGACTCACCGGCCGCCCGCCGCGTAAAGCATCTCGAACACTGGATTCATAAAAATCTCGGGCCACCCTGGTTGCCGTTTGTCACACGTCGGTCACGTGCGAGCCGCGAGGATACCAATGCCGAACGCGCCTGCGGCCTTGCGATCCTTGCGGCGCGCGCGATAATATCCGGATGAACACGCGCCTCGACCACCTGGTGGTGCTGGCAGCCTCGCTTGAAGACGGGGACCGCTGGTGTGAGCGCGTGCTGGGACTTCGCCCCGGCACGGGCGGCCGCCATGCGCTTATGGGCACGCACAACCGGCTGCTGCGGATCCTCTCGCCCGCTTATCCCGATGCCTATCTGGAAATCATCGCGATCGAACCGGGTGTGGTTCCGATGCGAGCCTCCGGTAAGCGGCGCTGGTTCGACATGGACGATCCTCTGCTCGCACAACAGATTGCCGAGACGGGGCCCAGACTGATTCACTGGGTGGCGCGTACCGACGACATCGACAACGCCTGCCGGGGCTGGCTCGCGCTGGGCCTGGATCGAGGGCCACCCCTGGCCACCCAGCGAATGTCGTCCCAGGGACTGCTCTCCTGGCGAATTACCGTTCGCGACGACGGCGCCCGGCTTCTTGAGGGCTGCCTGCCCACGCTGATCGAGTGGGTCTCGCCTCATCCCGGTGCCGCCCTGCCTGAGGCGGGGGTCGCACTGATCGACCTCCGCATCCAGCACCCCGAGCCGCAGTTGCTGCGAGCTGCCTGGCGGGCCGCCGGGCTCACGGTTGTACCGATCGAACCGGGCCCCGCTCAGCTTATCGCCACGCTTCAGACGCCGAGCGGAAGGGTGGTGGTCTCAAGCCTCGTACCGGCCCCGCCGGCCGCCCACTAGGCCGCTACATTGGCTCGCCGCGCGGTCGCTGGGCGCGGTTTCAAAAGCCTGCAACCGCGCCATCCGACCGCGGATCGTAGCCCCCCTCGAGCACGCCATTCGGATGCCGGATCAGCATGCCCGCATGTCCTACCGACTCATCCCAGGCGCCGATCGTCTCGACTTCGTGGCCCCAGGCGCGCAGCTGCTCCACCACCGACGGATCAAACCGCGACTCGAGCTTGAGCGAGTCACTCGCCTTGCCCCAGGTACGCCCGAGCAACCAGCGCGGCCTCGAAATCGCCCGCTGTGGTGTGTCGCCGAAATGGCGAATACGGGAAAAAATCGTGGCCTGTGTCTGCGGCTGACCGTCGCCCCCCATCGTGCCGTAGGCAACGAGCCTGCCATCCTCGAGCCGGGCCAGTGCCGGGTTGAGCGTGTGAAACGGCTTCTTGCCGGGTTCGAGCGTATTGATATGGGACGGGTCGAGCGAAAAGCTCGCCCCACGGTTCTGCCAATTGACACCCGATTCGGACAGCACCACGCCACTTCCGAACTCGTG
>SXGR01442791.1_pt1 | contig 27591 bp, 24 predicted proteins | sample 3174711 | NCBI WGS metagenome assembly SXGR01 (sample SAMN11356860, study PRJNA531348) | freshwater metagenome | isolation source: freshwater sample F1-60 | place: China: Fuxian Lake, Yuxi | collected 2017-12-25
CGACGGGCACGGATCCCACCATCACTTGATAAGTCGGTTTTTTAATGATGATTTGATTCATTTTTTACTTTAAATATTATAATTAAATCAATAGTTTATTGAGTTAAATTCATTCTTTTTAGAGATCTTGTGGTCTTATCTTTGACCTGTCCTGCAAGCTGCCCACAAGCCGCATCAATATCATCGCCTCGGGTTTTTCGGACCGTCACAATATAATCTTGGTTCATAAGGACTTCTTTAAATTTACGAATTTGTTCACTTGATGAACACTTATATCCGCTATTAGGAAACGGATTAAAGGGGATTAAATTAAATTTACATGGCACATCTTTCACAATCTGAAGTAAAGCTTTTGCATCATCCACCGAATCATTAATACCATCTAACATGACATATTCAAACGTCACAAAATCCCTCGGTGCTTTTTGTAAATAACGCTGACATCCTGCCATCAATTCTTTGATCGGAAATTTTTTATTGATCGGCACAATCTCATCTCTTAATTTATCATTCGATGCATGAAGCGATACGGCTAATGCCACAGGACAATCTTCCTTTAAACGATCCATAGCATTCACTAAACCGCTGGTCGAGAGTGTAACTCGGCGGCGGCTTAAGCCATAAGCCCTATCGTCTAACATCAACTTCATCGCACTCACCACATTGTCATAATTGGCGAGTGGTTCCCCCATTCCCATCATGACCACATTACTGATGATACGTTCTGAATTGGGGAGTACGTTATAACCTTCTTGTTGGCGAATGTATAATTGAGCTAACCACAACTGCCCAATAATTTCAGCGGTCGTTAAATTACGATTAAAGCCTTGGCGACCAGTTGAACAAAATGTACATTCAAGCGCGCATCCAACTTGGGACGAAATACACAAAGTACCGCGATCGTCTTCCGGAATAAAAACGGTCTCAATCCCATTATTACCACCCACATCAAATAACCATTTACGCGTACCATCATCCGAGATGGCGTCACTCATGACGGATGGTAATTCGACGCTAGCTTTCTCTTTTAACACATCACAAAATACTTTAGAAATATCCGTCATCTTATTGAAATCAATAAGATTTTCTTGATAAATCCAATGCATCAACTGCTTGGCTCGATAGGGTTTCTCACCGAACGTTTCGATAAATGAAACGAGGTGCTCGTAGTCCAAATCGAGCAAATTAGTCATGAATAAGAATTAATCGAAGAAGTATTTAATTTCGATTTTAGCGTTATCGAGTGAATCTGAGCCGTGCACTGCATTCGCATCAATACTCTCCGCAAAATCAGCACGGATAGTTCCGGGTGCTGCTTCTTTAGGATTGGTGGCTCCCATCAAATCACGGTGTTTTAAGACCGCATTCTCTCCTTCTAAAGCTTGGATCATGACAGGGCCTGAAATCATAAAGCTCACAAGATCTTTAAAGAAAGGACGGTCCTTGTGCACCGCATAAAAGCCCTCGGCTTCTTGTTGTGTGAGATGCGTCATTTTAGCTTTGATAATTTTTAAGCCTGCATTCTCAAAACGTGAATAAATTTGACCGATCACATTCTTTTTAACTGCATCAGGTTTAATAATCGATAAGGTTTGTTCAATGGCCATGTAAGTTCACTCCGGTAAGATTTAAAAAACGTTGAAAAGACTGATAAAATAACATTTTTGAGCGCATTAATAAATAACAATTAGCAATGCAACAGACTTACCTCACCACTGCGATGTATCATTTTGTGAGCCTTCCCCACTTTAAAGATTTACGTGAGCCGCTTCTCAATTTCTGCGTATCTCAAAATATCAAAGGCACCATCCTTTTAGCGGATGAAGGCATCAACGGTACCGTTGCGGGCCCTGAAAAATCCATTCATGAATTACTTAATTTCTTAAAAAACGATTTCATCTTTGAAGGTAACTTTAAGGATCTTGGTCACAAAGAGTCATGGTCAGATAAACATCCCTTCTACCGCATGAAAGTAAAACTCAAAAAAGAAATCGTGACCTTAGGGGTGCCAGGTGTGTCTCCTACCAGGGTGGTAGGAAAGTATGTCAAACCTCAGGATTGGAACGCTATTATCTCCGACCCTGAAGTAATACTCATTGATACACGCAATGATTACGAATATGCGATTGGGTCTTTTAAGAATGCGATTAATCCAGAAACGCAAACATTTCGAGAATTCCCCGAATATGTCAAAACGCATTTTGATCCTAAAAAACATAAAAAGGTCGCGATGTTTTGCACGGGCGGTATCCGCTGTGAAAAAGCTTCTTCTTTCATGATGAGGGAAGGCTTCGATGAGGTTTATCACCTTGAGGGTGGCATCTTAAAATACTTAGAGGAAATTAAACCCGAGGATAGTCTATGGGAAGGTGAATGCTTTGTATTTGATCAAAGGGTCGCTATTAAACATGGTCTTGCAGTGGGTGATTATGACCAATGCTATGCATGTCGTTATCCTTTATCTCAAGACGATATGAAGAGTGAAAAATATACGCCTGGGATTTCTTGCCCGCATTGCTTTAATACTCATACCCCTGAAAAATTAAAGGCGCTAACCGAACGACAAAAACAGATAATCTTGTCCAAGGAACGAGGTATTGAACATATTGGAAATAACCCTAAGTTTTTGAGCAATCCAAAGAAAAAAAATTTGGAAAAAATCAAATAAAACATTTACCACAAAAAATAAAGTAAATTTTATTAACAATATATTAGTTACTAGAAATATTACAAAGCGATGCCAAAAAAATTTAGGATTGAATAATAGAGCTCTTTCACGTGCGCTTTATTTTTAGGTGAAAACTTAGAGGCTTTATTAGTAAAAAAAGCAAACCCTTCTTCTAGATGCATACCATTTTTTATAGCAACAAAAGCAACATGATCTACTAATGAAATCACTTCTCCGTCCCTAGCTTTAATTTTACAGTCCTTATTGATTTCATGCGGGTATGTAAGGGTTACAAAAAGATCCTTACCTCTGTTGTCAATTTCTTTGAATAAAGAAATACCTTCATTAATTGTCTTAATAGACCTAAGAATATTTTGAGCTTTGAGAGCTGCATTTTTTGTATGAAATGTAATTAAAAAATCTCGGGTCATTCTTGGCAAAACGTCTTTAAAGGAAATGCCCATTAATGTTAAAAAGTTTTGGTGATTCTTTAATCTGTAATAATATTTAATCTGATCATAAGGGCTTTGAGACAAGCCAGTTGCTACAATTAATTCTGAATGAGTCTTTAAATATTCTCCCAATATCAAATCATATAGTGTTAAAACTTCTGCAACAGGATCAAGCTCGTCTTTTATGTACCAAAGGGGATTTCTTGACTTAGAGAACTTCTTAATGGGTTTGGAATTAAAAAAATAATGATGCTGTATGTGTGCTCCAGCATTCAAAAATAAAACTGAAAAATCATTTTTATTATTATTAAATAAAGTTAAATGGATATCATGCAGAAATAAATCTAAAAAAAGCGCTTTACGCCATGGTGCATTTCTGGATGTAAGTGCGAGTTTAAAATAAATAGGGTAATGTTTTATTTTTGAGAATTTAATAAGGGCAACAAGAAGAATTATGATGCCTTTCATACTTAATTTAGATTGAGCATTATCATTGACAGCCTGACTTATTGTGTTTGCCAATGCTCGGCTCCAAAAAGATCCATCTGTAATTGATTTTGTCCATGGATCAGGAATAAAATATTTTGCGGAAAGCATTTTATTTTCAGCATTCATCGGGGAAATGGCTCCAACGCTTAAGTTATGCTTTTCTAATTTTTCAAAAATTTGAGAGAGTCCAGAGCCCACTATATCTCCCAATCTAAAAATGCGATGCTCTTTAAATTTTAATCCAGTATGAACAGAAACCCACTGAATCCATGGCTCTAACAAATGGTATTGTCGCTCACTGCTTGTTCGAATGAAATGCCCCTCTAACAAGCGCTTGAAATTTGGCAAATTCAGAATGCGTTGTTGAATATACTGTTTAGCCACATCAAAATTAATCTCATTCAATTCTATAAAAATTAAGGGGTTTAGAGTTTTTTTACTTTTCATGAATTAAAAGTTCCTGGTATATATTATGTGTCTCATGTAATACATCTTTTATATTAAATCTATTTTCTGATAACTGACGTCCGAATTGGCCATATTTTTTGCGCTTCTTTTCATCAAGAATCAACTTTTTTAAAGTATCGACTAATTGAGCCACATTAGCGACTGGAACGAGATCTCCAGTTACACCATCTATGATAGCTTCACGACAGCCTGTGACATCGGTCGTTACAACAGCACAACTTGCTGCTGCTGCCTCAAGAAGAGACTTAGGCATCCCCTCTCTAAAAGAGGGAAGGCACACAATACTAGCGTCTTGGTAATAAGGAATGGTGTTAGCTTGATGTCCAACCCATGTTATATCGCCACGATCAATCCACAAACGAAGTTCATCCATTGAAACACTATCAGGATTTTCAGGATCGATACCTCCTAATAGGATAAATTGCCAATCAGGCAATTGTTTTTTTATGATTTCCGCAGCAGCGACAAACTCATAAATACCTTTATTTTTGAGAAGACGAGCAGGAAAAAGCACTATTTTCTTTTTGAATGTCTCTCTTTTGAAGAGATCAAGATTGACGCCAGACCCCGGAATTAAACGTATGATGCTCCGTCGAATTAAACCATTATTTTCTAGCAATTTATAATCATCTTTATTTTGAACAATAATTGCTAGGTTCGGATGTAAAAATATTCTTTTAAAGAATATATAATAAATAAAAGAAATAAAACGATAAAACAAGTTTAATTTATTCTTTTGTGTAAATAAAAATCCCATGCCAGAAATAGCGACCACAAGCGACTTAACGCCAGCTAGACGAGAAACAATTCCTCCATACAAAACACCTTTCGGAGAAGCACAATGGACTATGTCGGGTTTAAATTTAAGCATATAAATAAAAATTTGAATGAGGCCAAAAAGCTCAACGAAGGGATTTGTTCCATTGCTTTTAAAAGAGATTTGCTTGAATGTAATTTTTTTCTTTTTTAAGAGGTTTATAGATTTTGTATCCTCTTCATCATTTTTTCTTCCAGCCAATACCGCAACAAGATAACCCTTATTCATAGCCTCCAATGCAATGGGGAGTCTGTGCGAAATAAAAAAAGGGTAATGATTAACTAGAAAAAGTAATTTTTTTCTTTTCATGATTTTCCAACCACATTTCAAACATAAGTACAGCCCATAATTGGGGACCCCAATCTTTTTTGCCAGTCAGGTGCTCGGCCCATTTACGTCTTATCACCTGAGGATTTAAATGAGATTCTCTTTGTAATTTCGATTCAGAAAGCAAATCTTCAGCCCAATCTTTCAAAGGTCCTCTTATCCAGTTATTTATAGGAATAGCAAATCCAGATTTAGGTTTATTAATCAATGATAAAGGCATATATTTACTTAATACAGATCTTAATATTTTTTTGGTTTCGTAAACTCCGTTCTGTTTTTGTATTTTAAATTGCAGAGGTAGATTTAAAGCAAATTTGACAATACGCTGATCAAGATAAGGGCTTCTCGCTTCAAGCCCAAGCGACATAGAGGCTCTATCAACTTTCACCAGAATATCGTCTGGTAAATAATTAATCATGTCCCAGTACATCACCTGGCTTGTATCATCCATATTCGTCAACATAGACAAATCTTTACTTAATGAAATGTGACTATTGGTATTAGAAACTAAAAGGGGATTTTCATTTTTATGCCAATATCCAATTAATTTTATATACAAATCCTTTAAGTCCTCAGAATCCAAAACGAAAGCTGCTTTATGTATTTTTTCTGATAAGTGTTTAAGATTTTTGTTTGTAAAAAATTTTTCAAAAATTAAATTACGCTTATGATGAGGTGTATTTAAAATTAGAAAACTAACTATTTTTCTTAAATGAAGAGGGAAATATTTAAGTTTTGACCAAAACTTTTCTACAAAGATATAACGATTATAACCACCGAATAATTCGTCTCCTCCATCGCCTGACAAAGCAACTGTAACTTTGGTTTTTGCGAGTTGACTCACGAGATAAGTTGGTATGGATGAAGAATCTGCCAATGGCTCATCATATATTGATGATAGCTTAGGAATCACAGACATCGCCTCTTTTGAGGAGACATATAACTCTGTATGGTCAGTTCCAAGATAAGATGCTATTTTTTTGGCTTCTGGGGCTTCATTAAATTCAGCTTCCTCAAACCCTATCGAAAATGATTTAATTTTTGAAGTGGAATTTGACTGCATCACTGCTGTAATAAGTGATGAATCTACACCACCTGATAAAAAAGAACCGATTGGAACATCGGATATCATTTGATCTCTGACAGTCTGACTTATAAGCTCGTCAAGCGAGCAAGAGGCACTATCAAAAGAGTTTAAATGAGGACTGGATGCAATCTGATGTTTAACTGAGTAATATTCTTCAATCTTAATATTAAAGTCATTTTGATTGATTGTTAGGTAATGACCGGGAAGTAGTTTCTTTACATTTTTGTAAATCGTTATATCAGACCCAAAATTGCCATATCGAAAATAAGAACCAAGGGCATGGGTATCAATTTCTGGTAAAAAATGATCATGCGCTAATATAGCCTTTAATTCAGATGCAAAAATAAAGAAATTTTCTCCATTTTTTTTAACAGCGGAATAATACAAAGGTTTTTCGCCTAAAGGATCTCTCGCTAAGATTAAAGACTTATTCTGCTTATCCCACACGGCCAAAGAAAACATCCCGCGAAGGAGTAAAAAAGTTTTATCTATACCGAAAAGATCGAATAAAGCCACAATCGTTTCCGTATCAGACGATCCACGCCACGAAAAATTAGGACATAAAGCTCTTAATTCATGATGATTATATATTTCACCGTTGAAACTAATCACGTAACGCGATGAATGCGAAATCATCGGCTGATGGCCTGAGCTAGACAAATCTAATATAGATAAGCGCCTGTGTGACAAAGCCACACCTTGATTTTCGTCTATCCAAACGCCGGAATCATTTGGCCCTCGATGAGCCAAAGTATTAGCCATTCGTACAACACAATCATTGAGTTGATCACGAGATACACGACCTAAAAAACCCGCGATACCACACATAATAATTAGCCTAGGATGTTAATTGTTTATAAAAAGAAAGGTTTAATGCAGATCGACTACAATGAGTTTTGATAAAATTAACTGCATTATTAGATATATCCTGAACAATGCGTCTCTTATTCTTAAATAGTCTAATTTTTGAAATCAAATCAGCTAAAGAGCCATCATACGCGATATAGTGAACGCCAGCGCGAAGACCAAGAGGACGATAACTATATGTTTTTGAGAGAAAAACAGCGGCACCTGATGCCATCGCCTCAAAAGAGCCTACTGTAGGGCAGCCAGAAAGTTCTTCGCCAGAAACCGCAAATAAGTGACTATTATAAAATTTATTCATATCAAATCTAAAATAGGATTTCTGAGACACATCAAAAAACTTTAAAAAGCTTACGAATATAAATTTATCCTTATAAAAAGACTCGCTGCGATATCTTGATATTCTTGAAACTATAGAGCCAGCTAATAATGCTTGTAAGTAATAAATCTTCTTTCTAATGGGATGATAAGTATCTGTTTTAAAAAAATCTAGAAAGTCTTGATATAAATAGTTTGAAACTTCGCGGTTTAAATTATGGAATGTCCCTGAAGCAGCGCAAGACTTAGCTCTTTTTGAAAAGTTATTAAACTTATAAAAACTAGAGCTCACTTCGAAAGGTAATGCAATAAACTTATAATTTTTCCCAAAATAAAAAGAAAAATATTTAGATACATTTAAGTCAACCTCTGAAGTAAGTATTACATTTTTTAATAATTTTATATTTCTAGCTTTTTCAGCAGTTGAAATAAAGTAATGGCTCATATTAATAATTTTTATATCAAAATCATGAAGGTCAGTTTTCTCCTTTGATAAATCACCCAATGCATTTTTATAGGAAGTCAAATAAATATATTTTTTACAAGAAATGCTATTAGATGACCAATAAATCTTTATATGAGAATCAATTTTGTTTAATTTTTTCCATACATAAATCTCAAAGATTAAAAAAAATTTTCTAATCAAATAAGGGAGTTTTATAAAATATCGATGGGGTATAAGCGATGACAGTCTGCAATCAACCAGTATATTGAGCTTACTAAAACTTGTGGTAGTTCTATCGAGAATATAAGAATATTTACGCAGCGCTTTTCTTTTTAGGAAAAAGAAGGAAATTGGCGCACAATAAAAATCATCAGCATGAGGATTTAAGATTGTTAATTCATAATGTTTTGTATTTTTTTTCATAAAAAAAACTAAAAATGCGGTATATGTAAATTTTCAATAAAAGAAATAGTCTTTGTTTGGTATTAAAGTCATCATAAAATTCTTGAAGTATGCGTTGGTGACCTAAAGCAATGAATTTGGCTCTATGCGTAAAAATTTTATGTGACAATCGGTTGGGGCTATCCTGATTGTAGCATCTTATGATGTTAGGTAATAATAAAGTGGATCCATATTTTTTTATGATTCTAGCGCATCCAATTCCTTCATAACCTCTCAAATCTTCGTCATAAGGTTTACATCTAATAATTTCTTTATTAAAAAAACTAAATGTTTCGCCGTATGTCGTATATGTCAAGAATCGCTTAATATCAATCTTCTGAATTTGATTAAATTTAGCTCCCACTAGCCTTCCATTTTGATCAATACATTTCATAAAAATTAAAGGCTTATCAAAATTATCTAATAAAATATTTTTAATTAAAGGTGCTGAGTCGTTTAAAATCAAATCGTCTGAATCTAAAAAACCAACCCACTTTGATTTAGCTTTTAAAAAGCCTCTATTTTTAGAGGCTGTCACACCAAGATTTATTTTATTTCTTAATAAAATCAATTTTCCACTTTTAATCACAGACTGAAACTTGCTATTGATCCTCTTATAACTATCATCCATCGAGGCATCATCCACTAGAATAACTTTACCCCCAATTTTTGAGGTGAATTTTAAAGCTGAATGGATGGCTTGGTTAACTATGGGATATCTATTGTAGTTAGTTATAACAATTGAAACTAAATTCGTCATTAATTTTTTGAGATCAAATATGAGCCAAGTGCTAAATGTTTTAAGTGAGAATTTTCAAATATGAAAAGTGCTTGTTCAGGGGAGCAAACTAACGGGTACCCATGTAAATTCATACTTGTATTTAAAAGTGCCCCAACGCCTGTCAAACGACTAAACTCATTAATAAGTCGATAATAGGCCAAATTACTTTTTTTAGTGACAATTTGAGGCCTTAAACTATGATCCCCATGATGAATGGTAGCCTTCAGATCTTTAACACCCTTTGATGTTGCGTCAAAGGCTGTGATCATATATAGCGCTTCATTTTTCTCTGGCTCATAGTTTTGTAGGTACTGATTGGCAAAACGATCAAGCATAGATGGCGCAAAAGGCATCCAAAAATCTCTGGACTTAATCTGGTCATTCACCATATAAAAAGACTCCATAAATGATGGATGTGCCAAAATCGCCCTGTTACCTAATGACCTTGCACCCCATTCGCATCGCCCAGAAAATCGTGCAACGACATCACCTTTTGCAAGAAGTTTCGCTAAGGCGAGATCTATATTACTTTGTTTTTTAATCTTATATTTTTTTGAGTATTGATTCTTTTTTAAAAATTTATTAATAGCATCATCCGTATATGAAATACCAAGGTACAAATCATTTAAAGGGTAGGTTTTAATACCTTGACTTTTTGCATAATGATAAAGAGCTCCTATTGGAAGAGATTCATCACCACATGAGGGCATAAATGTAATACGATCCACTTCTTTGATTTCTTGTATTTTTTTATTGAGTTTGACATTCATAAAAACACCGCCGCCAGTATAAATATTTTTAATGCCCGTATGTTTTATGGCATTTTTAATCCACTTGGTAACTAATTCTTCTGTGGCAAATTGTAATGCCGCTGCAATATTATCAAATCTTTCACCAATCGCTGACTTAGCAAGGTATTCATAAAAATCGGTCATATTCAACTTTGATTTAAATGTTAAGGGGTTATCTGGATTTAATATAACTACATCCTTAAAAATTTTTTTATAGGTCTCTAAAAAGTAATTTTTTGCATATGGTGCTAAACCCATTACCTTGTATTCATGCTCTAAAATTCTCATCCCTAAAAAACGTGTAGTGGCTGAATACATCCAACCAATTGAGTGATTGTATGGAGTGCTAGCAATCCTTCTGAGAAAGCCATTTTTATCAAGGACAGAAACAGTGGAAGAGATACCATCCCCCTCCCCGTCCATTGTAAAAATTAATGCTTTTTGATTTGGTTTTTCACTAAATCCATAATATGCAGCAGCAGCATGGCATGTATGATGGTCAATGCGGGTAATCGGAAAATCTGACAAACCAGCTTTTTTAAGCTGCGCAATTAAATAATGGTCGCCTGATTGATGCTGAAAATGTCTTTTAATAGAAAATAAGCATTTGTAAATTTGATTATTAGAAAACCAACCAAAATATTTCTTCAAAAAACTCTTTGAAGAAAAGGATGATGGCGAATACACATGGGCACTAGAAATTAATATTTGATCAATGTGAGTCCCTTCTTGCCAGCCGTGTTCTCTATATAAAGCTTTAATTGCGCCGTGAGGAAATGCAGATGAATTTTTAATATTATTTATCTTTTCTTCACTCAGAACTCCGAGCACTTTTCCATCTTCCATGATGGCTGCAGTTGCTGTGTGTCCAATATGTAAGGCTATAAATTTCACAAAAAAAGACCCTTATACTTTAAAGAATAACTTTTTAATACAAAATAAAAAAATTCCTACAATGCCTTTGTAATATCTTATGGTCAATAAAGAAACAAGGTATTTTCTTATAAAGATATGCACATACCTTATATTATAAGCTTGATAATTAGAGCAATTCTTAAGTATTTCATCAGACTTTTCCTGCGAAAGCCATGTATTAATACTAGATTGGGCTAAATTAGAAGGAAGCAAAATACCTGATTTTTTAGTATTTAAAATATAAAAATTATGGGCAATAAACATATCAGAAAAGTAAGCCTCTCTTTTGTTGATTGAGTCTATGTATGAAATTGCAGGATTAATGCCCATGCGATTTAAAAAAGACATGGCTAACCGCTGCTCACAAGCTAAATTAGAAAAGCGAAACCCAGTATTTCCAAAGAAAATTTTGGCTTTAGCATGAAGAAAAAAACTAGGATTCAAATCGTATATCTTTTCATCCAGAACCCAATAACTTAAAAGGTCACTTTTTAAACCAAACATGGTGATATCTGAAATATGATAAAGAAAAGGCTCTTTTGAACAATCAAAAGTTCCAAATTCTATAATCGTGATTTTTTCTTTAAAAAATGTAAAAGGATTTTCTGAAGATGCTACTTTATCATTAATGATCGACATATGATTAATAGATAAAATAAGATCAGACCTTAATTTTAAGACGTATGGGTTTGTTGCTAACTTTAATCCAGCGTGCGTTGAAATCACCTGCCTGTGGAGATTGTCCTCCACACCAGATAGAGGGTCCTTAAAGAAAACTGAGGGGGACTCACTTAATACAACCTTAATATCTTTTGGAATAAAATCTAAGTCTTCTCCTGCCCATGTAGAAAATATGATTTCAGATTTTGGAAAAAATTTCTTTGCAGATTGGAATGTAAAATTGACATGTCTTTCCCTTGAGAAAACAGGGCCCTGAATAACGATACTGATCTTTGAAGAGTCTATTTTTTTCAACTTATGCACTCATAACGTAATCGGATTCTTTAAATAAAGTCTAAGTTGACTGCACGATACAAAAACAAAAAATGAAATGGCAATAAAAGAAAATATGAGATTAGTGAAAGTTAACATCGTACTGATATGAATCATATTTAATAAATAGGCAAGTAAGGCGCAAAAGATAAATATTGAGATATTTTTAGTCAGAAATTCAATTCTTTGACGAGAAGGGAGTTCCAAACATAAAAAGTGAGCAAGCATACGGCTTATATTGAAAGCTAAGAATGCTATTGCGGCGCCTATCATTTGGAATTCTTTTACTAGGTAATACACTAATAAAATATAAAGTGGTAGGAAAATGAGATTAATTAAAAAAACTCTTTTTTCATAACCCATGGCAACTTGCAAGGAGTGTGGAATCGTCACTAAGCATTGTGCTAAGGAGCCCATCGCAATCCAAGGCAGGATATGACCCAATTCGTAAGGTGAGGGTTTATGTAAAAAAAGTACTTGGATAATATTCGACGCCTGCATACACATTAAAGCAGCGATAGGAAATATTATGAGCTGAGTCGTTTCAAATCCTAAATTTAAATACATACGCATTTTTTTAGTATTTTTATTTTTAAATGATTGAACGAGAGAAGGGAAAATAGCATTAGATACAGGATATGAGAGAACAATTAACCCACTAGCAATGCTTGTCGCCGCTGTATATATTCCAAAATTGGATAAATTCAAGAATCTTGAAAGTATAATTTTATCAGCCTGCGCTAAACCTACTGCTAACAAAGATATGCCCGTTAAATACATAAGGCTTTGATAGTGTTTTTTATAAACATCCAAATATGAACCGAATGATTGAGTTTTACGTAGCGATATAAAGCTTAATAAAAAGATTGAAGTCTCAAGTATATTTATTATGAGATGCGCTGTAAAAAAAACCTCTAAAGGCATCTTATATAAGAATGCTACATAGAGACTAACAAAGATTCTAAGTAACGAAGCACTAGAACTGATGATATTAGGCAAATGATGGTGATGAAGACCAAAGTGAATATTTGTATAAAAAGAAGTGGGGAATCTTATGGCAGTAGAAATAAGAATTAAGGTAATGCATTGTTTCATTTCAGCATAAGAAATGAGATTAAATTTTATCCAATGATCCAGAAAATAAGGAATACACAAAAGGCTTAACGTTAAAAAAAATAAGCTGATCATCCAAATCGGGATCTCAAATGCTTTAAATAATTGACTTTTTTTAGCAAAATTTTTACCCATAGCGATTTCTTTCGATATTGCAATGGGTATACCAAAATCAACTAATCCTATAAGCGCCAAAAGCGTTGTCTGAATTCCAAGTAATCCAAGCGCTTCAGCGTTATAGGAATAAGAAATTAATGGTATTAAAATGAGGCCGGATATTAGGCCTAAAATTCTGGCCGTGTAATGAGAAAAAACTTGTTTTAAAAAAAACAAAATGTGTCTTCTAGATAGAAAAAAAACGCTTTAATTGTTGTCTTACGTGAAGTGGTAAAATTGCCCTCACAGGTTTTCCTAGCCATTTTAATATGAAAGATTTCACTTCCATACTAGGAGTTTCGGAACCTCTTAAGGATAAATCAGGAAATACCCCCTCTTTTGCTAGTTTTCGCAAAGCTGATCTAAACCATTTGCCCTTTCCAATCGCCATGTAATAATCGATTGCAGGTTTCCAAACGCCACATATGCTTCCAGGATAGGTATTATTAGAGCGTATAGAGGCGTTAATTTCAAACTCCCATAATGATTCACCCGGCCTAATAAGATCTAGCAACGCTTCTCTTCTCCAGATAGTGGCATGTGTATTGGTTCTATTAAGCTGTCCCATGTCCTGAAATCCAATATTCGGCTGCCCCGACATACCTCGCGAGGGTAATGGATCTGGATACAACCTCAGAGCATTTAGATCATATGTGTCCATTAATTCAAGGAGCGATGAAATTTCCTCCGGATTGACTTTTTTAGAGAGCATATAGTCTTCTAGCATCAGAAGCACATAAGTGCTTTCAATTTGAGATAAATGTTCGATTGCCCTTGATGACCAATTTGAATGCGCTTTTGCATGAAGCATCTTAACCTGGCAGTGGTCAAATTTTTTACGGACACTACCTAAGTAAATTTGATAAGGACAATCATTCCAGTATTTAAAAAAACATTGGAAAAAAGGAGACCAAACATCCTCATAAGAATCAAATGAGGAAACATAAACCACCATTTTTTTATTTTTGATAGGCATGAAATGATAAGTTAAAAATAAAAAATAAAAACAGCCAAAAGATTAAATATGTAAATAAAGGGTAATTTGACAGTGAAAATAAGGTAAGGGTTGTAAAAATTAATTTTTCATTAAAAAGCCGCTTCCTTAAAGCCCATAAAAAAGACCAAAATAACGTAAATGTCCCAATTGGACCAAAAGTAAGGTATATAAGATGATAACCATTAACAGGATGTTTTTCAAAGAAAAAATGAGTTGAAATTCCCGTACCAAAAAGAAAAGCAAAATTCGATGAAGGATTAAGCCTGGGTATTAACATTTCTCCGCTTGTAAATGATTCAGAGAATTTTATATTGTTAATATTGCTATGCTGGAATCTTTCAATAAAACTTCCGTCAGATTTAAAATTCATGATTCTATTTATTGTATTTGGATATTTATGGTAAGAAGGCTTGGACATCAAAAAAAATGCGCCCATAAAAGCAATAATGCAAAAAAAGTAAAAAAATAACTTTTTAAAGTTAACGAGGCTTAACTTATAGTTGTTGAAAAAATAACATCCAGAAAAAACAAATACAGAAAACAACCCCCAAAGAGAGCCTGAAAGAAAAATAGACAACAGTCCTAGACTAAAAATGATATGTTTTTTGTAAAATTTTAATAGAATAACAAGCATTAGAAACATATTTAACGCATAACTTGATGGCTCTGTAAACAATCCCGAAGCTCTATAAAAAAATACACTGTCTTCTGGAAAAATCCTAGAAGTTATATTAATGATCGATAGGTAATCAAGTTTGTAATGAAAAAAAATGTAAGATAAAAATTGAAAGTAGAAAGCAAGCAAATGAAGGCCGATAATAAAAACTAAAAACCTTCCAAAATGGATGCTTAAATTGAACACTAAACTACATATTATTAAAATAGACACGCCACAGATAATAGCAACAGATGATTTGTGATGATAATTTATCGCGCCATATATAGCCCAAATTAAAACAACAATCGAAAAAGGAAATAAATCAGACTTTTTTAAAAAGCTTTTATAAATTTCTCTACTTTTATTCATATACAAATAAAAGGAAAGTCCAATAATAATCAAAAAAGAAAGTAAATCAAAAATTCTAATTTGATCATTTAGTCTAAAATCCCATAGAGTTGATAGAAAAAAAATGATGGCTATGAAAAATAGCGGATAATTTTTATTTACATAAAGATAATTCATAAATTAACTTATCAGCACTTCATTAAATAAATTTTCCCATTTTTGAACAATTAAGTTGGTATCAAAATGACTAGATTTAGTTATATAAGCATTTTTGCTCAGCTGCATAAGGTGTTTTTCATTGATGATTAAATTTTCCATGGCTACTGCAAATTGATTCAATTTTTCATTATAGGTCTTGCCACCTACCAAAAGACCATTAATACCATTTTCTAAAATAGCCTTAATATTAGCGCAATCTTCTAGAGCAATCACTGGCAAACTATGACTCATCGCCTCAGCAACTACCAGACCAAATGATTCGTACTTCGAAGGTAGCGCCATAAAAGATGCTGAATTGTAAGCAGCGCTTATGTTTTTAATAGGCTTTTTAATCAGGATACGGTGCTCAAGCTTATATTTTTTAATTTGCGACATAAGTTCACTGTATAAATTTCCTTGGCCATAAATACGCAGGGTCCAATTTTTATACTTAAAAGCAATTAAATTAAATGCATCAATTAATAGTTTATGATTTTTTTGCTCATCAAGCCTTCCAATTGATAATATAAGCTTTCTTTTAATTAATGCATTTTTTTGTAAAAAATTATTTCTATTTTCATTTATAGGATTAGCTATCACAGTCATTTTATTTCTAATAAAAAATGGGTATTTAGACTTAATTTCAGTATTAATAACTGAAATTTTTTTGATGAATATGGAAGACAGCATCAATAAAAAAAATTCAAATCTTTTATTCGAATAATGCTCTATAACTATATGTTCACTAGCGATTATTTTCTTTTTAAGAAAAGCTAAAGATATGGACAATGGTATAAACATTGAATGCATAAAACCAACCACAATATCTGGATTTATTGTAGATACGGCTTTTCGTAAAAACCACATTCGTTTAATGCTATTGAATAACGTAGTTTTCTTGGCTGGAAGATTTAATTGAATTATTTGGATATTTGGATGTACATAATAAAATGGCTTAGATCCCCTCCTGTCATAAGAAAGGATCGTCACATCATGCCCCTTTTTAGCGAGCTGATTACATAAAATACATAAAACTTTTTCTGCGCCTCCAGGCGCTTTGTGAAGGAATTTTATTGCAAAAAGTAGCTTCATGGCACGGTCAAAGTTTGCTTATAAATCAAAATTTAAAGTATTTTCCCATAACTTTAACATCTTTGATGGCTCAAATGACTTTGAAAGATTTAATGATTGAGCGCCTAACTTTTTACGAAGCAATTTTGAGGCCATTAATTTTTGCATAATATTTTCTAGTTCATTAGGGTTGGTCAAAAAACCAGATTTTTTGTTCTTAATTAAATTATTAACTCCATCACATCTAATAAAACCTATGCAAGGCATGCCATGAGCCATTGCTTCTGCTAAAACATTAGGGAATCCTTCCCATAGGGAAGTAATGCAAAAGATATTAGCGTTAGTATAAAGATTTGAAACATTCTTAACTGGTGGGAGAATAAATACTCGCTTGTTCAACTCTAATTCATTTATAAGCTTTATAAGTTTTTGTTTCAAAGGACCTTCGCCGTAAATATATAAATCCCAAAGAGGAAATTTTTTGCTTAAAGCATGAAAGGCTATTATTTGCACTTGTTGATTTTTTTGACTACACAATCTCCCAATCGTTAAAATTTTATATCGCCCATCCTTATTGGACAAATCTGGAGTAGCAATGTTTTGGCTCGGTGTTATACAGTTTGAAATCACAACAATCCTTTTTCTCATTAAAAAAGGATATTGTTTTACATAATTGTGGAATTGAACTGTAATTTTGTTTACAAGATATAAAAGTAGAAAATTTATTGTAAATTTGGGCTGCTTTATTATGGAATAAAGTTGAAGGGAATTTCGTTCTGAACAAATAAAAAACTTCTTAAGGCCAAGACTGGCTACAAAAAAACGAAAAAGAAGGCCGTGGTGAAAACATACAAGATTAAACTTCTTAGCCTCTTTAAAAATTTTACGGATTGAGAGGATTTGTTTGACTCTAGAGTAAAAAGAAATTTTATTGTGGGGCGGAGAATTTCCAACTTTATGCCACCTCACTCTTTCGCTGATACGATAAAAGGATTTGGCGGATGGCAGATCAAGCGTAATAAGATGAACAGAATATAATTTAGAAAGATGATTAGCTAAGAAAATAATTTGCCTTTCAATGCCCCCTGCCATTTGGTTAATGGATATAGTTGCGAGAAAAATTGTTTTTTTCACAACTTTATCGCATCTACAATTAAAGAGGTGTTTTCATCTGGGTAGGACCACATAAATTCACTTTTCATATTTTCCTTGTTTTGACGACTCCGTCGGACAAGCCCATTGGTCCCATTCCATGAATTTAATGTTAATTTTCCATTTGCACTATACCCTTCTATTAAGGATACTTTAAAGCCTGATCTCATTAGGATTTTTTTTAGGGCATCATAGTTAAAGAGTTGTTTATGATCTTCAGCATCAGGTCCAATACCTTTAATTCCAACATTTCTTAAATATGAAGAATCTAAATTATATCCATCTGGGACAGCTATTCTTAAAGTGCCATTTTTCTTCATATGCGAATATATGAGATCTAATGCACTTTTTAAATCATTATCAGTTAAATGTTCAAATACATGCTCTGCCAAAATATTAGTAATCAGTTGTTTTCCTTTGAATACCGAATCCCAATCATGAGGATTTGAAATATCCAGCCACTGTTGATTAGTTGAATACCAACCTTTCTGATAAGTCAACGCCGCACCGACTATAATTTTAAGGGGTCGATTAAATAAGATAGGTACTTGAATTATAATTTTTCGCCAGCTGTATTTGATAGATTTTTCAAGCATTCTTAATTTGTAGCGAAGAACTGCTGGAATTAAGTATTTAATAATATTCATTTGCTCATTGAAATCTCATGAAAAAAACGAGCTGGGAGTGATCTAAAAATATGTGTGGTTCCAATGATGGGATATTTAAGTAAAAACCAAATTAAACTCGTGAGAAACATTATTTTTTTTTGGCTAAAATGATAATACCTAATTTTTGTCCATAGTATTGAATAACCAAGCATATTAATACTTTCTAAATATGTTTTGTATTTTTCTACTAAATACAATTCTGACTTAAATGCAATTTCGGGGTTCTTGTCTTCTGAAATAGTTGCAAATTGCGAAAAAACGTTTTTTTTAGTGCCGACAAAAAAACCTTTCATAAAACCAAGTCTTATTGCAAAATCAGCATCTTCTACTCTCTTCAGTTTTGTATCAAATAAGCCGACTTTTAAAAAAGTACTTTTTTTTGCAAATAATGTAGAAGCTGGAGTTCCAGCTCCAAAATATAGGCCTTTTTGTCTTTCATTAAATAACAAATAATTAACTATTGCCAAGCCATATGGAGGCTTTTCATGTGAACCGATAGCATTAATTTTGTATTTATATCCATTTTCATAAAATCTATGTCCTGAAGCATAACAAGCAACGAGTGAAGATGAATGCTTTTTTTCATAATAAGAGATCACTTTTATCTGCTCACTTAGTCGATTGGGTAAGCTTTGATCGTCATCGTCGAAAAAAGCAATATAATCGCCTTTAGCCATTTGGATAAGTCTATTTCTAGCTGCTGCTGCGCCCATATTTTTTTTGTGAATATAAAATGAAATATTTTTATATTTTTTTGCAAATTGTTTAATAATAGAAACTGACGAATCATAAGAACAATCATCTACAATCAATATTTCTTTATTGTTCCAATTCTGCCTAAGCGCTGAAAAAATAGCATCCCTAATTGAATTTTCCGCATTGTAACAAGTAATAGCTATAGAAATTAATGGTTGATTTTGTTTCTTCATTGACTGCTTCTATGATAATGGCTAAACAAGAAATTACTTTTTATGTTACGTATTGCAAGCAAAAATCTTCTCAAAGTTAAATAAGGATGCTTAAAAATACACTTAATAATTAGAGGTGCAAATAATTTAAAATCTTTTTTTAGCCATATATGTTTAACTTCAATCCATTTTATAGAAAAAGCGTACTCTCCGTATTGATCTATAATTTTTTTATGCTTGCGTAACAACATCAAATGAAATTTATATTCATTTTCGAGAGTTTTCCAGTTTTTTTTGAGCATGTACTGAATAACACAGGCCTTTTTAACACCAATAAAATGACAACCCAGCTCTGCAAGCCTAACATTTAATTCTGTATCTTCGCTCCTTCTAAAATTAACATCAAAGCCATTAGCAAATTTATAAGTGCTAACTCTTGCCATTTGAGAAGAAGTTGCACAACTTCCAAAGCCATCTTTTAAATATCTACCAAGTAATATTCTTTCAGAGACCGCTCTGCCATTTGGCGCATTAATAACACTCAATTCACCCATAGTACCTAATCTAATTGATTTTTGGTTCATATATTTAACTATTCTTGGCGTATGGCATAAAATTAAATGTACATTTTTATGTTTAGACTCATAGGTCAATATTCGTTTGAGTTGTATGTCGAGACGCTGTGGAATACTAATATCATCATCATCAAAAAAAGCGATAAAATCGCCACTGGCATGATCAATAATCTGATTCCTACAATAGGCAACACCTCGGTTTTGATTGTTTTTTAATATGCGAATTAACTTATTTTTTGAAGCAAGGTTTCTTAAAATTTGAAAGGTATTGTCTTTTGAGCAATCATCTACAACAATAATTTCAATGGGCTTAATAGTCTGACTATTAATTGATTTTAGTGCATTAACAACGCTTTTTTCAGCATTGAAAGTGGTTAGTCCAACTGTAATTGAATTACGTAATAATTTTGTATTATTCGTCATAAACTGCATTGTATATAACTTTTTCCCAGCGCTTATAAATTGCATTCGCTTGATATTTGTGGGATATTAATTTCGCGTTTTTACTCATTTTTTGCCTTAAATGGGAATTTTTCATTAAAACTTTTAATCCTTTAGCCAGTTCCTTGGCATTTCTCTTTTTGACCAATAAACCATTGCTCCCATGCTTAATAAGTCTATTAACCCCGTCGCAAGATGAAAAACCAACCGAAGGAAGCCCTGTAGCAAGCGCTTCTGCTAGTGAATTCGGAAAACCCTCCCAAAAAGACGGCAAACAAAATAAATGGGCTTTACTATATTCTTTGCTAATATTATTTTTAGTACTTAGTATTTTTATCCGTTTAGTTAAATTCAAATGTTTAATCAACTTTTGAAGTTCTTGTATTAAAGAACCATTTCCTATAATTTTAAGATTCCAATCATCAAATTCTTTTGCTAGAAATGAAAATGCTAAAACTAAAATTTCTAAATTTTTTTGGGTGTCCAAACGAGAAACACATAGCAATGTATATTGATTAATATCTTTTGATACTACATTTGCGAATAGTTTAGGAGTTGCAATTGGATTTGGTATAGTCACTATTCTTTTATTTAAATAAAAGGGGTAGCCTGCTTTATAAGCATCAAACTGAACAACAATTTTGTTTGCAAGGGAAAATAGATTGAGATAAAAAAAAGCAAAAAATTTATTAAGTTTAATTGAATACATAATTGGAGAGTTTCTCTCTGCCGCAATTAATTTTGTATTGGCAAGTAGGCTTGATGCATATATGACTTTATCACCACCCATTACAAAACCAATAAGGACATCAGATTTTATTGATTTGAGAACAGCCGTTAACCTGAAAAACTTTTTTAATTTATTAAAAAAATTGAGATCTGAGCCTAATTTGTGCCATTTAACATTTTTATCTAATGAGTAAAAAGTTTTTGAACCTGACTTATCCCAACTTATTAAATGTACACTATGTCCATTTTTTGTAAGTTGATTAGATAACCATATTATTGATCTTTCAGCTCCGCCTGTACTTCTGGCTAACCTAAAAAAGTAAAGAGAGATAATCATTAGAAGTAAGAAGTAAATTAGCTTAATTTATTTAAATAAAATTTTAAGGGCTATTATGTATTTAAGAATATAATAGTTACATCATTTGATATATATAATCTTTAATTGAATTTAGTTTAGTCTTCTTTGATATCTTTCTTCTTTTGTTAATTAATACAATTAAATTTTCAACTATAATTTCATTATAAAAAAATGTATGACTTAATTTATTCTTGATGAAGGGATTTTTATTGACAATATCTAACGCTGAGTATTTATTTTTATTCTTTTGATCTATGAATGTAGTTGAATTAGTAATAAAATTTGAGTGAAAATATCGTTTATTTTTTTTAATATCTAAGACATGCCAAAATATAAATCTTATATAGCGATCTAAACAAAAAAATCGATTAATCCAGCTCATATTTTTTGCTCCATAATTCATTTTCAGTCCATTTAGGCTGATCTTTTCTAAACAAAAGAATATCTTCTAATAATATTGCATCGATTTCACTTCGCATCATGCATCTATATGCATCTTGTGGCGTCATAACAATAGGTTCACTTCGTAAATTGAATGATGTATTGATTAGCACTGGCACGCCTGTTCTTTTATAAAATTCATCAAGAATCTTTCTAAGTTTAAATTCTGAATTTTTGGATACAGTTTGAATTCTTGCGGACTGATCAACATGAGTTACTGCAGGTATTAATGATCGCTTTTGATTTAGTCTTTCTGAAATAGAATTGCCTTGCTTACTATTTACTGTTAGCTGTTTAGACTTTTTAACATCTGCTACTAATAGCATATAAGGTGATGCCGTATTTAGTTCAAACCATTCTGATACATTTTCTTCACGAATAACTGGAGCAAAAGGCCTAAATGACTCTCTAAATTTAATTTTCAGATTCATATGTTTTTGCATTTTAGGATCCCGAGCATCTCCAATAATTGATCTTGACCCTAAAGCTCTTGGTCCAAACTCCATTCTGCCATCAAACAAACCAACTACCATGCCCTGCTCAATCAGATCAGTAATAATTTTTATGGCATTATTTTCTGTTAGTTTCTGATAAGGAAAGTCATAAATATTTAAAAAGTCTATAATTTCATCATTTGTATAAGCTGGCCCTAGTCTGGCAAAACACATTAAGTCATTGCCATAGCTTCGACGAGTGCTTTTTTTATTTTCTGAATTCCATATGGCTAAAGCAGCCCCGAGAGCACTTCCAGCATCCCCTGAGGCTGGCTGTATCCAAATATTGTCAAAGATTTTCTCTTTTAAAATCTTACCATTACCCACACAATTTAATGCAACACCCCCTGACATACAAAGATTTTTTGCTTTAGTCAATTGCTTAGCATGTCTTGCCATACTTACCATAACATTTTCAGTTATATATTGAATTGATGCAGCAATATTAAAATGAATTTGCTCAAGAGTTGACTCAGGCTTTCTTCTAGGAATCTGAAATAGATTTATCCATTCATTTGTGATGATTGGACCTATTCCAGATAAATTAAAATATTTATTGTTAAGAGAAATTGAACCATCTTTGTGAGCTCTCAAAATTTCATTCTGAATTAGTTCAGCAAATTTTGGTTCACCATATGGAGCCAAGCCCATAACCTTGTATTCTCCACTATTAATCTTAAAGCCAAGAAAATATGTTGCGGCAGAATAAAAAAGCCCTAAAGAATTTGGATAATTCATTGTTTTCAATAGCTCAATTTTCGAGCCCTTCCCGTGAGAAATTGATGCAGTCGACCATTCACCAACTCCATCTATAGTTAGTATTGCAGCATCCTTGTATGGCGAGGGGTAAAAAGCTGAAGCTGAATGGGCATGATGGTGTTCGACAAATTTAATTTTGCCATTAAAGTCAGGAAAGTTAATTCGTATAAATTCTTCAGGATTTAATTTACCATTATCCCAATCATTTAAAATGCTATCAAATTGTTTTAGAGCGGTATATGTCGATTGAACTGACATTTCAGCAATAATTCTATCTAAAACTAATTTTGTGTTTTCATAAAAAGCAATGCAGTCGATAGAGCTCTCTTCTATGCCAGCCTCCTCAAGGCAATAATTAGACGCAAGACGCGGAAAACTAGAATCATTTTTTATTCTTGTAAATCTTTCTTCTTGAGCGGCAGCAATAATCTCTCCATCCTTTATTAAACAAGCTGCAGAGTCATGAAAAAAACATGATATTCCAAGAATTGTATAACTCATAAAGTTAATTAAAACATCTAGAGGTAAGCAAAAAATCAGTTATCAGTCTATGTCCAAATGGCGAATAATGGCCATCAGAAGGAATAAATAGACTATCTTCTAACCTTGAGGATAGCCTCTTAAAAGATTGACTGACGTCAATAACATGAAAATCAGACGAATCAGAGAGAGAATAATAGAAATTCAAAACGGCATTAATTTGATTTGATGATAAGTCTTTTTTAGATGGTAGTGGCATTATAATAAGTTTAGCCCCATATTCATCAGAAGTAATTGATATAGCCTTGATTATGCTGGCTGTTAAAATTTGACCTTCTGGAGATAAATTAGGATATTTATTTAAAAAAAATGAGGTTGATGACATTTTCTTATATAAAGATCTAAAGATATTTTCAAAATCTGCAATTAATTTTGAAAAATTAGAATAATCATGAGCAAAATATTTCCATTGAGGAACAGGAACATTTTGTAGAACTATATCATTATTTTTCATTATAAAGAATGGTTTAGATCGCTTTGTTATTCCGCCGTGAAGTGGATCAATAAAAGATCTTTCTCCTACTAAATTTCTATTTGCACATCCTGTATAAGGGGAAAGTAAAACTATATTTGGCCGTATAATTGGAATCAAATCTTTCAAAATTAAGTATTGCTGATCATGGCCTGAGCCTGGTAAGGCTGCATTATATATCTCAATATGATCATCATAGTAAGTAACTAAGTCAGAAAAACGGCAGGAGTTTGCAACACCATCCCCGGCAGAGAAAGAACATCCAATAATTAATATTTTTGTTTTCTTTGACGATGAAAATTCATCATTGTTCAGAAAAGTTCGAAAACCATAATTGTTTGTTTTTAAAAAATACCCTGGCATACTAAGGTCAGAAGAGAGAAGTCTTATGTTCAAATTAGGGCGATAACTATATCCCCAAATATCATGTTTCTTAAAAAAACCTCTATGATTTAAAATTTTTGGTGGATTTAACATAAAAATACTGTAGGTATATTAATGAAAGTGCTCCATAGTTTTTTTATTTAAGAAATCTAAATTGCCTTTTTACCCAAATTTTTTAATAATTCGTGAAAAATTTAGGGTGTTTACCTAATATCTTTTAAATATAAATGGTAAATTGTAATTAAGAGAGTGCTTTTTTGAAAAAATTTATTGTCTCCTTAAGCCCGTCATCAAGATTTACTTTTGGGCTCCAATCTAATTTGGAAGTTGCTAACTTAATATTAGGCTGTCTTTGGACTGGATCGTCTGATGGAAGATCTTGAAAAATTAATTTACTTTTAGACTCGGTCATATATAAAATTTTCTCTGCCAACTCAAGAATTGTAAATTCCCCTAGATTTCCCAGATTTACTGGCCCAATAAAATCATCTTCCGAACTCATCATCTTAACAAAGGCGTCAATCATATCGTCTACGTAACAAAAGCTTCTTGTTTGACTACCTTTTCCGTATATTGTTATGTCATTCCCCTTTAAAGCTTGAACAATAAAATTACTGATTACTCGCCCATCATTTATTTGCATTCTAGGGCCATATGTATTGAAAATTCTCACTACTTTAATTTTTAGATTATGCTGCCTGTGATAATCAAAAAATAAAGTTTCGGCACATCTTTTACCTTCATCATAACAACTTCTTAAGCCAACGGGGTTGACTCTTCCCCAGTAACTCTCATCCTGAGGATGAACTTCCGGATCCCCATAAACCTCGCTTGTGCTAGCCTGTAAAATTTTAGCATTTAATCTTTTGGCTAAACCGAGCATATTTATTGCACCATGCACACTAGTTTTTGTTGTTTGAACTGGGTCTTTTTGGTAATGCACTGGTGAAGCGGGGCAAGCTAGATTATAAATCCTGTTAACTTCAATATATAACGGCAAAGTAATATCGTGGCGAAGCAGTTCAAACCGCGGATTATGCAACAAATGACTTATATTATTTCTTGAGCTTGTGTAAAAATTATCAAGACAAATAACTTCTTCTCCATCATTGATTAATCTATCACATAAAAAAGAACCAAGAAATCCTGCACCACCAGTTATTAAATTCATGAATAAAGCCTAAATAAAGATAAATCTAAGAGGGTATAACATCATGCTTAATTCCTTTATTAAAAAACTCTTTCATAAACAATCTAAATTTTAGTTTAGTTTCAAATATTTCCCTAGCTTTGACCTGAGCTCTTAAAATTTCATCTGGCGACCTGGTTGCATGCCAAGTTTTTAGAATAGTAGGTATATTTTTAATATTCTGATGATCAACAATAATACAGAATTCACTATAATCAATTTTGTTATGATAAGGTAAGGCGCATAATGTATCAATCAACACAGGGATTCTTCCTGCGCTAAGAATTTCAAAAAATCTAAAAGAAAAATTACCCGCACCTTTGACCGAAAGATTATAAAGATTTCTTTGAATGTTCCCAATAAATTCTTTTCTCACTATTGAAGAGAGGCCTTTTGACCACATTGGCCTTCCTAAACCCCAATAATTTCGCAAAGTAAAATCACAATGAATTTCAGAATCAGCCAATAAAATATTGACAGCTTTCTGTCTAAAAAAAATTCCGGACCTAAGATATTTATATTTGGGGGAAAAAAATCCTAGAATAGTATATAAGTAGTCCCTTTTTCCGGCCTTAAAAAAATTATGTAATATAGAGTTTACATCTTTATATGTTTGACCAACAAATCCTATAGATAATTTATTCACTTTATTTAAAAGACTAAACCTAGCTTCTGATCTAAGGCTACTTATCAAAGGCGGACAAATAAATTCATTCATTTTTAGTTCATTTCTATATTTACTGCATCGCAAAATTATAGAATTTTTAATATTTATATCCATGAAATTGTCCCCAAATTGAGCAATTACGAGAGGCTTCGAAGCCTCTTTGGATAATTTTACAAAATGATTAATAAAATTTTCTGAGGGAAGCTTTACAAGAAAACTATAGTCAATGGGAATTAAAATGTAGTCTGCATCATTAATATCATTTGTAATATTTAAAATTGGATTTTTTATTAAATCGAGAAACTCCTTTTCTCTAAATTTTTGATATGTAACATCGTCTACTTCGGTTTTCAAAGAATGTCTAACAAATGGTAATAGTGCAGCGCCATGAAGTTGGGAAAATTTTTCAGAATAAATTTTGTCACAGAAATATTTAATTGTCATAAATATGGCTTTATCTATAGTTGTGGTTTAGAAAACCTTGGAATTTTGAAGGTTTTATATTGCCTAGAACTTAAATCAAAAATTTTATTACAATATTTTAATGTCTTTTGCCTATGAGATATGATTATTAAAGTTAAATGCTTGTAGTTACTATTAATAGATTTGAGCAGCCTATCCTCGGTTACGCTATCAAGAGCATTTGTAGCCTCATCTAAAATTAAAATTTCATTTTGCTTATATAACGCTCTTGCAATACCGATTCTTTGGAGTTGCCCCCCTGACAATTGAGCGCCGCGCTCTCCAACTAATGTATCAAATTTTAAAGGAAGCCTCTCAATAAATTTGCTTAGCTGTGATATTTCAGCAATCTTCTTTACAAGATTATCATTTATATCAACTAATTCAACTCCTAGCGCAATATTTTCTCTAATGGAAGAATCAGAAAGATAAATATCCTGTGGCACATGTGAAATCATAGATTGCAATAAAAATCTATTTTTATCATTTATATCGATATTATTGAGCCTTATAATTCCACCTTTTGGTTTAAGAAGACCCATTAGAATATTTAGCAGAGTGCTTTTTCCAACTCCTGAAGGTCCCACAATACCAACAATATCACCTCGCTTTATTGTCAGATTTAAAGATTGAATCACTGGAGATTTTTTATAAGAATAGAAATAATCTATATTGATAAGATCGATTCTATTAAATTTAAAACTAGAATAGTTCTTAAGCAGCCTCCTTGAAATCTTAATATGGTTATAAGAATTATTCAGTAATTTTAATGTTTCACGCGCTGAAAATTCATTGCTTATTGTTACAATAAATGATTGATACAGCTGCTGAAGGATCGGAAGTAATCTCTGGGCAGCAAGTGCAAGCAAGCCGATAGTAGGAATTATTGCATTAATATTGTCATTTTCTAGCTTTATATATAGAAATATAAAAGCAGAAAATATTACCATAGCAA
>SXGR01251775.1_pt1 | contig 27579 bp, 20 predicted proteins | sample 3174711 | NCBI WGS metagenome assembly SXGR01 (sample SAMN11356860, study PRJNA531348) | freshwater metagenome | isolation source: freshwater sample F1-60 | place: China: Fuxian Lake, Yuxi | collected 2017-12-25
ATGTCCTAGGCCCCTAGACGATGGGGACGTGTGAGGCTGCTCAAGGGTACCTGCGATTAGATGGGCAACCAAACCTTCATTGATGGGGGCAAGAGAGCCACCAGAGGGCTATTGCAGGCCTTACTAGCCGTCTTTGGACAATATTGATCCCGCTTTAGTTCAAAGCCCATTTCACAGTGATAGTGACCGTCACATCCTGCTCGCCTAAATCGATCTCCACCGATTCAGCATCTGCCGATGCCTTTGCCATAGGAAATGGAGATGAGTAGACAGGTGATGACTGCTCCTCAAGGGATAGGACCTTGCCGATCGATGTTCCAAGAAGCTTTGCATACGAGGCGGCCTTTGACTTTGCATTGGTAACGGCGGCTGCGCGTGCATCCTCTGTTGCAACCGATGGATTTAAAGTCACGGGAATTACTCCGCCGAGTTGAACGCTCTCACCTCCTGCAGTGACAACGGCTTCAATGATGCTGCCAGCCTTTGATGCCGTGCGGACCAAGACATCAAATGACTGTGACGCACGATAGCCAGTAATCCTTGTACCGGTCTCTTGTGTCCAGTTGTACTCAGGGTAGACAGAGATTGATGCCGAACGAATATCTTTTACTGCTATCCCGGCAGTCTTGAGCGCTGTGCGCACAGCGGCTGCAGATTTTGTTGCAGCAGATAGTGCGGCGCTATTTGTTGCACTGATAATCGAGACAGTTGCGTTAAAGCGGACTGCATCTGGCACGACCGAGACAGTGCCAACACCGGTGACGGTGATGTAGCGAGTTGTTGCCGTCTCTGCACTATTTGCTGGGATTGCCAGTGCAATCACTCCTGCAACGCTGGCTACTGCGAAAAGGGATGCGATAGTGCGAATGTTTGTAGCTTTCATACCTTAAGTATCGCGTAATTATCGTCATTTAGGTTAATAATCTCTGTGAGAAATGAGAGAATCGCAGGGTGAGCCACTTCATCCTAGAGCCCAGCGCAGCTGCAATCCAAGCGGCTGCTGCGAGTTTGATGGCTGGTAATTTAGTGGCCTTTCCAACCGAGACCGTCTACGGTCTTGGCGCAGATGCTTCTAACGCTGCAGCCGTTGCTCGGATTTACTCGGTCAAGGGGCGGCCTGTGGATCACCCATTAATCGTGCATGTGGCATCTGCGGATGCATTGGGTAAGTGGGCTAAGGACGTGCCAGAGTATGCAATTAAGTTAGCTCGTGATTTTTGGCCAGGGCCGATGACTCTTGTATTAAAGCGATCTAAGTTGGTTGGAGATTTCATAACAGGTGGCCAAGACACAGTAGGTGTGCGAGTGCCAGAGCACCCCGTTGCACTTGCCTTACTTGAAGCCTTTGAAAATCTTGGTGGCAAGGGAGTGGCAGCCCCAAGTGCTAATCGCTTCGGTCACGTCTCACCAACAACGGCGCAGGCCGTTCGTGATGAACTCAGTGAGCATCTTCATGCCGATGATCAGATTCTTAATGGTGGTCCTTGTGCGGTCGGCGTTGAGTCAACGATCATCGATTGCACGGGGGCTGCGCCACAAATCTTGCGCCCAGGAGCCATTACCGCGGCGATGATTGAAACGAGTACCGCACTACAAATGATGAAAAAGAGTGATGGATTAATTAGCAATTCAACAAACAAAAAAGGCGAGATAGATTCTTTTGAGCAAATTCGTGTCAGTGGCTCATTGGAAACCCATTACGCACCGAAGGCAAGAGTCTTTCTCTGTGAGACACCAGTAAATGGTCAGGGCTTCATCGCTCATGCAAATATCCAAACCCCCGAGGGCGTCATCCGTTTGGCATCACCGCGAAGCGATGAGGAGTTTGCCCAGCTGCTTTATTCGGCTCTGCGTCAAGCAGACTCTCTCGGTTTGGCTGAAGTAGTAGTGGTGCAGCCGATAGGGATCGGCATTGCAGTTGCTATCCGAGACCGCTTAGCCCGCGCAGCCAACGGGCGTTAGCACGGGGTGAAATCTCCGATACGCTTGTCATCGCAGCGAAGTGACAGGCGTCAAACCCAGTAAATCAGCGTGCAGTGGGGCCTATAGCTCAGTCGGTAGAGCAACGGACTTTTAATCCGTGGGTCGACGGTTCGAGCCCGTCTGGGCCCACCCATTGACCTAACTGAACCCCACGGCCAAAGCCTTGGGATCAAGGAGGCCCTGCCTCACCCAACTGTGCCTCCTAGGAGTGTGCCCATGTGCCTTAATTGCCAAGCTGGGCCCAACACGCCCCGAACCCTCAATACCGACTTTAGGCTTGCCCATCCCTTAGACTTTAGGCCTGAGTCCGGCAGGGTCATTTGGCCACGCCTTTCGGCGAAAGCCCTGTCCCTACCCAAACATCCCCTACTTCCTCCCACTAGCCCTTGATTCACAGGCAATCCTTACATCGAGCCGCTAGATTCCAAGGCACCTAGCCAAACCACCTCAGATCCACCTCAAAGCACCTCAGATTCGGCACCAGATCCACAGAAATATCCGCCAAGGGCGCAACATTTGGCCCCCGGCGGTGTCTTAACTACTAGAGGGCAAGACGTTGTCTCTCTAGTACAAACTCGCGGGAGTTACTCACATGGCACTATTGAAGTCGAAAGCGGCGAAAGCAGCTGCAGCGACCGATGCCGCCCGCATATTGAGCGCCAATCCCGCATCCGCGCTCGAGGCTACAACAACCCCAGGTGCAACCGCTGACTGGTCTATCGCACAGCTATCGGCCATCTACACAGAACACCGCACACAGCTCGTCTCACAGGCACGGCGCATCACCCGCGATGAGGCCGAGGCCCATGAGGTAGTTCAGGAGGCCTTCCTCAAGTTCATGCTCGCCGCCCCTGATCTCGATACATCAGATCGGGCGATCGCCTATCTGCGCACCAGCGTTACCAACCTGTCGCTAAACGTCATCCGCGCTCGCGGTGCACGTCCAAACCTGGTTGCCATCGATGCCGATACCACTCAGGAGCGTCTGAACGAGATCGCATCTGAGAACCACATCGATCTCGATACCACCATCACAGCGGCAGAGGATGCAGCGATTATCCGCGAGGCACTCTCTCGCCTGACCCCAGATCAGCGCACAGCCCTTGTCATGTGGGAGATGGAGGGACGCAGCACAGATGAGATCGCAGCAGCGCTCAAAACAACTCCAGCGAATGTTCGCCACATCCTTGTGCGCGCTCGCAAATCCTTTGTTCGCGTTTTGGGTGATTGGGTCATCGATGAAGAGTCCGGCCTAACGGCGCTGAACGCTCTCTCAACAACGTATAAGAAGGCCACCGCCCTTGCCCAAAAATCCAGCAAGGTCGCCCTCTCACTCCTTCTTATCGTTACAGCATTCTTAGGCTTTAACTCCATGACTGGCAAGGAGGCGCTCATTGCGCCAAGCACAACAGACTCTGCCGTCATCTCTGGCGCAAAACCAAGTGCACAGACACCAGCTGCTCCATCGACTAGCGCAACGGCAGCTGCTAAGAAGGCACAGGCCGCAGCAACAGCGGCTGCTAAGAAGGCACAGGCCGCAGCCCTTAGCGTGAAGATCCCAGCGCTTACATTCTTTGGCCTAGATAAAGAGGGCATCCCAACGGCCTTTACCATCACCGATGGAAATAACATCCCCGGCACAGCCCGCCTCACAAAGGGTGTGGCAACTGCCGGTGCAAATGGCATCCTGATTAACAACCAGTTCATCACAGCATCGGTGGGCCCAAATATTCTCCTCGATCAACTCATCACAGTCGATGGCAGTGGCACTCGCTATAGCACTAATGGGATCAACATCGGCTGGATCGGTAACTGGAACTCTGTAGAGGTCACATCCACCGATACATCCATCACCCGCCTTGCCAATGGCAGGCACTTGATCACAGCCACCTTCAATATCGGCTACTTGAATGAATCAGATTTGATGATCCCAACTGGGGCTCGTGGCTATGACTTAGCCGATGCGCCCAAGTCGATCACCACACGCATTCTGATGAATGCGGGCAAGAGCACCATCATTGCGCAGGCAGTGCAGGTGAATAACTAAATAGCTTTCCTCACCGGGTCCGGATACGCGGTGGGGGATTTGATGAATCAGCACGTGCGATTCATCGAAACGAACCAGAGAGATCTGGTTCAAGCCGAGAGCGAGAGATTCTCGAACTCGACTAATCGAAAGGAAACAAATGTCTACAAAGACAACCTTCAAGCGCATAGCGCTTGTAACAGTTGCCGCTTTGGGCTTTGGTCTTTTGTCAGTTGCGCCTTCAACGGCGGCTCCTTCATCAGATACTTTGACCATTGATTCCGCTACAGATACGGTCCTTCTTACTGCGGCAGCAACTGCCGTAGTAACCCAGACCTTCCTTGGAACCGGCGGCGACACAATGACAATGACTGCGAGCCTTACTAGCTCGCCTTCGGGTAACACGATCATGCCAGTAATCTCATCTACCACAGGAAGTACTCCTGGGTTCCCTACTTTAAATTCCGCCACCATAACCGGTACTTATATGGATACACGTAACCAAGGTACGTATGGTTTAAATACCTTGAAGTACAACTTGACACTGCCGGCTACATCGCTTGCAGGAACCTACGTAATCAGACTTACTCCAAACATCACTTCACAGACTCTATCTGCACAAGCTTCAGCAATTACGTGGACAGTGACAGTGACAGGTGGAACTCAAGCAGATGACACTACAACATCGATTCGCCTGAGCGCCGGCTCTACCACGCCTGCATCCTCCACTGGTTCAGCCGATTCAACAGTCAATGTTTCGGTAGGAAGTGCTGCAACTCGTGCTGCAACAATTGTTGTAACACCATTGGCAGAAAATGTAGCAACAACTGGATCTTCAGTTGTTACAGCGACCATTACAGGTCCTGGTTACGTACGAGTTGGTTCGTCAAGCACAGCCAATTCGAATATCAAAACTGAGACTGCGGGTTTTGCTCCAGCTACAACACCTATATACGTATACGTATATGGAGATAGTAACGCTGGTACTGGAACAATCACCATTACAGTTGGTACAACAACCAAAACTGAGACAGTCACATTCTATGGAGCAGGTGCAACGATAACTACAGCAACAAACGCATCTGTTATCGACTCTGGTTCTGGTGCATCATCGACGACGATAATCACGGCAACCGTTAAGGATGCCAACGGAAACCTCGTTCCAAATTATACCGTCTATGCTGTTTCAGCCTCTTCGAGTGTATTTTCAAGCACCTCTGGGACAACAGGTACAACAGGTACTGTGGCACTTAGCGTCCTTGGACTCACAGCTGGAACTTCAGACGTTACAGTACAAAACGTCGCATCTGGATCAACTGCTACTGTCTCGGCAGCAGCTGTTTCAATCCGTGCAGGACAAGATCTTGCCAGTTCAGTAACAATGACTCTGGATAAGGCAACTTACACACCAGGTGAGGCAATGCTTCTTACCCTTACCATCAAGGATGCAGCTGGAAATCTAGTTGCTCCAGGTACACACAATGTGTTATCAACAACTCTCAAGAGCACTAGAGCTTTGAGCGTTGCTGACACTATGCCAGGGGCTGGAATTGTTACAGTTGGTTCAACTGGCGCAATGGGCGCCTCTACCACTGTCCGCCACGCTGGGTATGGAGTCGTTACATATGCACTTAGCGCTCCAAATACATCAGGTGACTTCACGCTATCTGCAACAGCAGGAGCCGATAATGCATCTGCTGGAAGCACACTCTCAATAACAGCAACTGTTGGTAAGTCAGCTAATGAGATCGCAGTTGATGCAGCAATCGCAGCATCAACAGCGGCAGGCGTTGCAGCAACAGCAGCAGCTGAGGCAGCAACCGATGCAGCAACAGAGGCAATCGATGCAGCCAATGCTGCAACAGATTCAGCCAATGCAGCAGCAGAGGCTGCAGATGCAGCAACAGCTGCAGCACAGCAAGCTGGCGAAGATGCAGTAGCAGCAGCTGAGGCCGCACAAGCAGCCGCAGTTGATGCAGCAGCAGAGGCAACAGAGGCTGCAAATGCAGCAACTGATGCCGCTAATGCAGCAGCAGAGTCAGCAGATGCAGCAACAGCAGCAGCTCAAGATGCATCAGATGCAGTAGCTGCTCTATCTACTCAGGTGGCAACACTTATCTCTGGCCTCAAGGCTCAGTTGACAGCGTTGACTAACCTAATAGTCAAGATCCAGAAGAAGGTAAAGGCTTAATAAGCCCCCTTTGATCTGATCAAGATCTAGAACCGAAGCCCGGCTCCCTCGCAAGAGGGGTCCGGGCTTCGGCCTTTCTATCACCTCTCAAGTAGGCTTGGAGCCATGCTTGACGCCGCAAATAAAACACTACTGGGGCGGATCGTTCTGATTGCAGTTGCTGCCGTGACCCTAGTTGTGGCCCCATATACAGTCTTAGATCCTATCAATCTTCCCAAATTAACAACCTTGGCATTTTTTGCAGTCATTGCACTCACGGTAATGGTGCCTGGAATTAGAAACTTATTTAGATCCGAATTTCGAGCCCTTGCCATACTCGTATCTCTCTTTATTCTTCAGATTTCTCTCACCCTATTATTTTCTGGTGCAAATATAGGTGCCCAGATTTATGGCACATATACTCGCAATACCGGAGCCCTTGCCTATATCTCTCTTGCGCTTCTATTACTGAGTTCATCTCTTGTATCAGATAGAGAGTTTTTGAGGCGATTTATGGGCTTAACGCTTATTATCGGCGCTTTTTTAATTCTCTATGGCAATATCCAGTATCTAGGGCTTGAGCCCTTACCTTACACAAATGCATATACTGTCAATGCCCCAACAGGGACCTTCGGTAACTCTAATTTTCAATCTGCCTTCATGGGCTTGATCGCCGTCGTGGCCTTTGCGATGGCTCTCAATTCCGCCTTCATACTTCAGGCAAGGATTGGGTTAGCCTTGATGGGTTTTGGGGCGGTAGTTGTGATCTATGAAACCCTTTCTAGTCAAGGGTATTTGAACTTTGTCGCCGGTATTGGGGTTGTCGCCATACTGTGGCTATTTATGATTCAGCGAAAAGCACTCGGAATTGCAGTTGCTGGCTTAGGTTTTCTAGGAGGCAGCTTAGTCTTCTTAGCTCTTATAAATTCAGGTCCACTTGCACGGTTCATCTATGACTCCTCTATCGCTGCGCGTGGTTATTACTGGCGGGCGGGCATGAAGATGCTGATCGATCATCCAGTTTTTGGGGTGGGTATGGATGGTTATATTAATTGGTATAGAAGATCGCGTCCTGCAGATTATTTTGAAAATGGATTCTTCTCCTTCTCTGACTCTGCGCACAATGTTTACTTGGATATCGCATCAAGCGGGGGTTTTGCACTCCTTGGTGTCTATGTCACTCTTTCTGCCCTGGTTATTACTTCGGTAGTACGAGTCGTAAGGCGTAATGATGGCTTTGATCCTTTTTTTGTTGCCACTGTTGGGGCATGGGTCGCATATCATGTCCAATCATTTGTCAGTTTGAATCAACTGGGTCTGGCTACTTGGGGTTGGGTGCTTTCAGGATTAATCATCGGATATGAGATTAATACGCGGGTGAGGGATATGAATAAAGAGGTATCAACGAAAGTAAAGTCCACAGGCAAGAAGGCAAGGGTCTTAGCTCAGTCTCTATCAGCCAAGACCATCCTCTCCCTCTTTGCAGGAACGATAATTGCTGCACTAGTAGCCGTGCCTGTTTACTCTGCAAACGCGCAGTTTTATGCAGCTTTGAAAACTGGTGATATTAATAGCATCGAATCCGCCGCTAGGCAAAAACCGAGGGACGAGAGGCGACTCTATGTTTTGGCTGGTATTTACCGCGATAATATGGCTGATATCAAGGCTATCGCCGTCCTTCGCGATGCAACCGTGCGTTATCCAGATTCATTTGATCTCTGGAACCTCTGGATGACGATCCCTACCGCATCGCCAAGTGATGTAGCAAGCGCAAAGGCTCAGTTGAAGAGATTAGATCCACATAACCCCGACTTTAAGTAGGCCCCCTCAATTGATGGCCCCGGTTTTATCAAACTTTATCGATAATGAATTATGGTTAGGCCTTAGAAGAGTCAGATAGGAGCAGATGTGTTGACCCTTGTCACTATTACTTTTGCCATCCTAATACTGATGCTTGCACTGGGTTTTGTCCCGGGCTCGATTATCACGGCGGCGATATCTGGTGGTTTACAGAGCCGAGGCCCCATCGCCTTAGGTTTAAGTGTCGGAATCGGCTTTGCAATCTCTAGCATCGCAGCGGCATGGGCCTTTGGAGTGTTCGGGGCAGATAACTATCTATTTTCTCTTATTGGCCTGGCCGTTACATCGATGGGCCTGTTATTCATTCCAAAGGTGAGAAAATCCTTGGTCATCTGGCGAGAGTTTGTCCGTTGGGATCTTCTCTTACTATCGACCCCCTTTATCACCGCTTTCTATAGCAGGCCCTATTGGGGCGGTGCCACCGGTCTTCGCATCAGCGCAGGTAGTGGGCCAGACATCCCACAGAATCTCATGACGGCACTTGCGCAACCTCGAGTTGGCTCAACATGGAGCCAAGGTCGCGATAATTTCTTGAATTTCCTTGGGGATAAGAATTTAAGTGAGGCGGTCTATCACTTGTATCAACTACCCTCAATGCAACAGCAGGCAGGCGTTGACTATCTCATCTATGGCACACGATGGGGATTTAGCATTCCATTTGCCCAACTCTTGCGCCTTGACCCTACCTACATCATTGCCGGACAGGGAATCACTATCGCAGTTGGCCTTGCCGCACTTGGCTTGATAATCTTTGCCTTCTCAAGACTGGTCTTCTCTCATCCTGCATATTCATTCCTACTTTTAATCGCTTCAATCTCATCTGCCCCCATCATGATTCAGGTCTTTAACGGGGGAATGGCGCAGGCTTGGGCTCTTCCCGGGATCGCGATTTTATCCGCTGTTTTATTATTGACGATCTATCTGAAAAGTAAAGATGAACTCACACCTACCGCTTTGAGAGCCCTTGTCGCACTCTCTGGCTTTGGCTGGCTTGCCAATGCCGTGACCTATATCGATTCGAGCATGACTTTAGCGGCCGTCTTTGCAATCACAATCATCTTTTTGGCAATCTCTGGCAGATACGTTCTCAGTGTCAGCCTGGCCAAGACGTTGTTTTTAGGTGGAATCACCGCTGCCATTATCGTTGCTCCTTATACCTATGCTGCGATTAGCACGATGAGTATCCGCTTAAAACTGGCATCTGGCACTGGTATTTTGTTTAATCACTGGCCACTGCCCTCTGAGATGTTGGGTCTCATTAATATCTGGACAGGAAAGGCAGGAACACCGCGAGATCCGATTGTTATGCTGATTGGCATATTATTTTCTGTCGCGATTATCTGGTTAGTTGTCAAAGGCCTCTTTAGCAAAGTTGCTTGGGATAAATCACTCTCAATTCTAGGGCTATCAATAATTATCATCTGTGGCGCTGTCGCGCTCTGGGCCAAGAACACAAGTCTGAGCAGCAATTACTCGTATGTAAAAGTCGCCACGTATGTGACTCCACTTCTACTACTCATTATCGCTGTGAAAATCTCTCCAAATCCAGGAGTAAAGAAGTCGAAAAATAAGAAGAAGGCTTCACTATCCTGGCTGAATATACTGACCCCCATCACATGCGTTGTGATCTTGGTCGCATCGACTATTCAAATCAATACACAGCTACTAAAAAAACAGGAATTCTCATTTCCTCCAGGCATGGCTCAGATTTTAAAGGATGAGGCCGCTCAGGCTGAGTTAAATAATTACAACTACCTGACCTCATATCGCTCGCTGAGCAATGTCCTTGGATTTTTAGGTGATACTCACTGGATAGGTAAGGCACCGAACGATATTTTGCTGACAACGCGTATGGATAGGCAGATGCGTATCATCTGCTTTAGTGTCGACACTCTTTGCACACCTAAGACCCCACAGATCGATAGCCCTGCCCTGGCGCGCTATAGCATCAAGGTTTTTCAATCCCCAATCACAACACCAGAGTATGCAGCCCTTAAGCCTTTAGATCGCTTTCATGCCGCCATGGATGCGGTGGGCCAACCACGATTTGAGGTTCCTGATCGCTTCGTTGGCGGCAATCCATTGCTTAAACCAAATACATGAGGATTCTTATCACTGGCTCCTCGGGTTTTTTAGGTTCATGGATCTGTAGGGTCTTATCCCCCTTTCATGAAGTATGCGCACTTGTGCGCCCCAGCTCTGATACCTACCGGCTGCTCTCTATTGAAAATCTGCAGATAGTGCGCAGAGAGAGCTCGCAGTGGCCCACCTGTGTCAGTGCCCATAAACCAGATGTCTTGATACTGGCCGATTGGTGGGGGGTCAAGAATCACGATAGGAATGAAGAGGCACAGTTTGAGAATCTTGCGCGCATGCAGAGCATCGCACTAGCTGCAAAGGAGGCCGGCGTTGGCTTAGTGATCGGGGTCGGCAGTCAGGCAGAGCTAGGTCCTGTCTCTGATCGCATCAGTGAAGATCTGCCCGATAATCCCACGACTAAATATGGGATGGCCAAGTGCCAGGCACGAAAGATCATCCAGGACGGGCTTGTGGGATCGAGCACCCGCTTTGCCTGGATACGTATCTTCTCAACCTATGGTCCGCTAGATGCAGATTCATGGTTGATCCCGAGCTTGATCGATACATTGAGCCAGGCCAAGCCCATGGATCTAACTTTAGGTGAGCAAGAGTGGAGTTATCTGCACGCCTTTGATCTAGCTCGGGCCTTTCAAGCGGTTCTTGAAAGTAAAACTATCGCAGGCATCATCAACGTCGGTAATCCCCAAACTATCAATTTAAAGCATGCCATTGAAATCATCGCCAAAGATCTGCGTGCAGAGCATCTGCTTAACTTTGGCGCACTGGCATATCGACCCGATCAGGTTATGAAGCTAGAGCCGGCCTGTGAGTCTTTGAGCGCAATGGGCTGGAGGCCCATCGTCGCATTTGACGATGGAGTGCGACAGACGATCCAGTGGCAAAGAGGCCTTGCTGTGGATCCATTGCGTTGTAAAGATGGTCAGCAGGTCGTATTTAATCTGCCACCAAGGCGTTAAATCTCTGCATGATCTTTTCAACGCTGATTCCATTGGCGTGGCGCAAGAAGTTTTGCCCACCAATCTGTGAGAGATTGTTCTGATCGGCAGCGATCAATCCGATCGCACCCTGCAGATGAGCTGCATTCATCGCCTCAAGTACTGCAGCACCGACTCCGCCCCGATATGAATGCTCTTCGATAACGATGATTGGTCCCTTTTTTAAAGCCTTGCCGATGTAGTCCATATCTATCCTCGATATGAATGGCATAGATGCAACTGCGACATGGATACCGGCAGTTGCTAACTCTTTGGCAGCGGCAATGGCAAGGGTTCCAACTGATCCGGCAAATAAAAGAGTTCCAGAGTCTCCGCCACTAATCTCATTGATGGCCCCCACAGTAATCTTTAAGGGTCCCGTATGGATCGCTGGCTCCTTGCTCTTTCCCAAGCGCAGATAGGTCGGTTTCTTTGAGGCGATGATTGAAAGGGTGAGCTCGCGCGTCTCGGCCGGATCGGCAGGGACAATCACCTCCATATTCGGCAGAGCACGCAGAACGGCGATATCTTCTAGGGCGTGGTGGGTATAGCCCTGACTGCCGTAGGCATAGCCGGCACCGACTGAGACCACCACAACTGGGTTATTCATCAGACAGACATCGTTTCGAATCTGCTCAAGACATCGAAGTGTCGGGAAGTTACCGATGCTATAGACAAATACTCTCTTGCCAGTAGATGCATATCCAGCGGCCATTCCCATCATGGCCTGTTCATTGACTCCAGAGTTAATAAATTGACCCGGCAACTCCTTTTCAAAGACCTCCAGGACCCCATAGCCCAAATCGCCAGTCATCAAAATGATATGTGGATCTTTCTTTGCCGCCTCCAGCAAGGTTTTAACAAAAGTATCGCGCATCAGTAGTTCTTATCTAACTGCGCAAAGGCCGCGCTCACATCATCGCTGCTGGGTGATTTGTAATGCCACAAGACGGAGTCCTGCATGAAATCCACACCCTTGCCCTTGATCGTCTCGGCGATGATGCACAAGGGCCCACTCTGTGATGAGAGCGCCTTTGCCAGCTCGGAATAGTCATGGCCAGGAATACTCTGAACCTGCCAGCCGAAGGCGGCCCACTTATCGGCAAATGGCTCTAACTTCAAAGTATCTTCGGTATAGGTCAGTGATTGGATCCTGTTGCGATCGATGATCACGACCAAGTTATCTAAGCCATGGTGATTGGCGATCATCGCCGACTCCCACGTCGTGCCCTCATCGCACTCACCATCAGACATGATGACAAATACCCGACCCGCACCACCATGTTTCTTTCGAGACAGTGCAATTCCAACTCCGTAGGGAAGACCATGACCCAAAGATCCTGTCGAGAGTTCAACTCCTGGCACACCTTTGGATGTTACGTGTCCACCCAAAGGTGCATCGTCTTTGCAGTACTGAGAGAGCCACTTGGTAGGAAAGAATTTTTGAAGAGCTAAGACAGAGTAAAGCGCCGCGGCTGAATGGCCTTTCGATAAAATGACGATGTCGCGATCGCCATCGTTCATATTATCGGCGCGGATATTTGCCACACCTGCATAGAGCACACTCAAAATATCAACGACAGATAAGGCCGATGCCACATGTGATGCTTGGGCAGCACTTGTCATTGCGATGATCTCGTGTCGGGCGGCCAGTGCAAGATCGGCCGCTGAGGTGAAGGGCGATGTGCTATCAGACATCTTGGCGCCCCTCTACTTGTTCGAATATATGGCTAAGGATAGTAATATAGGAGTATAAATACCGCTTCTATAATCGATAGGAGCCCGTGCCGATAGACTTGCTGTTGAGTCTTATAAAGGGGGAGTATCGTGAAAGCGGTAATTCTTGCAGGCGGCCTGGGCACACGTCTGCGTGAGGAGACGGAGTTTCGCCCAAAGCCGATGGTTGAAATCGGTGGCCGCCCAATCCTCTGGCACATCATGAAGACACTCTCGACCCAGGGCATCAATGAATTTGTAATCTGCCTGGGCTACAAGGGTGATTTCATCAAAGATTATTTTTTGAATTATGAGGCTCGCACCCATGACATCACCGTCAAACTCGGTGATAACCAGGGCTCGGTACAACATAGAAAGGTAAAAACTGAAGATTGGACCGTCACTCTTGCTAACACGGGTTTGGCGACAATGACTGGTGGGCGAATCCACAGCATCAAGGAGTATGTGCAGGGCGAGAGATTCCTGTGCACATATGGCGATGGGGTCGCCAACATCGATCTAAAGGCTTTGACCAGATTTCATAACTCCCACAAAAAGACGGCCACGGTCACGGCCGTGCGGCCCACCAACCGCTTTGGTGCGATGCAACTCGATGCAAACGACACGGTCACAGAGTTCGCCGAAAAACCACGGGCTGAAAAATGGGTCAATGGCGGCTACTTCATCTTTGAGCCCAGCATCTTTGATTATCTAGATGCCCAGTGCGTACTAGAGAAAGCCCCGCTTGAAAAACTCTCAAAAAAAGGCGAGCTCAAAGCCTACAAACATGATGGCTTCTGGCAGCCCATGGATACCTACCGTGAATCACAGGATCTCAACGAGCTATGGGAAAACAACCAGGCTCCTTGGAAAATCTGGTGATCTCTCTCTATGTCTAGTTTTTTAAAGGATTACACAGGCAAGTCGATCTTAATCACCGGTCACACTGGCTTTAAAGGTGCATGGCTGGCTCGGATATTGGTCCTAGCTGGCGCAGATGTTTATGGCCTAGCCCTTGCCCCTGAAGAGAACTCCTTATTCTCAAACATCGATGATTTAGGCATGAAAGAAAGTGCGATCATCGATATCAGAGATGGTGCTGGCATCGAGAACTATTGCAGGGCACATAGATTTGATGGCATCTTTCACCTTGCCGCACAGCCCTTAGTCCGCCGCTCATATAAAGAGCCGATCGAAACATTCCAGACCAATGTCATGGGCACGGCCAATCTGCTCAACGCTGTAGTCAACAACAAATCTGCGGCATGGGTTGTGGCAATCACAACCGATAAGGTCTATAGGAACGTTGAAAAACTAGGTGGATACATCGAAGATGAGGCTCTGGGCGGTAAGGATCCATACAGTGCGAGCAAAGCGGCAACCGAGATGGCCATATCGGCATGGCAGACGATCGCGGCAGGGTTAGGGAACACAACTATTATCGCCTCGGCCCGCTCTGGAAATGTCATCGGTGGCGGTGATAGCGCACAGGATCGATTGATCCCAGATCTGATCCGGGGTTTTCATGCAGGGATCACAACCATCATTCGCAATCCAGCATCCATCCGTCCCTGGCAGCATGTCTTAGATCCTCTCAACGGTTATTTGATGATGGGATCGGCGCTGATGGCAGGTCGCACAATCTCATCGGCCTATAACTTTGGCCCAGGGCAGGAGTCCAAGTTAACTGTCAAAGAGATGGCCGAGTATGCCTGCACTCAGTGGGATGGTGCCAAGGGCATCGATATTCAGATCGATCCATCGGCGCCTCACGAATCTGCACTCTTATGGCTTTCATCAGAGCTAGCGGCCAAAGAGTTAGGATGGAGCAATCGATTCGAGGCCTTTGAGGCGATCACCTGGACTACCGATTGGGAGAGAGAGGCTATGAAAACCTCCCCATTATCGGCGCTGGATAGGCAGATACATGATTTCTATGGGGCCAAGCCATGAAGAAGATCTCGGTAATCACGCCTTGCTATAACGAGGAGGTAAATGTAGAGATCTGCGCCCAGGAGCTGCGCAAGGTGATGCACGAGCAGCTTCCAGGATATGAGTACGAACATATCTTTGCAGATAACGCCTCTACCGACTCGACCTTAGCCAAACTGCGCGAGATCGCAGCAAAAGATCAGAGAGTCAAAGTCATCTCCAACAGCCGCAACGTCGGACCCTTTAGAAATATGTGGAACGCTATGAAGAGTGCGACAGGAGATGCAGTTGTTCCACAGTTAGCCGCGGATCTGCAGGATCCGCCCTCGGTGATCCCTGAGTTTGTAGCCAGTTGGGAGGCCGGCTATTTAGTCACCTACGGAGTCCGTGCCAAACGCGAAGAGTCGATAACCATGCGTATGGCCCGCGGGCTTTACTATCGAATTATCAAAAAGTTTGCTACCGCCGTTATTCCCCTTAACTCGGGGGAGTATTTGCTGGCCGATAAGAAGGTCATCGACTCCATCCTGTCCGTGGATGATCAATATCCCTATATCAGGGGGCTCATCGCTCAGACGAGTGTGAAGAGTGCCTCAGTTTCATATACCTGGGTAAAGCGCGAGCGAGGCAAATCTAAAAACAGCTTCATCTCTTTAATCGACCAAGCGATCAACGGCTTTGTATCGACCTCGCGCGTTCCGGCACGCCTTGCCCTACTCGGCGGCTTTATCCTCTCCTTCTTGGGATTTGCCTATGCCATCTTTACCCTCATCATGGCCTTTATCTCAGGTGGAAGCTCCCCAGTTGGAATCCCAACGATCATCGTGGGTATCTTCTTACTCGGCGGTGTTCAACTCCTATTCCTTGGCTTGATCGGTGAATATATTCTCAGTATCCATGGACAGGTGCGGCGCACACCCCCCATGTTTGAGGTAGAGCGGATCAACTTCAAGGAAGACAATGGCTAAGAAGCATCGAAACAGGAGTCACAGACAATCTGGGAAATCTACTCCACCTGAGGGTTTTCCGACCCCTATCGCGCTAGGCATCAAAGCCTTTGCCCTCACCGGGCTCGTGATCTCTCTAGTTCAACTCCTTCGCGGCCCAGCCCAGAGTGAGGGTCCCGATAAAGTGATCTACTTATTGGCACTGCTCATCGCCGGTGTTTTTCTCTTAATTGGTTTTTCAAAGATAGGCAAAGCAACTGGGCGATATCTCTACGGTTCACTGGCATTTCTAGTCACCGCAGTTGGAATAGGCGGTGTGGAGGAGCATGAGCCGATCAATGGTGTCGTACTCTCAGATCGACTCTGGCTCGGCTTTGGCCCCTACGTTCTGCTCCTGGCTCTTCTGATCACACCGATCGTCTTAAAGATAATCGAGTGGCGTAGTTTGAACCCGCTCTGGAAACTTCTTTTGAGCACCCTCTTCTTTATCAATGCAATTTTGGTTATCCCTAGTCTCTGGCAAAGTGCGGCAAATGTGATCGATGCCGACCACTCCGAGTATGTGATCAATGAGTTAATAGCCCCACTTGTTGGATACTGGCCATACTCAGACTTCATCCCGCAGTATCAGAGCTTCTACGGCTTTTTGCTCAAACCATTTGCTGGCTCCATGAGCGCTGCGGCGATCTCAAACCTGGCAATTCTGTCTCTGACGATCATGAGCTTTGTGAGCTTGATTCTTGGGGTATTGATCGCATATCGAGCCCTTGATCGCCGCTCCATCGTCTTGGCAACGGGTTTAATCATTCCCATAACCTGTCTGACTCAATTTCCAGTCCGTGAAGGGTACTTGGGCTCGATAGCGGCCCTGCTCTCTGGTCTCTCCATTCGAATATTTCCAGGCCTTGTACTGATCACTCTTTTGATTCTTCTGATCCGAAGGAGCTCTGCTGGCTCAGTGAGTAAGAAGGTGGTGGCCTACCTACTTTTTGGCTTTTTGGCAGGGATAACGACATGGCAGTCCCAAGATTTCGGGATCGCCGCCGTTGTTACCTCCTTTCTGACCATCGCCTTTGCAAGCTCGCAGCGGATCTTTGAGGTAAGAAACACTATCTTCGCCCTCATCGGCTACCTCCCGGGCTTTGCCTTGTATCCCATCATCGCAAGTGCGAGCGCAAATCCTGTTGATTTCAAATTCTTCCTCTTCTTTGCCCGCCAGTTCGGCTCAGGCTTTGGAGCAGAGCGCATCCGCACCCCTGGCCCTGTGCTATTTATTTTGCCACTTGTGGTCTTACTCGTCGTGGTCCATGGAATCTATCTCTATCACTCAAAGAAGAGCACTAGCCAGAGCGGTGATTACTCACTCAATAGCCTGATTGGTTTCACATTCGGCCTCTGGTCACTATTTGGCTTCACCTACTATTTGAATAGATCCTATGCCTCAGGTCAGATGCAGGTCTTATTCCTACCATTGGCGATCTCACTAGCGGCCTTTGTCGGCATATTGATCAAGGAGCCGGTCAAGTCCCTGGTATTTGGAGATCTTGCGAAAGGCTTTCTCTTCTCACCACGCCATGTGAAGGAGCGCAACTTGGCTTGGGTCTTGCCCCTGCTTTTGATTATCTCAATTCCCTTCGCCTCACTCTTATTGACACCCAATCCATCGGTTGAGATGAAGCGAATCAATGAGGGCACAACCGCACCTCGCTGGCCCAAGGCGACGATTCTGGCATCGGTAAGTGATGCCAAGGCAGCGGCCCTTTACGCCACAAACAATGGGCAATCACTCGGATTCTTCGGTGCATCCTCTTATTATGTTGAAAAGGAGACGGGAGTTAAATCAGTCTCGATTCTTAACTCCCCATTTGATTTATTTATGAGTCAAAAGACTGCGCAGGTATCTTGTGAATATATCTTTAAGATAAATCCAGATACTCTTGTCTTAAGTGATGAAGGGGCAAATCTCTTTCAATTTGAGGGCAAGAGCCTGTGTAATGCTTACATCCAGCAGGATGTCCCAGGGGTTCGCCCTGGCCACTTTGCGGTAAAACTCACGCGATAATTACAATAAAGATATTAGGGAGTAAGAGTCAATGGAGATTGCAACACAGTGCCCGATCTGTGAGAGTTTCGGAAATGCCGTTGCCCTCTATCCATCCAATGTGGATGAGACGAGTTTTTCTACGCAGGTCTTCTCTGCTCGCAGATTGCCCGATCGGCGCCACTACCAATGGGTGCGCTGTAACTCCTGTACCTTGCTTCGATCAGATCCCGTATTGGATGTGGATCTTGAGAAGTTATATGTCGAGTCCACTTTCGATTACTCAACCGAGATAGATGGTCTGAAAAAGACCTACCTCAAGCTGGTCAACAAGGCACTCAACGGTAAGGGATTGAGGAACTCGATCTTTGAAGTCGGTGGTGGAAACGGATTTTTCCTCGAGGCGGCAAAGGACTCCCAATTCGCCAAAGTCGCAGGGGTAGAGCCGAGCACCGAAGCGATTAATGCCGCCCGCGCCGATATCAAACCGCACATGATCGCTAGCATGATGAAAAGTGGAGTGCTCGAAGATAGTTCATTTGAGGTTGGGGCCATGTTTCACACCCTCGATCATTTGAGCGATCCAGTATCTACCTTGAAAGATTGTTTTGCTGCACTGCAATCAGGTGGAGTCTTCGTTGTTGCCATCCACAACGAGCGCTCTTGGTCTGCGCGCTTGATGAAAGAGCGTTCACCCATCATCGATGTCGAACACACCCATCTCTACACCCTCGCATCTGGTGAGGCTCTCTTTAGAAAGATTGGATTCACTGAAGTAAGATCTGGGGCCTATAACAACCATTACTCCTTGGCCTATATTCTGCATTTGATTCCCATATCCCGTACTTTAAGAAAAAGGATTTTAGGCAGCTTCTTGGGCAGCGTACTCAGTAAGATCAAAGTAGTCCTGCCGCTTGGCAATATGTGGGTGGCAGGGACTAAACCCTAAGCGCCTTGGCCCTTTTACCCTTCCTTACTTCTCGTTGCGAACAAATCAGGGATACGAGTTAAAGTACGGCTGTGCGAAGAACGCCTTTTGGCCACAACACTGCCGGCAGTCGCATCGCTGCGCTTCTGAGTACCGTTTGTGCAATCACCTCGCTGGGCTTAACGCCGGCCATAGCCGTTGATGAGCGTGTCATCGATATCGTCTCGGTGAGCTGGGCCGGCTCTGTAGAGCTGCCTGCATCGGTCAATGAGTTAGAGGTCCTTATCAACACTGAGGTTAACGCTAGCTGGAGAGTATTTACCAAGCTCTATGGAGATACCAAAGATCGCACGATCTCCTTTGTCACCGGTAAGACTTTGCGCTCTCCTATTGTTTTAAACTCTAAGATGGCATGCATCGGCAATGCATCTAGTGAATTCATGCGCTCGATGCGTCAAGAGGCATACAGTCGTCTTGGCATCAACGAGACTAGCAATCGATACTTACTCATCGCAGCGCCAAAGGCCGGCTGTATCTGGTCTGGGCGCGCGCAATTGGGTAGCCCGGAATCGCGTGAGGGCACGATGGTCTTGCACGATAGTGGTGATAGCTACGTCATTACCCACGAGCTAGGACACACATTCGGTCTTGGGCACACTAATTTCTTACGCTGTGAGAACGCTGCATCTGATGGTCCGTGGGGAGAGATATGTAAAGCCGTTGAATATGGTGGATCCATAGATGTCATGGGCAACGTGGCAACCAACTCACCATTGAATACCTATCACCAATGGCGCATGGGCCTACTCGATGACTCACAGGTCAAACAAGTCTGGCAGAGTCAGACGTTAACTCTTGCGCCATCGGATTTTGCAAATGGCCTGCGCGCGATTTATGTGCGCGATGGCAAGGCTGCATACTGGATCGAGTATCGTCGCACACTAGATGGTGTGGGATACAAGCCAGGTTTAGTCATCTATCGAATCGATCCACCACCAATCTCATCGATTATCTCCCCCAACCCTCAAAGCGCGGCAAACGATGAATTTACCGCCTTGAGTACGGATATTTGGATGCTCAATCTGGATAATTTTAAATATTTGAACTCAACGATTAGCGGTGGCTCCATGACGGCTACCTCTGCGACAACGTATTCAGGAAATGTATCTTTTAGCGCAGTGCCATCAGAGACAGGGGCTCTGGTGACTATCAAGAAAAAACCTGATCTCACACCACCTCCTACACCCGTACTCATCCCATTAAACGAGTGGCGCTCTCCCAAGACCACCATTATCAAAGCTGGCTATGGCGATGTAGATACCGAGATTGCATCATTTCAAGGCCTCATCGATGGAACCATTCGTGATCTGCCAGTTACGGTGGTGGAGCGATGGTTTCCCACATACCTGAGCCCCTTTAGTGCCCCAAAGACAGTACAAGTGCGCGATCTTCCGGAGGGTGCCTACTCTTTGTCTCTGCGAGCAATCGATATAGCCGGCAATAAGAGTGCGTGGTCAACTGCCATGAAGGTCATCACTGATCGCAGCCGCCCTGTTGTGACAAATGAGTTTAATCTCACGGCAATTTCTGGTAACCAAGTCTCCCTGGCCTGGAGCGGTGCTAAAGACACAGGAACAGGGCTGTGTCAGATGAATCTAGTCAATGAAGAGGGTTTGGTTCTACAACGCAGTACGGCAAAAACAGATCCCGCCATCTTACTCACAAGTGGTATCGCTCTGCAGGCAACTGCTCAGGTATTTGACTGTATCGGTAATGGGGTCACTGGAGATCTATCTCTTACACACTCCGTGACTCCGGCTACGAAATCCTCACGGACAGGGAAGTGGTCATCGGCCTCTGATGCCTATGGCGTTGGAGCCCTTAAATGCTCTGGTAAATGTACCGCCAGCTTCGTAACTACGGGCCGGCTCAATGTCTTATCGGGTGCTGGCGCAGCCGTTGTTAGCGCAGGTGCAAAGATCCTTGCCACAGTCGCAGACTCCAAAGTGGCCAAACTCCGCATAGGTGCAACTATCGATTTAGGTTCGAGCAAGCAAGCCATACGCATCACCGGGTCGAACTTCGTCGTGATTGGATTAAGTACCCTTAGCTCCTCCTTTACCAATTCGAGGGACCTAGACCGCTTGCCGGCAATCACCGATCCATCTTTGACCGAGGCCAAACAGATCGCTATGGCAAAATTCGGTTTTATTGCCGCTGATTTCAGCCAGGAGTGGACGGTCTTGCCAATGGCCCGCGGAACAACCCTTGATGATCCCTCCCTTGATCTGTGCAATGCAACGTATCTATCTGAGAGTGAGCGCATTGAGCGCCGCCAAGTAACTGCTACTAAAGTCGGCTCCCCCTTCATATTCCTATCCTCTGAAGTCGTCAGATACTCCTCCGTTGGCGCGGCCCAATCTGCTCACAAAGAGTTGGTCAAGGCAGTAGCCCAGTGCGTGATCGATAAAGGCTACAAAGATACAACTGGAATGGTTGTTCCCTATGTATTTAGTGAGATCAAAAATATCCCGAATGGACTAGTTGCCGATGGCTCCCGTGTCTTGGTGCGTGCTCAGATAGATTCTGGAGACCAGGCCCGCCAACTTCTTGGCTTCTACCAATTCAATGCTCAGGTGTTGACCGGCCTCTATGTGATGACGGCCAGCCAGACAGGCTTTAGTGATGCTCAGGTAGCAACCTGGCTGCACGTTGCCGTCACAATGGCCCAACGACTCAAGGGCTAAGCACCCAGATTCTGGAGAAAAAAATAGGCTAGCCTGTGTCGGTACCCAATACCCATAAGGAGTCATAGTGAAAAAACACTTCGGAATTTTCTCAGCCGTTGCCATCGCAGCAGCACTCACACTCACAGGATGTTCATCATCAGATCCAGCCGTCTCTGAATCGGCATCATGTGCAAAGGCAGATCTATCCACAGTCACTGAGGGAAAGCTTACGATTGCAACAGGTGAGCCTGCTTACTACCCATGGATCATCGATGATAAGCCAGAGACTGGAAATGGCTTTGAAGGCGCGGTCGCCTATGCAGTTGCAAAGCAACTTGGCTTTGAAGGCGCCGATGTCGTGTGGGTCCGCACGACATTTGACTCAGCTGTGGCACCAGGTGAGAAGAGCTTTGACTTCAACCTGCAACAGTTCTCGATCACAGAAGAGCGCAAGGCAGCAGTTGATTTTTCATCGCCTTACTACACAGCCCCACAAGCGATCGTTTCATTCAAGGGCAGCACAATCGAAGGAAAGACCACCCTTGCAGAGCTCAAGGGTGCCAAGCTCGGAGCAGCAGTTGGAACTACATCACTTGATGCTATCGAGAATCAGATTGGCTCGACCCCACAGGTATTTAATGACAATGCAGCCGCTGTTGCAGCGCTCAAGAACAAGCAGATTGATGGCTTAGTTGTCGACTTGCCAACAGCTTTTTATCTCTCTGGCGTTGAGGTTCCAAACGGGATTATCGTTGGACAACTTCCATCAACTGGCTCGGGAGATCAATTTGGTCTTTTGATGTCAAAGGGATCTGCCTTGACGAGCTGTGTCTCAGGTGCCGTTGATGCGATCAGCGCCGATGGAACATTGGCAGCGATCACAGATAAGTGGCTGGCAACCGATGCCGGCGCACCTGCATTGAAGCCGTAACGGCAAAGCAGGAAGTAAACACGGTAGTTTGGCGGCCATGACAGAGAGCAAGAACTCTGCGTGGTCGCCAAGCTCACGTGAGATTGAGCGCCGTAACTCTCGGCGTGCGATGAGCCGCAAACACACTGGAATCGCTGTGGCATCATCTTTGATTGTCCTTGGCACTCTGGCTATAGTCTTGGTGACAAGCCCAGGCTGGGAGAGTGTTAAATCAACTTTCTTTGATGTTGATTACGGCCGTGAAGTTCTTCCAAAGGTCATCAAAGGGCTGTGGATTAACATCCAACTGACCTTCATGGGTGGCGCAGCGATAGGTGTGATTGCACTGGCTCTGGCACTCATGCGAACCACCAAATCACCGGCACTCACCCCCTTTAGATTTCTGGCGACTGCCTACGTCGATATCTTCCGGGGCGCACCACTGATCTTGATCATCTTGCTCGTTGGATTCGGTGTTCCAGCCCTGGGGCTCAAAGGCATCTCTGGCAATGTCATCTTCTTAGGAACCCTCGCCGTCGTGCTGACCTACTCTGCCTACGTCGCCGAAGTCATTCGTAGTGGAATCCTCTCGATTCACCCAAGCCAGCGGGCCGCAGCGAGATCTTTAGGTTTGAGCTCAGGCCAGACGATGCGCTTTGTGGTGCTGCCTCAGGCGATCAGGCGTGTTGTACCACCTTTACTCAATGACTTTGTCTCACTTCTGAAAGATACAGGTCTAGTCTCGATTCTGGGTGTGACCGATGCAGTGAGAGCAGCACAGATCAATGCCAGCCGCACATTTAACTACACCCCCTACGTGGTTGCTGCTATCTTGTTTTTGCTCATTACCATCCCAATGACGCGTTACACAGATCGGGCGATCAGGCAGCGCACACAGGCTCAGAACTCAGAGGGTGCTACCTAATGGGTATTGTCTTGGAGTTAAGGGATATCCGTAAATCATTTGGCTCTGAAGTCGTCCTTGATCATCTTTCATTGCTTGTCCCAGAGCACACTGCAACGGCTTTGATTGGGGCATCGGGCTCGGGAAAATCAACGCTTCTTCGATGTATCAATCTCCTGGAGACAATTGATGATGGTCAGATCTTCTTAGATGGCGCCGAGATATCTGATCCACTCATTGATGTGGATCAAGTGCGTCGAAAGTTAGGGATGGTCTTTCAATCCTTCAACTTATTTCCTCACAAGACCGTTCTTGAAAATATCACCTTGGCACCGATCAAAGTGCAGGGTAAGAGTAGGGATGAAGCCATTGAGATGGCAGAGAGATTACTCAAGCGCTTTGATCTATCTGACAAGGCAGATCAATATCCAGATCGCCTCAGTGGTGGCCAGCAACAGCGCGTCGCAATCATCCGCTCTCTGGCCTGTAATCCACGCCTGCTTTTGCTCGATGAGATCACATCGGCCTTGGATCCAGTCCTAGTCAACGAGGTCCTTAGTATCGTGCGGGATTTGAAGAGTGATGCGATGACGATGGTTTTGGCAACACATGAGATGGGCTTTGCTACCCAGGTTGCAGATGAGGTCTGTTTCTTAGAGTCTGGAAATATTCTCGAACGCGGGAGTGCCGAACAGGTTTTACACAATCCTCAACATCCAAAGACGCAGGAGTTCCTGCGGCGCGTGCACCAAGCGGGCCGGCTGTAACATCCCTCTGTGAGCGCATTTAACGAGCGAATCCAGCCTCTTCGTGATCTGATGGTTGCAAAGAGTTTGGATGCATGTGTTCTGCGCAGAAACCCTAATCTAGCCTGGGCAATAGCAGGTCGCGTGCATGTTCCAACAACGATTGATGCGGCCTGTTTTGATCTGATTATCACGGCCGATTCGGCGACGGCGATTACTAATGTAGTTGAGGCCCCCCGTCTAATCGCTGAAGAGTTACCCAGTGAAGTGATGGTTAAAACCGTTGAGTGGTCAGCGAGTAGGGATTCACAGCTTCCATCAGGTCCAAGAATCGGCTCTGACCAAGCAGGTGGTGATCGGATCGACTTAGGGAGTCACGTTGAGATGATGCGAGCCTCACTTATCGAATCTGATGTGGCCCGTTTCAAAGAGATATGTAGAGATGCGGCTATTGCACTTGCAAGTGCAATGGCGCAGGTTGAGAGTTCAGATCGTGAGATAGATGTTGCTGGATTGATTACACACTCGCTCTGGCAGGCAGATCTAGAGATTGCATTTTTAGGAGTTGCTGGCCAAGAACGTGTCCACAAATTCAGACACCCATTACCAACCGATGCCTTAGTTGGCAATCGTGTTTCGGCATCAATTTGTGCAAAGCGAAAGGGTCTGATCGCATCGCTCACTCGTATCGTTACCTTTGGCGCACTCAGTGAATCGATGGTGAAGGACTACACTTCAATCTTTAAAGTCGAGGCGGCAATGTTTGATGCCACGGTTGTTGGTCAGCCTTTTTCAGGGCCAATTCAGGCCGGGATCACCGCCTATGCAGCCAATGGTTTTGACAGCGATGAGTGGAAAAAACACCATCAGGGTGGGCCAACTGGATATCTGCCCCGCGATTGGCCTGCCAATCAGGAGAGCAGACCCCTGATAGCTCAGAACCAGCCGATCGCATGGAATCCGACCGGCAAAGGTTTCAAAGCCGAGGAGACAATCCTTGCAACTCATCTAGGTGTGCAGCTTTTGACCAGTGATGCCGATTGGCCTACCTTTGAGGTCAATGGTCGGAGCAGGCCTTTTCTGCTCCAGCGATAAGAGCATCACAGTTCCGTAACAAAGCCAAGAAATGCCCCACCCTGGTTGACGGAGCCCTTCCTAGGGAGCAGACTCGGGCGAGAGGTCTTACCACTGGGGGTTCAATGGGCACTGTCGCCTTGGTCGCACTTGCGCGGCCAACCTTTGATCTGGCATGTGCGCAGGCAAATTTCGATAGCGCCCACGCACTCCTGATTGAACTTGGAGCACACGTGGTCGGACCAGCCCAGCTCGTGATGAGCCCCGAGGATGTTGTAGCCGTGAATTTGCCGCCAGCTGATCTTCACATTCTCTTTATGGCCTCATTCTCAGATGCATCACCTGCAGTTGAACTATTTGGAAAGGCCAAGGGACCCGTCCTTGGTTGGTCGATGCGCGAACCAGGTGCTGTGGGAGAGCGCCTCAAATTAAACTCAATGTGTGGGATAAACCTTGCAGCACATGCATTGATGAATGTTGGCCAATCGATTCGTCACATCCATGGAAACGCCGATGAGCCTGCAGTACGTCAAGCACTTAAAGAGGCGCTCGCAGGGAATTTACCGACCGCTCATGCCCCTGCACCAATCTTTGGTGATTATGCAACCGATGCCCAAGTCGAGGCAGCATTCGCTTGGCTCAAAGGTAAAAAGATTGGCGCGGTAGGAGATGCCCCCAATGGATTTACGCCCTGTATCTTTGATGCTGCGCAGTTACGAAAAAACTTTGGTTTAGATGTGCGTCAGATAACAATCGATGATGCCTTTGGCAAAATCTCTGAGGTCAAAGAGCCAGAGCGCGAACTGGCATATGCAGGGGCGTTGGCCGCCCAACCCTCCCTAGCATCGGTGGATATCTCGCAGGCGAAAAAGGTCTATGGAGTCGAGGTAGCGCTGGATCGATGGAGAGAACAAGAATCACTCGATGCAATCGCGATCCGATGCTGGCCCGAGTTCCCCACCGATTTGGGTGCCTGTATCTGTTCATCTCTTGGGCGTTTAGCAGATCGTGGGACCATCACAACATGTGAACGCGATGTCCTTGGGGCAGTGACAATGATGGTCTGTGAATCCTTGGGATCTGATGAGAACTATCTAGTTGATATCGTGGATCTAGACTCATCTAAAGGATTAGTCCGTTTATGGCACTGTGGTTCAGCTGCGACAAAGCTGGCAGCCGAGCCTGCTCATGCAACACAAACTACCCACTGCAATCGCAAACTAGGCGTTGCAGGTAACTTTCCGCTCAAGACTGGGGCAGTGACACTGTTTCGTATTGATCGGGATGTAGATCCGAGCAACCGCACGGGTCTGCGCATGGTTGTGAGCCGAGGGGAATCAATCCCTGCTCCCAATCACTTCCAAGGCAATACAGCAACGGTCGTCACAGAACCCGACGCCGCGGCTTTAGTGAATGGAATCGTCACCGGCGGATACCCGCACCACTTGGTCATTTCATGGATCGATGTGCGTCCTGGTATTCGTCAAATGGCAAAAAAGTTAGGGATCCCCCTCACAGAATGGTAAACATCAATCAACCCTCGAAAGTAAAGGATAAAAATGAAAACTAAAGGAATAGCATCCTTCAGTATGCGTCGCCTTGGAGCAGTAGCTGCAGTTGCATTTGCACTTGTTGCTACAACACTTCCATCGGCATTCGCAGCTGGAGAAGTATTTGGAAAGAAATGCCCAACAGAAGGTGTAAGTACTGGTCAAAAAACTACATCACTTATCTGTCTAGAAAATTCAAGCGGAAAGCTAACATGGCAGAAAGTGCGCCTAGGTATTACAAAGGCTAATCCAGTTGCAAACTTAACGCCGCCCAAGGGCAGTATCGAATTTCATCACTGGAGAGCAGAAGACAAAGTAGTTTTTCAGGCAATAATCGATACTTTTGAAGCAAAATATCCAGGAACAAAAATTACTCAGGCCATCACAGACTCTACGAACTATCAGAATCTAGAGCTATCAAAGGTCAGCGTTAATCCAAAGGCTGCCTTGGTAACAATTTTCCGTGGCCAGCAATTTACTGATTTTGCAAAGGCAAATATGATGGTCGATTTGTCTAACGAGCGCTTTGTCAACCAAAACGTGATCCAATCTGCACTTACTCCAGGAATTTCGAATGGAAAAGTCTATGCTGTCCCTTACCATTCACTATTCAATAATCCTATTTATAACACTGAAATGTTTGCTAAGTACGGTTGGAGTACCCCAACAAACTTTAGTCAAATTCTTAGTTTCTGTAAGGCTGCTAAAGCAAAAGGTGTAATCCCATTTGCTTGGCCAGCTGCCACAAAGGGAAATGCTGGACAAATTATGAACGCAATGATGATGAACTCAGATTCATCAATTGAGGCAATTACTAAGCATGTCAATGACGTTCAGTCTGGAAAGGAACTTGTCACTGACCCGTGGTTTAAAGATTACGAGCAAGAGTCAGAGCAAAACCCGCGCACCTTTACGCACGGGCAGGGTTGCCCGCCGCCTTGCTGCGCGCCTACATTGGCCCCGTGCAAACCGAGCGATACCCCGGCGAG
>SXGR01470170.1_pt1 | contig 27578 bp, 24 predicted proteins | sample 3174711 | NCBI WGS metagenome assembly SXGR01 (sample SAMN11356860, study PRJNA531348) | freshwater metagenome | isolation source: freshwater sample F1-60 | place: China: Fuxian Lake, Yuxi | collected 2017-12-25
AAAATAAAATAAAACAAAACAGGTAATAGTATAAATAATAGTTACTATAAGAAATATAATTTGCGCGGTTATCACATATTATATTTATATTTATATTTAGTTCCTCTTTATCGTTTAATTCTTCTATTAACATACGTCTACCCGGTTCATATGAAACATAGTTATTTACTTTTTTATATTGGGGTATATCTATAAGAGCCAGTTTATAGTGTAAATCATTGTACATTAAAATATAATGAAACATAGTAATATTGTTAACTATTGTTGGGGTCTTTGATAATTCATATAATAATGGATTTACTATACGTTTCATTAAAAATGATTCAGATGTTTTAACTATAATAAGTTTTGAAAAATGTTCATCATATGTTTTTCTGTCTGGAAAAACTTCGAATACCTGTAGTAAACGGCGATTTCCTGTTTTATTAAAATTAATACCTCTATGGTGAATATTTGAATGAAATATTAATATGTCCCCTCTTTTTATATTTATTATTATTTTTTTATTATAACTTTCAATACTTGAACCTATGTTATTGTATTTATGACTTCCAGGAATTATCTCTAGCTGTGCGTCGTCAAAATAACATAAACAAGTATAAATAGGTAAAAGTTTACTCTGTGTATTATTATAAATATCACCATGAAATGTTGACGCATCAGTTGAGTTATTATTATTACTTAACCTAAATTTCACATAATATGGATCAGTTATAACTGTTGAATTTTCTTTAATTTTTTTAAAAAATATATTATCAATAAAATTCTTAATTATTGAATAATCTACTTTATTATCCTCTATACTAGACAATCCAAACTCTAATTATTTATTTTTTAATATATTTGTTAATAAAATATATCCTTCATTATCTATATCTGTATCTGTACCTCTATATGTATTATTTATTTGAAACATTTATAATATAATAATATATTATTTCTTATTATTATAAAAATAATACTAACTAATTATCATAAAATTATTACCATTTGTTTTTATTCACCTTGATTTTAGGACCTTGACCTTTGCGTTTAATATTTACCGGATCATATTGTTCTTCTTCATCATCTGAGTGTATATCCTTAGACATCTCCCAGAATTCTTTTGCTCCCAATTTAAACGGACCATGTGTTTGTGCTTTGTACCAAAATATCTGGTCATGTAGTTTATTTGATTTTGCATTATTATTAATTACCAAACATTCAAAATTTTCCGTACATTGGTCCATAACTTGACAAAAGCTTTCAAATGTTGGAAACATACCAGCATAGTTCTCGTATATTCTTTTACGATTTCCAATATATGGTTCACGCAAAATAAAAACATAATCAATATTTGTACGCAAATTAGGTGGAATACCTAGGGGATACTGCATCGTAATCACTAACATAATCTTCCAGTGTCTTCCGTTCATGAAGAGTAGACGCATCATTACGTCTTTGGTCCATTTATTGTCAAAAAGACAGTCATCTAATACTACAAATGTTCGAGGGTCAATCGTGCTTCTTTTATATGCGTCAATCTCCTTTTTCATCTGTTTTAATACTGCCTTTTGTCGTTTTAAAATATTTTCTATAATTGCAGTATTATATGCATCATGAATAAATAATTTAGGAACATGTTCTCCAAAAAAACCGTTCCCTGCTTCTGTTCCTGATATAACTGTACCAATAGGAATATCTTGATGATAATACATCAAATCTTTTACTAAAAAACTTTTACCTGTGTCACGTCGTCCGATAAGAACAATAACTGGTCCTTTATTCTCATCTGGTCTAAAACTAATTGACCTCATATCAAATTTTGCTAATTCTAAACCTACACTCATTTATTATGTATATATTTACTTATTTATACTATATATTAAAAAATATTTTTTTTACAAACGCATATTTATGTTTAGTATGGTTTAGTATGATTTAGTATGTTTAGTATGATTTAGTATGTTTTATTAGTTTAAAAAATAATAAAAATATGTAATTAAATAATTAAGTAATCGACGATGGAGATTTGTGATAGCGAGCCTATTTTTGGAGAAAATACATTTTCATTAAACTACAGAAAACTTAACACCCGCGAATTATTTACTTCTTTAGAAGAATCTGAACTTGGTATATTGAATAGTAAAAATTATATTCCCATATATGAGAATTATTTCAATTTAAATGAGACAAACTATAACTCTATAAATTTGAATCAACGTTTTTATGTATCTGCCTTATCAGGAGTTGTTGATAAAAATAATATACAAGCAGCTGTAGTAGATGCTTTTAAAAGTACGCCTGAATCTTTAACAATTCTTCACAAACCCGTTTTTATTAAATTTTCCCCTTTAATCGACCCCGTTAAATACATGTCAGGTAAGTATGAAAATTTAAACATAGATGAGGAAGTTTTGAATATTCCAACATTATCAAAACTTGAAAAAAAGGGGCATTTAAAAGCAAATGATAAAAATAATGCAGCATATGTTGATGGATTTTTTTCATATTTATCTAGTCAAGTTCTAAATTGTCACGACTTTATTCATGGTCTTAATTTTTACGGTTCTTTTAATGCTATTAAAAAAGACTTTTATTATAACGCAATTGATGATATAGATTATTTAGATAAGAATCCTTTTTTTAATAAAAATAAAAATATTCTTTTTGATATCGAAGATATTGAATATTCAGACGACGATGAAAGCATATTCGACGACGACGTCAATGACAATGACAATGAAAACGACAGTAAACATTCAAACCATGTACATAGACAACAAAAAAATACAAGAAATAAAAAGGAAAAAATTACAATCACCAAAACTGAAAATATAAGCGAATCAGATGATATTATTGTCCACGAAGACTTTGATAAAATTAATTGTGAACTAAATTCCATATTTAACATATCTACAGAATTAGTTGTAAATTCTGATAAAAGGGAAGAAGAAGAAGATGCCGTAGCATGTAGCGAGCCTTTATTGACATCGATGTTAGATGATATAGTTGCTGTTGCTGATGCGGATAATATAATAGAATGTTCAGAAAATATTGTTTTAAACAAAGATTCGCATTATAATAATGACAGTGATAGCAGCGATTCTTTTACGTCGGCGTCATGTTCTTCTCGATCATCTTATACAAGTGACAGTCATACCGATGGTGGTTCTAAAAGTGATTGTGATATTGATGATGCTATTATATGTCTGGATCATGATACAGGATGTGTAAATACTTCATATAAAAAATCAAATACTAATAAAAAGGGTAAAAACAAATCATGTTCTATTTCTGATAATTCTTTTACAGACGATGATAATTCAATTCAATCATGTTCTGAAGATGATGGTAAGAATGGCAACGATGGTAGTGACGAGGATGATGACGATTATGAAGATGATGAAACCTTGTGGGCAACAATTAAGAATTTCCCAGTATCGGCAATTATGTTGGAGAAATGCGACAATACTCTTGATTCTCTTATGATGCAAGAAAAAGAAATGACCGAAAATGAATGGAGGTCGGCTCTTATGCAGGTCATTATGACACTTATTACATATCAGAAATTATTTGGATTTACGCACAATGACTTACATACAAATAATATTATGTTCATATACACAGAAAAAGAGTATATATATTATCATTTTAATAAGAAATACTATCGCGTACCTACATATAATCGCGCTTTTAAGATTATCGATTTTGGTCGCGCTATTTATAAGTATAAATCCAAAATTATATGTAGCGACAGCTTCAGTATGACAGGTGATGCCGCGACGCAATATAACTGCGAACCCTATTTTAATGATAAGAAGCCGCGTTTAGAACCGAATTTCAGTTTTGATTTGTGTCGCCTAGGGTGTTCTATTTTCGATTACTTTATTGATGACATGAGTAGTGTTGCGGCAATATGTAAAAAAGAGCCATTGGCTAAGTTAATAGTAGAATGGATTACTGATGACCAAAATAGGAATATTTTATATAAGGCGAATGGTGAGGAACGCTATCCTGATTTTAAATTGTATAAAATGATTGCGCGAAGTGTTCATAATCATACACCTCAGGCGCAACTGGCGAAACCTATTTTTGCCGAGTATGAGTTTCCTAAGAAAAAGGTTAAAACAACACATAGAATAATAAATATCGATAAAATGCCGTGTTATATGGAGTAAATAGTTCTCGAATATAAGTAATTATAATATTTACTATTACTTATATATTTTTACTTATTTACAAAATATTTGCTTAACTATAATTATGTATGATATTTTATATATTTAATTTTTTTAAAACCCTGGTGCGCCTGTAAATACGTCTGGTTTAAAACCTAATATAACAGGAGACTCATTAAACTGTGTCACAATAAAATGTCCTAAAATGTAACTGATAAAAACAATAGCTGCATCTCGAAGTGCCGTCTTCATCGGTTTTGAATCAGGTGCTTCATCATCGCTTGGTTTTGAAATAAACCTTATTTCTATGAATTTTGCTAAAAGAAAGATACATGCAACAATTCCGGCCGAAACATATAAGTTGTCCATTTATTTTATACGGGAATAATCTATTACAGGTTTTTACGAATAACAATTATTATTGACTATTTTAATTCATAAAAATATATTCTTAGATTTTTTCTCACAGTAGTCTTCTTATGGTAGTGTTAAATTATTAAAATAACTGTTATTCGTTCTTATGAAAATCACAAGCAATAACCAGCTTTTCACCTTTTTTAACCCACTGCCATACCATTCCAATATCAGTTTTTAATTTCTTACCTAGTTTCTTAGAAGATATCTCCATTTTTTTTGCGGTATATTCGTCATTTACATACATTGTAAATAATAACATTTCTATATATATTTATATATATGAAGAAATATGAAGAAATAAAATCGGCGTTTTACACCTTTTCTCATTTAAAACGCCCATAAAATAAGTAATATTTATAATTTTATATATAAATTTTAACTATAATTTTATTATATTATTCTGTTTCATATCCAATTAACCTATATCCTAAATTATTTATTTCTGGCTTGATAATTTGCACTATTTGTGGTATTGGATTACCGAAAGTATTTGGATAAAGCTCGCATGGGTGGGGATTATGTGGCCAGTGTGACGTAGTTCTTAAATTTTTCCAAGCATTAATTTTTGTGTTTAACATACCTGTTGATGCAAAACTTCTTGGAGTATAACAAACATATACAACACATCTATAATTCGGTTGATGACGTTTTGGTTCAGGTTTTTTCGCACAGTGAATTGTGCGTGAGTCCCATAATACGAGAGAACCAGCTGGACATTTAATAATTTTTTTAACACATTTTTTACTATCAGTATACCATTTTATTTGTACTTGATTCAAAAGAACCCAATCATCTGGACTTGTTTCATTAAATTCTTTTGCAAAATCACCATGATATTTATGTGATCCTTCTAATATAACTAATGATGCATCTCCTTTATTTGTATCATAAGCATTAATCCAGCCTTGAACACATTCACAATTATTTCTTAAATAGCTCTGATCTGTATGTAACCAAGATTTATCATGTTTTTCTTGCCAACCAAAACCAGTGATTTCTGGTGGAATATGAAATGATACACCATCAAAACTTACTAATAAATCTTCTTTATTAGTATTCCAAATCTTTTCAAATGGTTCAATTACTTTATGATTTGTTCGTAAATTCCATATAAACTGTGCATGACCAATTGACCAATGTTTAAGTAACATTGAATGTTGTGGATATAGTTGTTTATAAGATGTCCAAGTACTGACTTTGTCTTTTTTAATTGGAACTGGTAATTTTGCTGTAACATTTTCTAAATAGTCCCACATACCTTGTTTTATTGCATCACATTCTAGTTGGTTTAATATATCTGGAATTATTGCCACACCATATTTATCAAGTGTCTCCAAAATATTATTACTATATGTTACATATTTTTCATATTCATAAATAGATTGTTTATCCATTATAAATATAAATAATAGATTATTTTTAAACCTTTTATCATTTCAAATGCAAATTTTATATGATATTTATAAATAATTCTTTTTAATTTTTAGTGTTTTCTACCATATTACAATTAATGTTACATTTACGACAATTACTATATCTCACATGTTTAACCCTTACAGCGTTTTTATGACTCTAGGAGTCATCATATTATTCATTAAAAAGTCATTTTATAATAATTTTAATAAAATATTCTAAATATATACAACGCTGTAAGGGTTAATACGAAGTTTTATGCATGAATTTTTTTTAAACTTAAATGAGCAAATGTGTAATATATACGTTTAATCAAGCAGCTATATAAATATTTTTTATTGAATAAATCAAATAAATAAAAAATTGAAATTTATATATATATAAATATAATACCTACAACCAACAATATGACACAAAATAAAGAACTTTCAAGTCTGGATAACATTTGTAAAGAAGATGATTGTCAAGAAAAAGAGTGGTGGTTTTGTAAAAAATGTAATAAAAAAATAATAGAAGGTGATTCTCACAGAAAATATTGTAATTCAAAAAAAGAAAAACATCTACATAAATTGCTACCAGACTATACTAAACAATTTGTAAAGAATAAATGATATTTGATATGAACATTAATTTACAAATATATTTATCAACAACATACAGAGGATTATGAAAAATTATTTTTTAGAAAATTTAAATTAAATGCCTTTACAAATACTCAAAAAAGTGAAAGTAAAATGATAAAAAACTTTGAAAATAAATATGGTAAGCCTAATAAAACTATTTTAGTTGTTGGTGATTATGATAAAGGTGATAATAATATGAAAGGAAAAGAACCAACAATATGTAAAAAGTTTAGAAGAATATTTAGAAATGCAGGTTATAAAACATATTTGGTAAATGAATTTAGAACATCAAAACTTTGTATTTGTTGTAATGAAGAAATAAAAAAATTTTTAGAAAAACCAAGTAAAAAACCTAAAAGAAAAGGCGAAATAGACTTATGTCATGGTCTATTACGATGTCAATCGGTTAAGCATAATTGCGAAATATATCATAACAGAGATAAAAACGCTGTGCAAAATATGTTAAAAATAGTAAAATCTATATTTAACACTGGTAAAAGACCAGAAGTATTTTGTCGCAGTTGTTAAGACTTCATACCTGTTCCACGACAGGTTATAACCAAATTTTTATATTTTTGTATATTTTGTTGTCGTTAAATCGGCGTTTTAAATGTGCAAAGGTGTAAAAATCATCAATAATCATCAATAATCATCAATGGTGGGTATTTCTTCTATTTTTAAATCAATATTACTATCATTATCATCGTCGTCATCGATAGGGAATGGATCAACACTTAGTTCAACATTATCTCCTATATTTAGTTTGACATTGTCATCATCATCGTTATCATCGTTATCGTCTTCATCGTCATAGTCGTCGTCATAATCCTTAGATGAATCATCCCGTAGTTCACTACTTATGTTTTCAATAGGTATTACCTGATTATTATTCATATTAAAACTTACACCTGATGATCCTGACCCACTCGATGAACTAGATTCGGTGCGGATAGATGGTTCCGAAGATGTTGAAGCACTAGATGCTGCTTTAATTTTTGAGAGTGTTTCGGCTTCTTCAGCAAGTTGTTTAGCCGACATATGTGTAGGTTCCGAAATACTACCGGCGATTGGTTTATCAATAATAGGCTCTTGGGAAATAATTTCTTCCCTTTCATGAACCTCCATTGCATTTTCTACTGTTTCGTTCATGTATAACTTCAATAATTCTTCTACAGGTATTGTTTCGCGAATTGTCTGTAAAATACACTCTTTAATAATAATCTCTAACTCTCTTGAATTTTTTTGTGACTTCAATGATGATATGCCTATCTCAAATAAATATACATTTGTATATATTTTACGTGCTGCATTAATATAGATATGGTGAACAAAATCTTCTAAAGATGGAATATTCACATCAATCTTCTTCTGTTTTGTTCCAACTCGCATACATGATAACATTTTCAACTGAATGATATGAACACACGTTATAAGGTCAGAAATATATGTACAGTTACTTTTTTCTTTAATACGAGAACATTCTTGTGAAATAATATTAGGATTCCACTTTGGAACTCTTGAAAGAAAATTTTGAAACGTCATTAAATATTTTGTTTTCTCATCATTCTCTAAACATAATTTCCAAGATTCTTCGAATATCGATTTAACACCGTCTATTATACAAGGTGTTAATACTGTAATTAGTCGCGAACACCACTCGTTGCGAGATTCTTGTAAACTATTTAAAGAAAAGTCGTCCATTTACATAAATGAAATATTTTCTAAAGTTGAATCACTACGAAAAAGAAAGAAATTTAATATAAATAACATTAATAATTTTTCATTTCTAAAATCCTTTTTTATCTTATTAAATATAATCATTAATTCATATATTTTACTTTCATGTAATGAACTGGTATTAATAAAGTTAATAATATCTAAACAACTATACCCACTTTCATATAATTTTATACAAAGATTGATAATTTCTTTTAATGTATATTTTTTATCTAATATTAAATCTTTTTTAAGTTTATCAGTTTTAGTTTTTATTATTTTCCCTAAATTATATGTTTCATTTAACGCATAGTTGTGTAAATTTATTACTTTACCATTTATAATAGGCTCTGGTACATATATTTCACAAAACCTCGATAAAATAGGTTTCAATAACTTATATTTATCTTCAACAATTATAAAAAATCTAGTAGAATGGCTAAACAGTTCAATACATCTACGTAATGCAGACTGAGCATCTATTGTTAACTTGTCGGCATTTAATAAAATAATGGTTTTAAATATTTCACCGTCTTTTAAATTTATATTCGTTTTTGCAAAAAATTTTAACTCTTCTCTAATAAACTTTATACCCTTACCGTGTGCACAATTTACTTCCATTACATAATTTTTTATCATTTCTTTATCATTGTGATAAATATCATGTATAAAATTATTTACAAGTGTGTTTTTACCACACCCCGATACCCCATGAAAAATTATATTTGGGATTTTCTTTATTCCGATAAAGTATTTTAATTTCTTTTTAATGTCACTATGTATATCTAGTATTAAAGGATTATGATTATAAGTAGGATTATTATTAACTTCATTTGATTTGCTTGCTTCATTTGATTCGCTTGCTTCATTTGATTCACTTATTTTTTTCATTTTTATTTAATATTAAATATATATTCATTTATTTAATATTATTTATATATTTATTCTCGATTATAGATAATTTGTTATGCTTTATACATTATAAATTATACGTTATATATTACACGTTACACGTTACGCATTACACGTTACACGTTACGCATTACACGTTACGCATTACATATTACACATTACAATATATACATCATGTACTTCGTATCATTCCTCACCATAAGTTTTATCAATTCATCAAATGATGTTTTAGGATTCCACCCCAATATTGTTCTAGCTTTTGTTGAATCTCCCCATAAAATATCGACCTCTGCTGGTCTATAATACTTTTCACTTATAAAAATCATCGCTTGTCCCGTTGACTCGTTATATCCAACCTCATTTACACCACTGCCCTCCCATTTTATTTTAAAACCACACATACCAAATGATTTCTCTATCATCTCTCGCACACTATGTGTTTCATTTGTAGATAATACATAATCATCTGGTTCATCGTGTTGAAGCATTCGCCACATTCCTTCCACATAATCTTCGGCATTCCCTAAATCACGCATTGCATCTATATTCCCCATAATAAGTCTATCTGTTTCTCCGCGTATTATTTTACCAAGTCCTAGTGTTATTTTTCTCTCTACAAAATTATGCCCCCTTCTTACTCCACCATGATTAAACAAGATTCCATTACAAGCAAACATACCATATGATTCACGATAGTTTTTAACTATCCAATAAGCATATAATTTTGCAACACCATATGGTGAACGTGGATAAAAAGGCGTATTTTCACTTTGCGGTGTTTCTTGTACTTTTCCAAATAATTCACTTGTTGATGCTTGATAAAATCTTGTAATCTTTTCTAAATTGTTATTTCTTATAGCCTCTAATAACTTAAGTGTTCCAAACGCATCTGTATCAGCGGTATATTCTGGCATTTCAAATGATATTTTTACATGCGATTGAGCAGCCAAGTTATATATTTCTAGACGTGACATACCAGGATACGAATTTTTAATTAAATTAAGTATCTTTTCTAAACACGAACTATCTGTAATATCACCATAATGAAGTTTTAAATCTTTATTGTCAAAAATATGACTGATTCTAGCTGTATTTATAGTAGATGCTCTACGTATTAACCCATGAACCATATAGTTTTTAGATAATAGTAGTTCTGCTAAATATGATCCATCTTGGCCTGTAATACCGGTTATAAATGCTATTTTATCTGTTGTAGACATAGGATTTGTGATTTGGTGATGATTGGTGGTGATTTGGCGGTGATTGATTAGATTATAATATCTTTTATATATCTTAAAAAATTATTTTTATATGACTTTTGATATTGTTTTAATATTAAAAGTTATATGTTATATTTATTGGGTTATTTGTGTTATTTGTGTTATTTGTGAAATTCTAATATGAAGCATCCGATGATACTTTTACTAAATCAGAATTCAAACAACTTTGTACGTTATTTGTTTCCTCTGGGCGATTTACTTGTCTTGTAACACATCTTGTTTCTTTACCTGTATCAAATGGGGGTATATATACAGGATTATGTGAGTATACCTCCGGACGTGTTTCATCTTTTTTAATAAATAATCCTATTTCATCACGAAAAGTTTCTGTTACTGTGTTGTAATCAGTACTAAATGACTCGGCATTATCGGTATTGTTTATATTACTAACACCACTAACACCACTACTTGCTGCTCCGGTTGTTACTTGTGGTGTATTTGAATTATTTTTTTCTTCTATTAATCTGTTTTTTTTTTCTAGCTTATCTTGATCTTGTTTCTCTGTTGTTTTTTGTATAAGAAAAAACATACCAACAGCAATAAAAAAGAAAACAAAAATTATTAATACAACTGAATTATTTGCTGTAAATATAGATGATGATTTTAAACTTTTCATATTTTATATATTATTTGTATTATATAATATAATATATAAAAATTATTAAAAATATCCTAAGAACATAATTTTGTCTCAATAAGCTCAAGAAGTGGACATAAATCTTTTGGATCTATATTTTCTTTTTCTGTTTCCGTATGTACACCTTTACCTGATTTACAGAATGATTTATCTATCAATCCCAATAAAGGACATAAATCTTTTGGATCTAGTTCTAAATTAAATTCAATAGAACCACCTTTGTTCTTAATATTTTCAAAATTAGTATTGGATTCTTTTTTTTCATTTTGATTTGGGTTCACTTCCACATACTCTGTACTATTACATAATATAGTGTCTACATAATCTACGAAAGAGCATATTTTCGAATTATGTGTTTCAAACTTTGTAGTTTTTTCGATACTATTTACATGGGAAAAGTGTGACATTCTCTCCTCTGGAATAGTAACAGGAAAAGGAATAAAAAAGGCAAATGTAAGTGCCGGTAAAATAGCAAGTAAGCTAACTGTTTTCAACATGTTCGTATATAATATATTAAATATTTATTTTTTAATAATATTTTTTTAATAATTTATATTTCTAATAAAATATAATTTTTATACAAGAAATATACAACATTAATATTTGTCTATATTTATATTTACGGACCCGCATAACTATGTAAGCTTTGTGTGTAAGGATTACGTTTAAACGCATCTAAAATATCGGGTTGAATTCTTTCGCAATAAATAGACTCTTGATAATTCTGAGGCATTTTACTTAATTTACCAAATTGGTTTGCCGATGGAGGCATTCCGCCTAAACCAGAACCAGCACTTGCACCTGAATTCCAAGGACAGTTATCATTATTTTTATCGGGTCTTTTAATGTTTATATTTTCTGTATTATTAAACATGGCCACATTTCCCGAAGGAGTGTACTCCTTACTTACTTTATTTATATTATTGTGTTGATTTTTTGCAGCCATAGTAGAGCGATATCCCTGGTTAGTTGCCCCACCACTTGAACCAAAGTATTCTGGTTCGGTTGTCTCGCGTTGTGTGTATACTTCTTGTTGGTCAGCAACTAAATAACCTGTTCCATCTGTTAATGGGGCAACATTAAGATGATTAAAATCCAGTAAACTTTCGGTCGTTTCTTTAATGGTAGTAGGCATTCTATCAGCAGGGTTATATGCAACACCGGCCGACACACGATTCTGGACATTACCATAGGGTCTTATTGCTCCTACAATATTTTCTTTTCTAGAGGGACGAACAACTTCCAATAAAGGTGCAACAAATGATTTCATTGCGCCACTTATAGATGTTCCTAAAAACGGAACAGATTTTGTATTTGAACGATTCGTAGAACTAAGCCTTGTTCTACCTCGACCATAATCAAATTTAGTCGGTTCGCATTTACCATAACCATGTACATTTATAATAGGCTTTCCTTCTATTACCGCCTTTTTTGAAGGTTCATAATTTTCAGTAGTGTATTGCGATGTTCCATTCGGGTTAGAGTCGGTTCCAAAGTATTCAGTAGTAGTACATATACGATTCTGGTCTTTTAATAACTCCTCTGGGCGACCCGCCTGCGCTTTCTCTAAACCAGTTGTAGTAAACCATCTATCGGGAGTATTTAAATAGAATTTATCAGGCAAGAATTTCTCAACATGTCCATATGTTTTAGCACTAGGTGGTTGTTGTACATTCCAGTCATATGAAGGTCCTTCATGATTCTCTAAACTGTATGTAAGTTTGGGATTATTAGTAGTTCTCAATTCATCAACATTTCTGTCAACCCATAAATCACGAGCTTCCATACCTGAATTAAAACCATTGCTTCCACATGATGTAAAACCCTGATTTAAGCCGGGCGCAACATGAACTTCTTCCCATGGTTTTACATTTGCCATTTGTGTACCAGGGTTTACACGTGACTGGAAAAATGATGTAAAATTCGGCATTCCGTTCGGGTACTGGATATTAGCCTGCGGCGCAAATAAAGGTGCGCGTTCCTCTTTACATATTTTTTGACTACCTGTTCCACTGTAGCTATCTAAAATAGATTCATGGGTATCGGCATCTGTTGTTCTTCCTCTTATTTTAGCACCAAAAAATGGTACCATGTTATTATGCTCAAAGTCAGATACATTTATTTGTTTACCAGTTAATGATTTTACATTATCGTTTTTTGCTCCATTTTTATCATTATTATTATAATATGGGTTGCCAAACTGGTCATTATGTTGTAGTACTCTTTTGTCGACCGAAGCTTTATAGTATTTGTCTGTTACTGCCGAGCCACTACTAAAATTATTTATATTGCCTTTTGTCGAAGTGTCTATTGATGGATAATTTGTGTTAGGTATTTGGGTATTTGGTAGAAGGTTTTGCGGATTTACTCTACCAGCACCCATATTTGTAAATGCTTCTTTTTTGAACATTTTTGCTCTTGTGTCATCAATATTATTTTCATTTTTTTTAGTTGCCGCCATAAATAATCCTGTAGCCGCCAATATTGGGATAACAACTTCCATTATATTATATGTTTATATATATGTAATATATTTTTTAGTCTCTATTAACTCTTAAATATTACATATATAGTTTTTATCTCTACCTTTTAATTTTTATAAATTTTTATAAATTTTTATAAATTTTTATAAATTTTTATATATCTTTTTTAATCTTTATATATCTTTAACTTTATTTTGTAAACAAGTTCTGTGTGTTATCTATCGTATTATAATTAAAACAAGGTATTTTTGTGACGTAGTTGTCTTTTTCTAAAATTCTAGTGCTAAGATTATTTTGAAATGACATACACGTATTCTCTTGTGGGTTCAAATGAAGGTAATCCCAATTTGGTTGTTCTAAATCTCTATACCACCATGCCGGGTTTGTAACTCTCGACTGGTCTGTAAATGGAGAACATACAGGATATTCAATTGGTGAAGTAGGTATATTCACGTCTTTGTAATTATTTTGCGGATTACAATCTCTTGATAAATTTCTATCAAGTCCAAAAAGAGAACTTTCAAGATTTGTTATGTTTGTCATCAAATTTGCTCCCCATTTTTGTAAACGTATTGAAGGATCTATCATGAAACATGGTTTGTCTCCATTACCTGGAACATTGAGTCTCCACTTCCCTTGGTCTGTTGACTCTTGTTGCTGTTTCATTATTCTACATGGGTCGTCATGAAAACGAGTAAATGACATTTATTATAATGTAATTATATTATATTATTATATTTATTTCTATAATATTATTTATTTCTATAATATTATTTATTTCTATAATATTATTTATTGACATAAAATAAATATAAATATATTTTTCGTATGATTCCTAAATACTTATTTATATGAATAGTACAAATAATACAACTATGAATAATAAGCCGCAAACAAAAAAAACAATATGTTTAAATATGATTGTTAAAAACGAAGCACATATTATTACCGAAACATTTGATAATATTTTAAAATATATTCCTTTAAGTTACTGGGTTATTTCCGATACGGGTTCTACTGATGGTACGCAGCAAGTAATAAAGGATTATTTTAAGTCTAAGAATATAAATGGCGAATTATTTCAAGACGAATGGCGAGACTTTGGGAATAATCGTACACTAGCATTACAACACGCAAATAAAAAAACAGATTACTTATTTATTTTTGACGCGGATGATAGTATTCATGGAGACTTTAAACTTCCAGACTATCATTTATTTAATAAAGAAATGTATAACCTACAATTTGGAGGAGATCACGTAGCATATGTTCGTCCTTTATTAATAAATAATCAACTTGAATGGCGTTTCAACGGTGTTCTACATGAATTTTTGACATGTGTAAATAAAAATATTGAAGGAGTATTATTGAACGGAAACTATTATGTGGAGTCTGGTCGTAAAGGGAGCCGAAGTAAAGATCCGGATAAATATAAAAAGGATGCCGAGATTTTAAAAAATGCATATTATGTCGACATAGAAAAACCAGATAAAGGTTTATCAAATCGTTATGCTTTCTATTGTGCACAAAGTTATAAAGATTGCGGTATGGTTAAAGAAGCAATTGAATGGTATACAATGGTAGCCGATAAAATAAATACATGGGTTCAAGAGAAATATTATTCTTGTTTTGTTTTGGGAGATTTATATATGAGACAAAATGATTTTGAAAACGCAATCCGGTATTTAACAAAGTCCATTATTTTTGACCACCAAAGAATAGAAGGAGTCGCTCTAGCTTGTGAAATCTTTTTAAAGAGAGAAATGTATTTACTATGTTGTTCTTTAGGTGAACAATTTTTGGATCACATGTCACCGCCACCCGATAAACTTTTCTTATTCGAACCTTTTTACTTTAATCATGTAGAATATTCGTGTAGTATTGCCGGTTTCTATTGCGGAAAACATAACTTAGGATATCAGTGTTGTAAAAAAATTATTACTACTAGATGTATCGATAATATTGATAAATATATTAAAACATGTATTAATCTCGCATTTTATAAAGAACAACTATTACATGATAAAGAAGACACTCTTGAGTTTTTTTACGAATATAATGAAAATATACAAAAATTATTAAATGACGGTATTGATGTAGACAAGAGAATACACGAATGTTGGAATATTTTATTTGAAAAAAACCGTTCTAAATTATTTGAACTACCTAAAAATGTTAGAACTATTTTTAATAATAAAACGAGTTCAGATAAAGTAGACAATAAAAGTAAAAGTAAAGTTATTAATGTTTTTATTTCATTTACTACATGTAAGAGACTTGATTTATTTAAACAGACTTTGGGTTCTATTTTGAATCATTGGATGGATAAAGAAAAAATTGATTATTGGTTTTGTGTAGATGATAATTCAGCAGGAAAGGATAGGGAATTTATGAAGAATACGTTTCCGTGGATTAACTATCATATGAAATCTGAATCGGAAAAAGGTCATCGTGAAAGTATGAATATTATTTGGAACAAGCTAAATGAAATTAAGCCTAAATATTGGATACATATGGAAGACGACTTTTTATTTTATACAAAACGAAATTATGTAGAAGATTCTATAAAGATTCTTCAAACGTATCATACTTCTAAAAATATTCGACAAGTTTTATTTAATCGAAATTATTCGGAAGTAATAGAGCATACTTCTACAAAAGGGCATGTAATTTTGCCATCTATTGATTGTATTCCTGAAATTCCGGTCGTTCTTCATAATCATACTACAAATGGTAATTTCTTTTTTCAAAACTGTTGTTATTGGCCAGATTATAGTTTTCGTCCATCCATGATAGACGTTGACACGATTTTAAATCTAGGTAATTATAATACGGAAAATCAATTTTTCGAATTAGATTATGCTAATAAATGGTATAATGCTGGATACAGAAGTGCCTTTTATAATATGATATGTTGTCGACATATAGGTAGATTAACATCAGATCGTCATGATAAAACAAAACCTAACTCTTATGAATTAAATAACACTTCTCAATTTAATTTAGATAAATCTCACGAATCTCATACGTCTCATACGTCTCATCACTCTTGCGACTTTGATAATCATACAAATGAAATAGTAACGAATGAAGATATTCGAAAATCCTACAGTCCTCCCATAAAAGTAAATACGTCCTCAGTTATAAAAGTAGTAAATTTAAAACACCGTGATGATCGTAAAAAAATAATAGTAAATAAATTAAAAGAGTCGGGATTTTCAGATACAGAATATGAAATTATCGATGCAGTATATGGTAATGATTTGGCGATGTCGTCTACACCCGAATTATATAAAATGTTTGAAGATAATGATTTTGGAAGTAGATGTGGATTTATTGGGTGTGCATTATCGCATTATGGGTTATGGTTAGAGTTATTAAAAGATACAATAAATGAATATTATATTATTATGGAGGATGATGTTATTTTGTGTAATGGATATAAAGAACAAATTTCAAAACTGGAAAGTCATTCGAAAAGTAAAGATATTTTATACCATGGTTATACAATGTTTAAAAATAATCGTGTAATTAACAAAGATGTGTATGACTATGGTTCTGTAAATAATGAAACATGTGTATCAATACATCCTCTTAAAATAGAATTTTATGTTGGAGGAATATTTGGATATAGTATAAATAAAAATGGCGCTAAAAAAATGATAGATTATATCCATAAAAATGGAATAAAACATGGCATTGACTATGTTATGAAAATTGTAAATACTGTTAACTGTTACGAAACACAACCAAACCTTTGTGTTTCCCCGTGGCACGAAGATGATATGAACTATGATACGGATATACAAAGGTGTGGTAAATGTATCGACTTTAGTATATATGAAAATTACTATTTGAAATTTTTAAAAGATAACTTTATTTTTATTCCTACAGGTGACCAAATAGGTCATGATTTATATCATAGACAAAGTAATCTTAAAAATATGGTTTTAAGAGCTATAGAAGATAAAAAATGCGTAGCATTTAATACACTTGGTTTTTATAAGAGCGATATTATAAATATTACAAAATCTGTTTGGTTTAATGAGCGCGATGGTATATATATAAAAAAGGAATATTCTTGTAAAGTTATAGAAAATCTGGACGATGAGTTCAAACTCCTTGTTGAGAATTCTCTTTTAGGAGAGGTTAAAAAACATGAGACGCAACAGATGCGTGAGATTAATGATAATTCAGATAATCTAAAACTAGTTAATAAAAAACGCGTAAAAATGATATGTAACTGGTGTTCTTCTCGCGATTTATGTTGTGAATTCTCAAAAATGAATGAATCCGGAGGGTTTTATGAAAATAATAATATTGAGCTTGTTTCAGATAATAAAAATATTGATTACTATGTTATTATAAATATACCCACATATGATTCTCTAGGAGACTATGACCCAAAAAAGACGATTATTTTCCAGATGGAACCATGGGTATATGACAATACTAAAAATTGGGGAGTTAAAACATGGGGCGATTGGGCTATACCTGATCCAAATAAGTTTATGAAAGTTTTTCGCCATGCCGACAGTCTTAACAATGTACAATGGCAAATATCGCCCCCTGAACAAATTCCAGGGGATGAGAAAATAAATAAGGTAATGTGTATATTAAGTGAGAAAATATACGATGAAGGACACAAGAAACGGGTGGACTTTTTGAAACATATAGACTTACAAGGTCTAGATGGAGGTGTGGATGGAGGTGTAGATACTATTCATATATATGGTCGTAAAAATTATCATAGGTTAAAATCATATATTGGTGAAACCGATAATAAAAAAGAACTAGTAAAGTATAAGTACTGTTTTTCATGTGAGAATAATAGTGAAAAAAATTATGCTACCGAGAAGATATGGGAGCCTATTTTATTTGAGTGTCTTTGTTTTTATTGGGGATGTCCCAATCTTGAAGAACATATCGACCCGCTTGCTTTTGTTAGGCTACCGCTCGATAACCCTGACGAGTGTATATCTATCATTACAAAAGCTATCGAGGAAGACTGGTGGTCTCAACGTATTGATATAATAAAGAAAGAAAAACAAAAAATATTGAATGAACTGGGATTTTTTCCTAGATTAAATAAGATAATTAGTGATATTTAATATAGATAATATAGACAAAATATATAATATAGACAAAACTAAAAAATATATTTCAATAATAATTATTCGTTTATATTATATAATATTTTTATAAATATTATATATTAATGATACCTCAACATATATTAAAATCATTTTATTATGATGATGCAAGAAAATTAAATAAGTCACGAATAAACCATTTATCAAGTTTAAATATTGATTTTAATAATAAAAAAGTATTAGAAATAGGATGTGGTGGTTGTGGAGATATTACAAATTTTTTATTAAGTAAAAATGCACATGTAACATTGAATGATTATAGAAAAGAAAATATAGAATCTTTAATGATTAATATAAATAAAGTTTTACCATTTAATACATATGATTTAAATTTAATTATCGATGATATCGATGATATCGATGATAACGATAAATTCGATACAATTGTATGTTACGGAACATTATATCATTTAACAAATTTAGAAAATGCTTTTATAAATTTATCAAATTTGTGTAATGAGTTTGTTATTATAAGTACATGTACAAGTGGGCAAAATAATGAAAATAAAAATATAGTATTTGAGGGAGGAACAAACGAACAATCGCATAATCAATATGGATCAAGACCGGGAAGATTATATATTTGGAATCAGTTAAATAAACATTTTAAATTTGTTTACACGATTAAAACACAACCGGATCATATAGATTATCCATTACATTTTCCATGTAATAATAGTGCATCTAGAAATATATTTATAGGATCACATATTAAATTAGAAAATGATAATTTTGTTAATTTTTTATTGAATGATTATGAAAAAGAACAAGAAAAAAAACAAGAAAAAGAAAAATTAATATTCATTGATAAAACCGATGGTTTTGGTTCACAGTTTCAATCAATTATTTTTTATATTTTATATTCCGAATTTAACAACTTAGACTATATTCATAAAAAAATAAAAATCATGGATCATAATTATAATAATGATGTTAATTTTATAGAAAGGGCAAATAATTGTATGAATATTCAAGGAAATTATGATGAGTATGACGATATAAAAAATATAAATGATTATAATATTAATACGTCGAGTAGAGGGTTTATATATGACTTTATCGATAAAAATGTAGATTTATATACAACTAATAATCCAGCAATTGATAAAATCAAAAAATGTTTCTGGGAAAATAAAGATAGAGACTTTTATAAAAATAATAAATTTAATGTTGCTGTTCATGTTAGAAGATCAAATATTCACGATGATCGCATTGAAGGTACAAATACAGAAGATTCATATTATTTAAATGTTATTAATCATATTCGTGAAAAATATAAAAATAAAGAAAATAAAGATTTATGTTTTCATATTTATTCACAAGGAAATATTGAAAATTATAACTGTTATAAAAACGATGATGTTATTCTTCATATTGACGAAGATGTAACTACAACATTTATAGGATTAGTTGGTTCAGATATACTAGTAACGTCGGCAAGTTCTTTTAGTTATATTGCCGCAATATTAACTGATGCCGAAGTATATTACTTACCATTTTGGCATAAGCCAAAAAAAGATTGGATTATAATGTAATATAATATTATACCATCTTAACAGAAAAATTATAAAAAATATAAAAACTTAACAATATAAAAACTTAACAATATAAAAATTAGGTATAAAAAGTATATAAAAATAATGATAAAGACAATAATATTATAATGGAAAAATATTACAATAATATTACTATCAAAGAAAATATAAAACATATAAAGTTAGATATTGGATTATCATATAATGCTCCTTATTCACAAAACTGGTTGGAAAATGAACCAAATTTATTAGTTATTGGGTTTGAACCAAATCCAGATTTTTTAGTTAGTATTTTATCAAAAGATAATATCGATAAACGAGAATCATGTCATGGTGATCCTATAAATAAAAAATATGTTAACGACCGTTTTTTTTTATTTCCGATTGCTTTATCAAACGTAAATGAACCAACAGAAATGATATTTTATGAAACACAAAAAGATGTAGGTTGTTCTAGTTTATATAAACCGATTGATTTAAACTTGGGTGAATATAAAATAAAATCAAATGTTCCAGTTTATTCTTTAAAACATTTTTTTGATTTATTTCCATTTGATAAATTTGAATATATCGATTATATTAAAATTGACGCTCAAGGTTCTGACTTAGATATATTACAAAGTGCAAGTTATTATCTAAAAGAGAAAGTTGTATATATAACTGCAGAACCAGAGTTTTATTCTTATGAAAATTGTAGTCATAATAATGAACAAAATATAGAAAAATATTTACTTTCACAAAATTTTATTAGAGTTTTTAATAAAAATACATTAGATCCAACATATATAAATAAAAAATTTAAACACTTGGAAAACGAAATATATATTTTTCAAAACTAATTGATTTATCAACTAATTACTTTTAAAAATTGTTGGTTATTATTAAAAGCATCATCCAGTATATAATATTATAAATATATATGAATTTTAATATTATATGAATTAGTTTATATTATATGAATTATTTATAGTTTACATTTTAGCGTCTTCTATTCTTCCGCCTCCTCTTCCTCTTCATCAGCCTTGGGTTCCTTTTTACTTGAACTTAATGCCGATGAAAGTGTAATCTTAGATAAATCTAGTGTAATTTTCGATGCTTTAGATTTTTTAGGTTTTTGTGAAGCTGCAACCGATGCCGCTGTCGCCTCCATTCCTGATACCTTCTTAGGGCTCGCGCCTCTATTACCAACACTTGACATAGACACTCCAGTAGATAATCGTACCCTTTCTGTTTTTTTCAAGTCACCTCCCATCTGTTCTACTAGTTTTTTAAATGCAGTAATTGCATTTTGCGTTGCTCCTTGTACATATCCCGATACTCCAACTGGATCTATTTCACTATGAAAAGCAACACGAATAATGCTATCTGTCGCATGAGGATGCGGTTTTCTAAAACCACAAAATGACAATGTTTTATCAGCTATAAAATTTTGCTGGTATAAATAAAATTCAATCACCTTCCCCAATGTATAATCCTCATTTACCAGTGTAATATCAAAACCATTTTTCAGTGTTGTTTCGGAAGGAACAATCGTAACCTTTCCATGCTCCAAATCGTATAAGAATTTTTCACATTTTGAAACCATAATTTCACACGCCTTTATAACGATTTCATTATTCTCAAAAACACCGACTGTCTCAATCACAAAGTCATAGCTATTTGGTTGGTAATAACGTTTTGCTTCTAACAGAAACCAGTTACGCTTTTCAAATTCAATATCTTCTTCACTTATTTGACTTTTTTTCATAGCGGCCTCTTTTTCGCCCCATACTTCATTTGCCTTCGACACCTCAGGTGTACATTCATAGGCACATGTGCTAATAACATTGAATGCTCCATCTTGTGACGCCTTTCCGATATCAAAACCACAGCGAAATGTAAGACGTTCTCCATCAATATTTTCGGATAATTTAGGCTGAAGTCGAGCAAATTCAATATAGTCTCCTGATTTAGGAGATGGAGGGAATATTAATCTAACTGCAGATTCATCTGAATATACTTCTGTTTTTATATTTTTTATTTTGAAGTCCTTTGTTGTAACATATATAATATTATCTGTATCATTTTTGACGTCTACTTCGATAACATAGTCTTTGTAAGGGAAATCCATATCACTAATATGGATAGGAACACAGCTAAGTCGTTGCTTAATAATTTCATTGTGAAACCTAGTTGTATTATGTGTAATTTCGGCTTTGTTTTCATTATATGGATAAGTTCTAAATACAAATGTAGGAATATCTGAGATTATAATTCTTCGCAAGGCATTTGCGACACTCATGTTACAATCAACTAGTGTGAACTTTAGAAAATTGTTTTCTTGTACGACATTTGAAATACGAGGTTCCATTTTTTTGTAAATTTGCTGTTCTTATTATATTATTATTATACAATTTATTAAATCAATTTTTCATTAATATAATTAAGGAGTTTAATAATTAATATAAATACAAAAATAATACAAAAATAATAAAAAATAATACAAAATAATATAAATAACTTAAATAATAAGTTAAAATAAACGATAAATACTCGTGGTAAATTATATTATGAGTAGTATTTTATATTATAGCAACTTTTGTGAAAAATCCAAAAAAATTCTTCAGACATTAGCAAAAAGCAACATTAAAGAAGAATTACATTTTTTGTGTATCGATAAAAGAGTTAAAGGCCCCACAGGATCATGGTATATTGTTCTTCAAAATGGGGAAAAGATTATTATGCCTCCTCAAGTAAATCGTGTACCTGCATTACTACTTATGAAACAAGGTCATCAGGTATTATATGGAGACCAGATTTTAGGACACCTTCAGCCACGTGAAACAGCAATAAATATGGTCGCAACAAATAATAACGGCGAGCCATCCCCTTTCTCATTAAATAATGATTGTATTGGTGGTTATGGTGTGGCGTCAGATTCATTTAGTTTTTGGGACCAAACAAGTGATGACTTATCGGCAAAAGGTAATGGAGGAATGCGACAATTATATAACTATGCGACTATTGATAGCAATATGAGAATAGAAGCTCCAAAAGAAGATTATGCGCCTGACAAGATTGGGACAGTTTCGCTGGAAAATTTACAACAGCAACGAAATACTGAAATACAGTTTAATGCTGAAAAACAAGCCAAGGCGGTTGAACATCCTTCACAACAACAATTTATTCAACAACAGCAGCAAAAACAACAATTTCAGGCACAGTTTTCACAGCAACAACAATTTCAACAACAAATACAAACTGTTGGTCCACAAGTAGCACAACAACAAGAGCAGCAAAGACAACAACAAAAAAATGTAAGATTTAGTTAATCATACTTACAATACTTACAATTTTAATTATAATATTTACGGTTAATATATTTATAATTAAAATTATTTAAAACAATAGAATAATATTATATAATCATATATATCTTAATACAATAGTTACAATATATGTCGTCATCAGCAGAAAGTTCCGATAAATCATTATTATTAAGCGCGTTTAATACACAATTTTTTGATTTCGTAGAAGATATACAATACGTATTTAGCGATGATAATTCAATAAAAAAAGCAAAAACCGTTCTTTATATGATAAAAAAAGTAAACCCTACACTTATTATAAGAATATGGTACACATATGTATGTGCACAATACGAAAATGAAATTAGTAATGGTAATATTAATTTTTTTATAGAAAAAGATTATAAAAAAGATTTTATATACATAAACCATTCAGATGATATTATTAGCAATATAGATAAACTTCGCGAACCGGTAAGAAACATGAGTAAAGAAAACCAAGAAAAGTCGCTAATGTATGTTAAAAATTTATGTATTTTATCTAAATTATATATGCTGTAAATCTGTAACAAGTAGTTTTAGTTTTAGTTTTATTTATATTTTTAAATATATAAAATTTTAATAAAATAATTATAATTATTAGTTACTAAATGTATAAATATATTTATGCGTAGTTTGATTTAAATAGTAAATGATAAATTAAAAATATAAATGGGTAAAAAAAATAATTCATCTTCGCAAAATAAAACCGAAGTAGTTCCTGAAAAAGTTCCCGATGAGTTTAAGAAAGTAATGACGGATTTTATAAACGACTTTACTATGACTTTTCCGGAATATAGTGATAAACTGAAAGATAACTTTGTAGTTATTTCTGTTAAAACAGACGGTAATGTTGTAGCCGAAGAAATGTTGGATGAAGGAAGAGTAAAAACATTATATGAATATTCTAAAACTGTATATCCAGCGCGGTTTTTTGATATTTTATATAAAAATGCCGATATTTTCAAAAAAGAGAGTGAAGATAATGGTGCCAGTGCTGGTGCTGGTGCCGGTGCTCATGCTAGTACTAGTGCTAGTGTTAACGTAAACGTAAACTTTTTACCGGATATCAATTTTAGAGAAGTATGGAATACGCCCGATATTTCGAATAATACGCGCGACACTATTTGGAAATATTTACAGCTTATTCTTTTTTCGATTATTACAAATATTTCAGATAGAGATTCATTTGGAGATACTGCTAAACTGTTTGAAGCTATTAACGAGGATGAGTTGAAAAACAAGTTAGAAGAGACAATCAAAAACATGCAGGATCTTTTTATGAATGGCGCGGAAACGGGAAGCGAGAAGACAGGAAATGCTGGAGAAGCTGGAGAAGCTGGAGCATCGGGAGAAAATACGAAATTCGGCGAGGGGATTGATATGAAAGAATTTGAGAAATTTGCTGAACAGTTTAAAAACTTTACACCTGATGGTATGGGTGGGATTGATATGTCAAAGTTCCCAGGATTTTCTGGGTTTCCAGGATTTAACTCTAATAATAATGAAGAAGGTGGTGCCGCTAAAGGAGATGCTGATAATAATAAAAAACCTGAAATTCCTAACCCCGAAACAATTCATGAACATATTTCAAAACTTCTTAACGGTAAAATAGGAGCACTCGCAAAGGAAATTGCTGAGGAAACAGCTAAGGATTTTGATTTGGGTATTGATATTGAAAATGCCGAAAATATAAATATGAGCAATGTATTTCAAAAGTTATTTAAAAATCCCGGAAAACTAATGAATATGGTGAAAAGTGTCGGCGCAAAACTAGATGATAAGTTTAAAAAAGGAGATATCAAAGAAAGCGAGCTTATGAAAGAAGCAAGCGATCTTCTTAGTAACATGAAAAATATGCCCGGTATGGGAGACTTGTCAAGTATGTTAAGCAAAATGGGAATGTCCGGTTTGGGGGGATTGGCTGGTTTAGGAGGAAAAGGAGGCAAGATAAATATGGGCGCATTACAGAGTCATCTACAACAAAATATGAAAAATGCCAAAATGAAGGAACGTATGCAGACGAAGCTTCAGCAAAAACAACAGCAACCTCAGACTCAGCCTTCACAACAAAAACCATCCCCCGTAACACATGTCACTCCTGTTGCCTCTGTAACCCCTATAACCCCCGTAAACAATGTTGTTCGTCCTACTACATCTGTATATACTTCATCATCTGGTGAACAAATTCAGCAAACTCCTAGAACAGCTAAACCGGTTGAAAATGTTATTGTAGACACTGGTACTGGTACTGGTAGTGGTACCGGATATGAACCAGTAACTGAAACGCAAAAGAAGAAGAAAAAGAATAAAAACAAAAAGTAACAATATAACAAAAATATAATGAATGTTATGAAAATATAAATAAGAAATAGTTTAATTATTACTATTATTACTATTATTACTAATATTACTAATAATGATTAAAGAATAAAAAATAAGAAAAAATAATTAAGAATATATATATAATGGACAAAATACCAGCAACACCATTTTGGTTAAATGAACCTACAATTCTATTTGATAAAAAACAGATAACGGAAATATGGCCAAATCCAAATATGAGCAATATGGAAAAATTAAATTCTATTAGCCGATTTGTTATTATAGCGTCACTTTTAGGATATTTGATTACATTGAATATTGGAATTATATTTGTAGGTATAGTAACTTTAGCTGTAGTTGCTATTTTATATCATGTACAATCTAATAAAGCCAAAGCTGACGAAAACGCAAAAGAGTTACCGCCCAAAATAAAAGAAAGTTTCACTAACTCCATATTATATAATGAAGTCAAAGATGATTACACCAATCCGAAAGAAAATAACCCCATGATGAATGTACTTTTACCCGAAATAAATTATAATCCTACCCGAAATGAAGCGGCACCGGCATTCAATGCTGAAGTCGAAAAGAAAATAAATAACAGTACAAAAGACTATGTCGTTGATACTACCTTTTCCGATGAATCCGCAAAACAAAAAGAGTATATTAAGCGTAAATTATTTAGTGATTTAGGCGATAGTTATACTTTTGATTATAGTATGAGGAATTTTTACACAAACCCAAATACAACTATTCCCAACGATCAAGAGGGATTTGCTAACTTCTGTTTTGGAGACATGATCTCCGCGAAAGAAGGTAACGAATTTGCCCTTGGAAGAAATCAGCCAAGATTGGGTGGAACGTATAATTAAATTTTTAATTTTAAATATATTAAATTACATTTGAAAATATATTATAACATTTAGTAAATTATATTTTCAAAAATATATATATATATATACATATAAATACACAAGTATGGCCATTGTAAAGGATTATGTTTTTGATAACTTATGTAGAATAGGTAATGATAATTGTGGAATGGATCAAAGAAATATACAAAACCTTAATTCAAGCAACTATATGTTACAGAATTTCTTTTCTGCCGAGTGTAACATGAAACGCCCTATTGATTTTGCTACCACTCAACCCGGTGTAAATTATACAGGTAGCCACCAAGTCGGTGTAGGTGGCTGCAATGTCGACACCAATAGTGAGCTGTTTAATGGCAGCATCATGACTCACCCGCGTTGCCGCATTAGTTTGTTTGAGCGACCCTTCAAGACTGTTCCTTTTCTTGGTAGGGGTGAATCAAATCCTCTTGTAGAGTCACGTTTATGGCAGGGAGACTACAATATCAACAAGAAGAGCGTTAACCCTGCTTCTGAGGTATGCTTTGTGAATCACGAAATGTATCCCCTTATTCCTTCTATTGCTGCTACCATTTCAAATCCAGCAAATTTGGTGGAAGGTGTCGCTGTAAATGGCTGGATACGCGGAGGTGTTCCTTCTCGCGAAATTGAGCGTGAAACAAAGTATACTACTTGTAGCTCGTAAAAATGTGGCGTATAGTTTAAAAAATATAATATATTAAAAAT
>SXGR01065765.1_pt1 | contig 27562 bp, 31 predicted proteins | sample 3174711 | NCBI WGS metagenome assembly SXGR01 (sample SAMN11356860, study PRJNA531348) | freshwater metagenome | isolation source: freshwater sample F1-60 | place: China: Fuxian Lake, Yuxi | collected 2017-12-25
TAGCGCAAGACCTGCAAGTTGATTTGGTGGGTTATCTCTGATTCTAGAAAGTAAATTATCAATTTCAGATACATCACTAAATCTAATTGAGATTTGATCAGTTTCATGAAAGCCAAATTTTTCAGCAATACTTTGTAAATAATTATTTAATGAACTCGATTTTGCTTTTAATTCACCAGCTAATTGAGCAATTAATATTGCGGCGCTTATGCCATCTTTATCATTAACAATCGCAGGATCAACACAATAGCCAATTGCTTCTTCATAACCATAACCAAGATTAGAAACTTTTGATATCCATTTAAATCCTGTCAGAGTTTCTTCAAATCTAATTCCATGTTTCTTCGCAATTTTTGAGAGTTGCGTAGAGGAAACAAGTGAATTAGATACCGACTTACCAGTAAGTTTTCCGCTTTCAATCAAATACTTACCAAGAATTACGCCAACCTCATCACCACGTAACATTCGCCAGTTTTTAGATTCATCAATAATTGCAACTGCACACCTATCTGCATCCGGGTCATTGGCAATAACTAGATCTGCATCATATTTTTTAGCGTACTCAATTGCTAGATCCATTACCCCATTCTCCTCTGGATTTGGAAAAGGAGTTGTTGGAAAATTTGGGTCTGGCATAGCCTGCTCGGTGACAAGTATTGGTTTAGAAAACTTAGCTTTTTCAAACACATTAACCAAAGTTTTCATACCAACACCATGAAGTGCGGTGTAGACAATTTTAAGATTATTTGGGGTAGTTGCTAGTTTTGCTGTAGCCGAAATGTAATCAGAGACAATTTCTTCATTAACTATCTCATAGTTTGATGACCTTTTAGGCGCTAGCTCAACCTTCTCAATTAGATCTGAAATTTCCTTATCGATTGGGGAAATAATTTGTGATCCCCGGTATTGAACGTTGCCAATACTGGCTCCTAAATAAACTTTATAGCCATTATCTGTGGCTGGATTATGGCTAGCTGTAACCATAATTCCAACATTTGCATTTAACTTATTAACGGCAAAAGCTAATATGGGAGTTGGTATTTCTTTCGGAAATAGGTAAGTTTTTATACCAGCTCCCGAAAAAATTTCTGCACTATCTTTAGCAAAATCTTCTGATCTATGACGGGCATCTCTGCCAATAACTACGGTTGTAAGGCTATTTTTTTTCATAAAAGAAACTATTGCGGTCGCTGTTCGACTAACTACCGCTCTATTTATACCAGAGGGACCAGGAGATATTGGACCACGTAATCCTGCGGTGCCAAATTGAAGAAAGCCGTTAAAGCAACGATTTAATTCAAGTTCATTGCCTTCAGATAACCATTTATTTAACTGTTCTGCTGTGCCTGTATCTGGATCGTTATTGATCCAATCCTGCACTTCACTTCTTAGTTGATCTGAGATCACAACTTAGGCAATACCTTTGCTAAAAGATTACCCATCCTGTCTGCAGCAGCCTTTCCAGCGGCAATTACCTCTGCATGGTTTAATTTTTTACCAGTTACACCTGCAGCAGCATTAGTCACTAATGAAATTGCAAGAATTTGTGCACCAAGGGCGTGAGCAGCAATTGCCTCTGGCACCGTTGACATACCGACTAGATCTGCTCCCATTGTGCGCATCATCTTAATTTCAGCAGGGGTTTCATATGAAGGTCCGCGCCAATGTACATAAACACCCTCAGCGAGTGATGGGTCCTCAGCCTTAACAATTTCACGAAGCTTTTTACTATACAAATCAGTTAAGTCAACAAAATCTGCACCAATTAGCGGCGATGCAGCTGTAAGAGAAATGTGGTCTCTAATTAGTACTGGTTGACCTACTTTGTAATCTGTGTTAATTCCACCACATGCGTTTGTTAAAACAATAGTTCTACATCCAGCTTTAACCGCAGTTCTAACTGCATGTGCCACTGGCTCCATTCCTAGCCCCTCATAAAAATGAGTTCTGCCTAAAAAAACAAGTGCATTAACAGAATTACCTAATTTATATGATCTTATTTTTCCACCATGGCCTTTAACTGTTGGTTCTGGAAATCCCGGTAGATCAGTTATAGAAAATTCATGAGATGGCTTTCCTAATGCATCAGCTGCAGAAATCCAACCAGATCCCATTACTAAGGCAACATCATGCTTTTTTTGGCCAGTTATTTTTGCAATCTCTTTCGCTGCTTTTTCTGCAGTACCGATTGGGTCTTTATAAAGTTTGCTCATGTGAGAAACTTATCCTAAATACTACTTATTTTTTAAATCAGGCCAGCTATATCCAAGGGTAATAACCATCTTGCGTAGTAAAGGAAGGGATAAGCCAATAATCCCACTTGGGTCACCTTCAATATTTGTAATAAATGGTGCACTTAGTCCATCTAATGTAAAGCCACCTGCCACATTTAAAGGCTCACCAGAATCAACATAATCTAATATTTCATCATCATTCATTTGTGCAAACTCAACTTTCGCAGTTGATCTCTCACTTAATTCGATTCCTTGTTTTAAATCAATTAAGCAATGGCCAGTATGAAGGTATCCTGATTTTCCACTTAGTTGCTTACATCTAGTGATTGCATTTTCTCTATTACCTGGCTTGCCAAGTGATTTACCCTCAAACTCAAATGTTGAATCACACCCCAGAATAATTGAATTACTTGGAGCCTTTTCTTTTACAGTATGTGCTTTTAGAATTGCAAGTGCTATTACTAATTCAGATGGTGATAATGCAACAAACTCTTCTGCCTCCTCATTTACCCCACTTACTAGTACAGTTGGTTTAATTCCAGCACTTTCCAGCAGACGCAACCGCGATGGTGAGGATGAGGCGAGAATTAAGTCGATCATTATGCGGGTAACCTTATTACATGGCATTCCCAACCGTTGGCATAATTGCCAGCCACCTAGTGCGGGGAATTTACGAGTTCGAGGCGCTAAAACTAGGAATAAAAGTTAACTATTTATCTGAGAAGTGTTCAGTTGAGGAGCTAATCACTTTTTCCCAGGGCTGTGATCTTATCTATGTTGACCCAAGAATGATCTCATCAGCCTCAATTAAAACTGTTGAAAAAGCAGGCGTAAAAATTTATCCATCTACAAAGACTCTCGAACAATTTCAAAAAATTAGTACAAGTGAAACCAGTGATGAGCGTCTATCAATTTTAGTTGCAAGATCAGCACATCTTCAGGTCAGCACTTGGCCAATTACTCTAATAACAGATAATTTAACAATTACTCCAGCACCCGGTATGAACTCTGAACAATCACAAGATATTCAATTATCTGCCCTTAAGTTAGCTGATGAAATTGGTCTAATCGGTGCTGTTGAACTACTAGTTGACGCAAACGATTATAAAAAACTTATAGATGTTAATTGGCTAGCCCCAAACTCTGGATACTGGAGTCAAATTGGTTCAAAGACCAATTTTTATGAGCAGAATTTGCGTGCAGTGTTAGATCTTCCACTTGGAAGCACTGAGATAAATTCTCAATTCACCCTAACTGGCAGGTTATCTACAGGTCAAACTAGTGATGATTACCGTCCATATTTGCACCTAATGGCTCGCAATCCAGCGCTTAAATTCAACCAAGCGAGTAAAGAGGTTGGAATCACTGGTGATAATTTAGAAGAGTTATTAACTGAAGTTATCCATACCCAGCAGTATTACAGTGGTGAAATAATTGAGTAATTAAATACGTTTTTTATATTCAATAGCTGGGCAATGATTCATTACTGCAAATAATCCGGCATCCTGTGCACGTGCAATTGCTGCAGTATCTATGACATCTAATTGCAACCAAACTCCCTTTGCTCCAATTGCAATCGCTTCATCGACAACATCTCCAGCAAGATCAGAGTTAATAAATACATCTACAACATCAACTGATACTGGGATATCAGATAACTTGGCGTAACCAGTTTGGCCATGAACACTCTCGGCCTTTGGGTGTACTGGGATGATTGTGTGTCCCTTTTCAATTAATAACTTTGCTACATCAAAAGCAGCACGTTCCTTGTTATTACTTAATCCTACTATCGCCCAAGTTTTAAGGTTTAGTAGTTGATCAATTTGACTACTCATTGTTAGAGCGCCCTAATGCTCTAAATTTCCAACCAGCACCTCGCCATAACTGCCTATTAAGTGCGTTTCGACCATCGATCATAATTGCATTTTTTACAATTGATTTAACCTTGACGGGATCAATTTCTCGATACATTTTCCACTCGGTTAAATGAAGAACAATTTCTGCATCCTTTAATGTGTCATTAATTTCAGTAGAAAAATTAAGAACTGGAAAGCGCTTTTGTGCATTTGCAATTGCTTTTGGATCATGCACAGTAACTATTGCCCCAGCTGCTTGAATCTGCACCGCAATATCCAAGGCTGGAGAGTCACGAACATCATCACTGTCAGGTTTAAATGCAGCACCTAAAATCGCTACTTTTTTCCCTTGTAAATTATCTGATAAATCTCTACGCACTAATTCAATAATTCTTTGCCTGGCGCGTAAATTAATTGCATCAATCTCTTTCAAGAATTCAACTGCTTGTTTAGCGCCTAATTCTTCTGCTCTAGCCATAAATGCACGAATATCTTTAGGTAGACAGCCGCCACCAAAGCCAATTCCAGCTTGTAAGAATCTGCTTCCAATTCTTGGGTCATAGCCAATGGCCTTAGCCAGCACCGTTACATCACCATCTGCTGCTTCGCATATCTCTGCCATTGCATTTATAAATGAAATCTTAGTTGCTAAAAATGAGTTAGCTGCAACTTTAACCAACTCAGATGTTGGTAAATCAGCTCTCACCCAAGGCGTACTCTCCTTTAAGTTTGATGCATATACCTCTTTTAAAATCTTTTCAGCACTATCGTTTACTACTCCAACTACCAATCTATTTGGTTTTAAAGTGTCTTCAACTGCAAAACCTTCACGTAAAAATTCTGGGTTCCATGCCAAATCTGCTTTTGGATTTAATTCAATTAACCTATTTCGTAGCCTTGCAGCAGTACCGACTGGCACAGTTGATTTACCAACTACTAATCCGCCAGCCTTAACTAATTTTGCAATTGATTCTAAAGCCGAATTTACATAAGTTAAATCCGCAGAATTTCCACCTTTAACTTGGGGAGTACCAACACAAATAAAATGAACATCACAATCTGCTAAGTCATTTATATTTGTGGTGAAACTTAACCGACCTGATTTTATTTGCTCTGCTAATAACTCCTCAAGGCCTGGTTCATAAAAAGGTACCTTGCCTTTTGATAGTAATTCGATCTTGCTTACTTCGGTATCAAAGCCAATAACCTCAAAACCTAGACTAGACATACAAGCAGCATGCGTGGCGCCTAGGTAGCCAGTGCCGATTACAGAGAGTTTTAAAGCCATATGGTGAGCCTATCTAAATATTAGTTAATTATCGACAGATATTATCTTGCGCAGTTCGAGTTTTAAATTTATCAATAATTTCAACCTTTGGCGTAGTAGTTGAAGACGGTGAAGGTGATGGCATTACCTCATCAACTACAGCACTATCTTCACGTAATCGCTGCCAAAGCTCTGGTGCAAGAACAGGATCCCAAAGCACCGAGGCAGTAACGCCATTTGAATAATAACTTAAATCTGAAAGTGGAACAGTTAAAGTTCTAACGTTAGATGTCGCTAGAGATTTCATTTGTTTAGCCAGGGTAATCAAATCTGAGTTTTTTAATCCTTCATCTGTTGTGACAGCTGATAGTGATGAGTTTATAAAGCTAGTCATAGTAATTGGATTAAGTAATACCCCAGCACTTGTTGCCTTCTTTATAATTGATGAGATGAATGCTTGTTGTCTTTGCATTCTTCCAAGATCTCCCATGCCATCAAATTCTCGCGTTCTAACATATTTCAGAGCTTCTATACCGTTTAAAGTATGAACGCCAGCTTTTAAAACTAAATGACTTTTTGGATCATCGATATCTCTCTTTGTACAAACTTCAATTCCACCGAGTGAGTCAACAATTCTGGCAAAACCAACAAAGTTCATCTCTATGTAGTGATCTATTTTTAATTGGGTCATTTCTTCAAGTGTTTGAATTAGAAGTGGTGCACCACCCCAGTTAAAAGAAGAGTTAATTTTTGAATGTACCGCCGGAATTATCTTGCCAGCGGTATTAGTGTGTTGAGGTATTAATGCAAATGAATCTCGAGGAATTGAAATTATTACTGCTTTATCTCGAGCCTTAGAAACATGTACCAATAACATTGTGTCTGATCGCTTACCAGCGGCGGTAGCAACTGATCCAACTCTGAGCGCTTTTAGCTCAGCTTTGGTCAAACCTTCTCGTGTATCAGATCCAACTAATAAGTAATTCACTGCAGATGATTTTTTATCTGGCCGCTTATCTAGTCCGGCAAATGCATCAATTTTATTTATTGAGGCGTTAACAGTTCCAAACGCCAGCGCGCTAATTGCAGAAATGGCTAAAACTGTCACCGAAATGCCAGTTAAGATTCGCACACTTCGAGCAGATTTCATCTTCTTATCCTAGATTATGGGCAGGGAAATACTGCGCTCAAATTTTGGCTGGAGGGGTGATGAATGATTTAACACTTCCTTCAGTCTCAGTAATCTTGCCAATTCTCAATGAAGAGCGGGATTTAAGTAATTGCATCTCAGCAATTCTTCAGCAGGAGTACTCTGGAAATATTGAAATAATTTTAGCTCTAGGGCCATCAAAGGATAGAACTATAGAAATAGCAACAGGGCTAGCAAAAGCAGATTCTCGAATTAAATTAGTAAGTAATCCATCTGGGCAAACTGCAGCTGGATTAAACCTTGCGATTGCAAAATCAAGTTATGAAGTAATTTGTCGAATAGATGGTCATTCTGAGATTTCAAGAAGTTACATAAAGACAGCGGTAGAGATTATGGGCAAGCAAGGCGCGGTCAATGTTGGCGGCTTAATGTATGCCGATAGTGATGTTGGGTTGCAACGAACTATTGCAATCGCAATGCGATCAAAGCTAGGTGTTGGGCCCTCTAAGTTTCATACTGGAGGTACTGCAGGTGAATCAGATACGGTTTATCTCGGAACATTTAATAAATCTGCAGTCTTAGCAGCTGGTGGTTTTGATGAAAGATACATCAGAGCCCAAGACTGGGAGTTAAACCACCGCCTGCGAAAACAAGGTGGATTGATCTGGTTTGATCCTAGATTAGTAGTTACTTACAGACCACGAAATACACTTTTTAAATTAGCAAAACAGTACTTCCAATATGGTCGCTGGCGCAGAGCTATATCAAGACAACACAGTTCTACAGTTAATTTCCGCTACCTTGCTCCACCATTTACAGTGATAGCTAATTTGTTCTCTTTCTTATTATCAATATTCGTCACTCCTTTATTTCTAATTCCACCTCTGATATATCTTTCACTCGTAGTGATCGGTGGGATAGTTATTGGTAAAAAACTTACCGATCGGCTGCTAATGCCAATAGTTTTATTAACGATGCATATGTCTTGGGGAATTGGATTTATAACTTCGCCTAAAAATCTATTAAAAAATTAGTTGTTATGCAGTACAGAGTTTAATCCACTCCAACTACCGCTCTTAGGAACTACTTCTAATGAACCACTTTGTGAGTTGCGCCTAAAGAGTAGGTTGTTTGCTCCACTTAACTCTTTTGCTTTAACAATTTTTCCATCAGGAAGAAGTATTTTGGATCCAGCGGTTATATAAACTCCTGCTTCAATTACACAGTCATTACCTAAGCTAATTCCAGCACCAGAGTTAGCACCAAGAAGGGTGCGCTCACCAATTGAGATTACCTCTTTACCACCCCCACTAAGTGTTCCCATAATGGATGCACCACCACCAATATCACTGCCATCACCTACTACTACACCAGAACTGATTCTTCCTTCAACCATAGATTTTCCTAATGTGCCAGCATTGAAGTTAACAAAGCCCTCATGCATAACGGTTGTACCTGCTGATAAATATGCTCCTAGTCGCACACGGTCACCATCTGCAATTCTTACTCCTTCTGGGATAACGTAATCAATCATTCTTGGGAACTTATCAACAGAATAAACAGTTAGATTTTCATATTTATTTTGCAGGGCTAACCGAACTTGATCAAAAGTATTTATTTCACAGGCACCAACGGAGGTCCAAACTACATTTGGCAATAATGTAAAAATATTATCAAGATTTATACTATTTGGCTGAACTAACCTATGTGATAGTAAATGAAGCCTTAAATAAACATCTGCCACATCTTTAGGCGCGACCGATAATTCAATGCTGATATTAACTGAAATCTTCTTAACTCTTCTAATTAAATCACTGTCTTGATGAAGATTAAGAGTCTCACCTTCTTTACTTGCTGGCTTACTACCAAGACCTAATGAATAAAAATGACAATCAAGAGTTTGTCCAGATTCGGTTTGAGTGGCAACACCAACGCCATATGCCTTGCTCTGACTACTACTCATTAGGCAACGGTATCAAAATTGGCCTTAGGTAATAGACTAATTTCATGCGCGTATCCGTTTTCTGTTCATCTGCTCCTAATATTCCAAAAAGCTCTCTTGATCTAGCATTTGGAATTGGTGAAGCAATTGGTGAACAAGGTTGGGATCTTGTTTGGGGTGGTGGAAAGGCTTCGATGATGGGAGCGGTTGCAAAGGGTGCAAGATCAAAAGGAGCTGCAACAATTGGCGTAATACCCCAACCACTTATAAATCTTGAATTTGAAGATAAAGATGCAACTCAAATGCATGTTGTTAACGATATGCGAACTCGTAAAGCAAAAATAGAAGATCTTTCAGATGCGTTTATTGCTCTTCCTGGTGGAATTGGAACATTAGAAGAATTTTTTGAAATCTGGGTAGGTAGTTACCTTAAGTTTCATAGTAAGCCAATTGCAATATGTGATCCGGTGGGATTTTATGATCCACTAAGAACCGCGCTAGATCACCTTGCTGAACATAACTTTATGAAAAGCGGCCAAGCCGAGTTAGTTAGCTGGTGTAAGGACATTCCTTCAACTTTAGATGCAATAAGAGTAAAATGAAAAAATTATCACATCTTACTTTGACAATTGAGATAAATAAACCAGTTGACGCAGTATGGAAATTACTAGTTGACTGGCAAAGCCAAAGTAATTGGATGCTACAGACAAAGGTTTGGTCTGAGCTTGATCAAGATAAGACGGTAAAAAATGGTAAGGGAGTATTAGTTTTTGCTTTTACTGGATTATTCCCAAAACTTTATCCAAAACTTCGTTTCGGTATTTTAGACACTATGGAGGTAACAAAGTGGAAGCCACCATTACTTTGTGAAGTGGTGCATATCGGCAGAATTATTCGTGGAACAGGCAAATTTGAGTTAAAGCGAAAACGGAACCGCACAGTCTTTCATTGGCAAGAGGATTTAATTGCACCAACATATGTTTTAGTAGTCATGAAACCACTCTTATTGCTGGGAGTTTGGCTCTCACTTCACAGATTTGCTAGGCAACTTTCCGCTTAAGTCAATAAGTAGAGATTGAACTGAGTAAACTTTACTTATGACCACTGAAGATGGCGCTAAGACGATTGCTGAGCTGATCAATACACTGCCAGAAGAAGAGCGACTTATTTTGACTTTACACTTAGTAAAAATGATCAGTGCAGCAGAAATAGCTAAAAAACTTGGAGTTCCAGAGCGAGCAGTGCTAACGGTTATTGCATCTGGTAGATCGCGCCTAATTAGGTTGATTTCATAAGGGTATTTATATGGATTTCCCACCTGCAGGCAATTAAGGGATAATTACGCCTCTAGCAAGGCTTTGATTGATATTTGGTAGGGGAGAGTTAAATGGCAGCGATGAAACCAAGAACTGGTGATGGTCCTATGGAGGTCACCAAAGAGGCTCGCTCAATGGTCATGCGTATCCCACTAGAAGGTGGCGGGCGACTAGTTGTTGAATTAAATGTTGAGGAAGCAACAAACCTAGGAAATGTTTTGCAAGCAGCGGTCGCATTAGTTAAAAAGTAATCGACTGACCTAACTTTAAGCCGAGTTATGTTCAATAAACTCATAGATTCATATCCAAAACTTGGTTACTTAGCTGAAGATGAATTAGATTTCTCTCCATTCTCGGCTGTCGCCGTTCCTGTTTTTCCAAGTGATGAAATCAAAATAGTTAAAAGTAGATTTATTACAGCCTTAGCTGAGTATGCGAAACTAGATTTAAATATTGAGATAGCTAATTGGCCAGATTTCACTGCCAAAGCAGGAGAAATTATCGAGGTTCCAATAAGTCATGAAAACTTAAAGCGAATTTATCTAGTTGGCGTTGGCGACTCAAATAATGAAGATATTCGTAAGGCCGCCACATCACTTGGCCGCAGGATTAAGGGAACGAACCAAATCATTTTGTCAGCTTTATCAAATGATAAAGAGCAAATAATTAACCAGGCAATTTCACTCTTACTAGCAAATTACCAATACACGTTGAAAAGTGAACCAACGGACAAAAAACCAGAGTTTGTCATTTATGGTGATTTCGAGGCAGAGGTAGAGCGAGCACAGATAATGGCATATGCAGTTTGGCAAGCGAGAGATTTAATCCATACTCCATCAAATATTAAAAATCCTGAGTGGTTAGCAAAGCAAGCCAGTGCCATGGTTTCGGCCAGTAAAAGTTCTAGTCTTTCAATCTCAATTAAATCTGGTCGAGCATTAAAAGATTTTGGTGGACTTACTGCGATAGGAAATTCATCACCTAATCCTGGTCCTAGATTAATTCAGGTTTCTTACGCACCAAAGGGTTCTAGCACCTGGCCTCATGTTGTTTTAGTTGGTAAAGGCATTACCTTTGACACCGGCGGGGTTTCACTTAAAAGACCTTATGAAAGTATGACAGCTATGAAAAGTGATATGGCCGGAGCTGCAGCGGTACTTTCTGCAACAGTTGCAATTGCGAAAATTAAGCCAAAGGTAAAAGTCACTGCACTTTTAATGGCGGCCGAGAATGCTTTATCTGCTACATCTGCTCGTCCCTCAGATGTAATTAAGCAGTTTGGTGGCACAACAGTTGAAGTGCTAAATACTGACGCAGAAGGACGCCTAGTTTTAGCTGATGGGCTTGCATATGCTGATTTAGAGTTAGATCCAGATTACCTAATTGATGTAGCAACCTTGACTGGGGCTGCAACCTTAGGGCTTGGCCGTCAATATGCTGCGATGTACACCCGTAAAATTTCACTTGCAAAAAAATTACATGAATTAGGAAATAAAGTAGGAGAAAGAGTTTGGCATATGCCACTTTTAGATGATTACTCAGTGGCGTTAGATAGCGATATCGCAGATTTTAATCACCTAGCCGATAAGTTTGACTTCTCAGCCGGATCAGTAACTGCAGCTTTATTTTTGGAGAAATTTGTGGGAGAACGTACTTGGGTACACTTCGATATCGCTGGTACTGGTAGGTCAGAGACCGATGCTGGTGAAAATATAAAAGGTGGAACTGGATTTGGCGTGAGATTACTTATCGAATGGTTGGCCTCATTTTGAACGATTATCTTTCACCACGTGGTGACATGGGTGCATTTTCTGAACAGTTCGCGCACGAGGATTACTTTATGCAACAAGCAAGGAGTAATGGACAGGAAATTGCTGCACCTGATCCAAGTGCTGGAGTTGGTAACTTTTTAAAGTTTGCAACTAAATTAATTAATTCAAAATCAGTGGTCGAGATAGGCACAGGCTCTGGCGTTGGTGGCTTATGGCTCTTACAAGGAATGCCAGTCGATGGAGTTCTAACCACAATTGATTCTGAGCGTGAGCATTCAAAAATTGCACGAAATATTTTTGAAGAAGCAGGTATTCTTTCAACTAAATATCGAATAATCACTGGAAAATTAATTGAAGTGGTTGGAAAACTAGCTGATAGTTCTTATGAATTAGTAGTAATTCGACCAGCTCTAGACCTATTTGATTTAGTTGCAGAGTCATACCGATTACTTAAGCCAAATGGCTTGCTAATTATCGATCAAGTTTTAAGTGGTGGCAGAGTTGCTGATTCAACCCAACGTGATCCTGAGAGTATTTCTCGCAGAGATGTTATTAAGGTTATAAAAGAAGATGAGCGCTGGCTAGCTACAGTGATTCCAATTGGCGCAGGTCTATTAGTTGCTAATAAACTTCCTTAAATGAATCAACCCTCAAATACCCCATGGTGGCTGCCAAGTGATGAAGTAAAGCAGGTCCGGGTAGTCCAAACTAAGAGCAACTCTAACTTTATTATTTTTGCAGTAGTTATTGCTCTTGTTGCAGGGGCACTCGGTGCGATGGTTGGGCGGAGCTCTTCAACGAATATTGGTGCAAATTTGGTAGATACTAAAAATATAGTTGAACGAGCCCCAGATTCGATATCAGCACTTGCAGCTCGAGTAATTCCAGCGGTTGTATCAATATCAATTAACTCTTCATCTGGCTCTGGTTTTTTCCTAGATAGTGATGGATTTATTCTGACCAATAATCATGTGGTTAAATCAACTAACCTTGGAAAGATTACAGTCGAGTTATCAAATGGCAAGAAATATCCGGCAAAGTTAATTGGCAGAGATGCATCTTATGATTTAGCCGTTTTAAAAATAGATGTAACTTCTGCTCCAACTCTGCAATTAGGAAATAGCGATAATATTTTAGTTGGAGATTCAGTTATTGCGATTGGTTCCCCGCTAGGCCTATCTGGCACTGTCACATCAGGGATAATTAGTGCAAAAAATAGAGCAGTCACTACTGGGGATAGCTCTGGAGAAAGTTCATTTATTAACGCATTACAAACCGATGCAGCAATTAATCCTGGCAACTCTGGAGGCCCACTAGTTGATATAACCGGGGCTGTGGTTGGAGTTAATTCAGCAATTGCAACTCTTGGGTATGGAAATTCACCTGGATCAATTGGATTAGGTTTTGCAATTCCAATTAATCAAGCTAAGAAAACTGCCGAACAGTTAATTAGAACTGGATCTGCAACTTATCCAATTATGGGTATCACGGTTGATACAACATTTACTGGTACTGGTGCATTAATTTCAAGCCAAGGAGCAGGCATTACAGCGGGAGGCCCAGCAGCTCAAGCTGGGTTAAAAGCTGGCGATATTATTACCAAATTAGATGGAAAATCTATCGATAATTCAGATGAATTGATTGTAGTGATTAGAAGTAAAAATATCGGCGACAAAGTTAAAGTTGAATATAGTAGGAACAATGTAACTCGTGAGGTAGTAGTCACTCTTGCAGGATCGAAGTAGGGATTAGATGTTTAATATAGGTGGCGGTGAAATAATTGGCTTACTAATAATCGGTATGATTTTAATAGGTCCAGATCGACTGCCTAATATTGCAGCCGATGCTGCAAAGCTTTTGATCAAATTAAAAAATATTGCACAAAAAGCCACAAATGATCTAAAGGAGAATCTTGGGCCAGGATATGAGGATTTACAAGTTAAAGATTTGAACCCAAAAGCATTTATTAAAAAACATATTGGTGATGTTATAGATAAAAGTGATTTAGAGATAAACACAAAACCTAAGCCAAAAATCGACCCAGATATATTATGAGTACTGTAGAACAAATTAACACTGCACTAGGCAGAGTAATTGACCCTGAGCTTCATAAACCATTACCTGAGCTAGGTATGGTCGAATCTGTTGATTTTACCGGTGGCATAGCAAAAATTGGCATTTTGCTGACCATAGTTGGATGCCCAATGAAGGATCGACTTCATTCTGACATCACTAAAGCTTTATCTGATATTTCTGATGTTAAATCTGTCGAGATTAATTTTGGTGTAATGAATGAAGAGCAGAGAAATAAAGTAAAAAAGTTAATTCGAGGTGGGCGTGAAAAATTTATTCCTTTTGCTCAACCAGACTCTTTAACTCGGGTTCTTGGCATTGCTTCCGGTAAAGGCGGTGTCGGTAAATCCTCTGTAACAGTTAATTTGGCAGTAGCTGCAGCAGCTCGTGGACTAAAAGTAGGAATTCTTGATGCAGATGTTTATGGACATTCAATTCCAAGACTGATGGGAATTCTTGATAAGCGGCCAACCGCAATCGATCAAACCTTTATCCCTGTAGAAAACTACGGTGTCAAAGTAGTTTCCATGGAGATGTTTAAGCCAGAAAGATCTGATCCAGTCGCTTACCGAGGTCCATTATTGCACCGAGTATTAGAGCAATTATTAAGTGATGCGTATTGGGGCGATTTAGATTTATTGCTTCTTGATTTACCGCCTGGAACTGGCGATATTGCAATATCACTTGGCCAACTGATACCCACTTCAGAAATCATTGTGGTAACTACACCACAGGTTGCCGCAGCCGAGATTGCAGAGCGTGCAGGTCGAATTGCACACCAAATTAAGCAGCCAGTTATTGGTGTGATTGAAAACATGTCAGAATCTTTTAGTCTAGAGTCTGGGAAAAAGATTTCAATTTTTGGTAGTGGTGGTGGTGAGGAAACTGCCAAGAGATTAAGTAATTTAATAGGTGTTGATGTTCCACTCCTTGCAAAAATACCATTTGACCCAATTCTTCGTGAGGGTGGGGATGTGGGTAATCCAATTGCTTTAACTGATAAGGGATTCGCAAAAATATTTGATGAAATATTAGATCAGATAATTATTAGACCTAAATCACTTGTTGGAGTTAGACTAAACATAAACACTTAGGATTTTTTGTTTAGTTTTTTAACAATCTCTTCAACAGCATCAGATATTTCACTATGTAGATAATCTCGAGTAGTTACCTCACCAATTGCAGAGCGCAGGCTAGCTAGCTCTCTCGCTAAATACTCTGTATCGGCCACATTACGCTCATCACGTTCGCGATCTTCATTACCTTGAATTCGATCACGATCAGATTGACGATTTTGTGCCAGCAAAATTAATGGCGCAGCATAGGACGCTTGTAGTGATAAAAGTAGTGTTAAGAAAATAAATGGGTAATGATCAAACTTTAAATTCTCAGGTGCAAATCCATTCCAGATAACCCAAGTAAATACAAAAGCCGTCATGTAAACCAAAAAGCGTGCAGTACCTAGGAATCGAGCAAACTTTTCAGACCAGCGGCCAAATGCATCAGGATCATATGATGGCTTTATACTTCTGCGAGATTCGCGTGGAAACTCAAGTGAGTTTTTATTGACCTTTGATTTTGCCATGATTATCTACTCTCACTTTCTTTTCTCTTATTCTCATCCTGGCGCCAGTTTTCTGGCAATAAATGATCTAGTACATCATCGACTGTAACAACACCTAATAAACGCTCATTTGCATCAACAATTGGAACAGTAAGTAGGTTATAACTTGCCAGGTATGAGGAGACCTCACTAAGTGGAGTTTCAGCTGCTAATGGCGCGATATCACTATCTAAAATTGATCCAAGCAGTGTTGCTGGTGGTTCACGGAGCAATCTTTGGATATGTACAACTCCCATTAATCTTCCAGTTGGAGTTTCTAATGGTTGGCGACAAACAAATACTTGCGATGCTAATCCAGGAGTGACTTCAGATAATCTAACCCTTGATAGAGCTTCAGCTACAGTTGAATCAGCTGTTAAAACAATTGGTTCCGTCGTCATCATTCCTCCTGCAGAATAATCTTCATAGTGCATTAAGCGCTGAACATCCTCAGCATCTTCTGGCTCCATTAATGCAAGTAAAGTTTGTGCTTTTTCTTGCCCAATTTCACGAAGTAAATCTGCAGCATCATCTGGATCCATTTCCTCTAATACATCAGCTGCTCTCTCACCCTCTAGCTCTGCTAACAGCTCTACTCTAGATGCTTCATTCATTTCCTCTAATACATCAGCTAGTCGCTCATCATCTAGTGCGCGAGCAACCTCAGCTCTTCGCTTAACAGTTAAGTCATGCAATACAGATGCTAAATCCGCTGCGCGTAAATTTGAAAGAGTACCAAGCAAGTTACTAACACCCTGATTTGTTTCACTGATTGTGAATCCAGAGATTTCATTCCATGCCACAGTCGATGAGGCACCGCGCCTGCGTAGTCCTACACCGCGTCTCATTACATGTACCTTTTCAATGAACCAATCGCCAGTTTTTGATAATTCCATACCAATATCTTCAATAGTAACTTTTTCATTAGTTTCAATTAGGGTTACTGATCGGTCTAGCATCTCTGATAAAACTGAAATTTCATTAGTACGTGGTTCAAAGCGACGCATATTTAATAAGCCAGTAATGATCACATGACCATTATCAATAGATGTGACTCTGGTAATTGGTATAAATATTCGTTTTCTAGGTGGAACTTCAACAATAAAGCCCAAAATTCTTGGTGTTTGGTTATTGCTTCGCATTGTTGCGACCGCATCCCTAACCTTGCCAAGTTGATCACCATTTGGGTCAAAGACCGCAGTACCAGCTAATCGGGCTAGGAATACACGATTTAGGTTAGAACCTTTACTTGTATTCATAGGTAAAGGGTAGCGTCTGAGTAGTAATTCATAACAATAATTAAATTACAGATAGGTTCTGCCTATGAAAGATCAAGACCACACCAAATTACCATCTGGTCGCGATATCCCGCTGCTACTTCTAGGAATTATGGGAATTGGAGCCTCAGGTCCAATTATCGCAAAAAGCTTGATGCCGGTCCCGACCATGATTTTTTGGCGGAACTTAATTGGTGGATTAGTGATGACACCATTTGCGATAAAGCGAAAAGAATGGCGAACTTTAAATCAAAGAAAAGCGATACTTTGGTCAGCGCTAGGCGGAGTTTTTTTAGCCCTTCACTTTATATGCTTTTTTTGGTCAATGAAATACACCTCAGTAGCAACGGGAACTGCGTTAACTGCTACTCAACCTATATTTGTTGCCCTATTTGTAAAGTTTAAAGGTGGGCATATTCCTAAAAAATCATTTATTGGAATTTTTATTGCGTTTGTTTCGGTAATTGTGATTACTGGTATTGATTTAAATTTATCAATTAGGTCTTTCCAAGGAGATCTCTTAGCTGTTGCCGGTGGCGCCTTGGCTGCCGCTTATGTACTAATTAGCTCTAAGGTACAAAAAGAAATCGCTACTTCAACTTTTACAGCGGTATGTTATTCAATATGTGCTCTGACAGTTTTACCCATAATTTATATCGGTAATTACTCCTTAATTGGATTTTCTCTTTCAGAGTGGATTCTACTTGCGGCATTAATTCTTACCGCTCAATTACTTGGCCATACTCTTTTTAATCTCTCTCTAAAACGAGTTTCACCAGCGATTGTTTCTTTGATTGTATTCTTTGAGGTACCAGTAAGTGCAGTAATTGCTTACTTCTGGTTGGGTCAGCAACCACCTGCTGGCACAATTCCAGGAATAGTAGGTTTACTCTTTGGATGCACTCTATTTGTTATACGTTCTACTCCATTAATTTCGACTCCGAGATAAGATAAATCAATGATTGATCTTCATACTCATACAACATTTAGTGATGGAACTGATACACCAACCCAATTAATCAATAAGGCACTTGCGGCTGGGATAACAACAATTGCCGTAACAGATCATGACTCAATAAGTGGATGGCAAGAAGCAACTGCCGCCCTGCGCCCTGGAATTTATTTGGTACCAGGTGCGGAAGTTTCTTGCCAAACTCCGGATGGAATTAGTGTTCATATTCTCGGACTTTTATTTGATTCTAGTAATACGGAATTAATGGATACATTGGAAAAAACTAGAGAAAATCGCTTTGGCCGAATGGAAAAAATTATTGCAAAAATTAATGAAGCCGGTATTGAGATAAGTATGAGTGAAGTTTTAGAACAGCTTTCAGACGGTGCAACATTAGGAAGACCTCACCTTGCCGATGCACTTGTTAAAAAAGGCGTAGTTGCAAGTAGGGAAGAGGCATTTACGCAAATGCTTCATAATCACTCTAAATATTATGTTTCTCATTATTCACCAACGCCTGAGGCTGTAATTAAGTTAATTAAAGAGGCAGGTGGTGTTTCAGTTATTGCCCACCCAATGGCATCTCATCGCGGGCGAACTATCTCATTAGATACTTTTGGGTCATTAATTCAAGCAGGATTAGATGGTATTGAAGTTGATCATCGAGACCATTCAGTAGAGGAAAAAACTCAACTAATTTCACTAGCAAAAGAGTCAAAACTTGTTATGACTGGTGCAAGTGATTATCACGGAAACGGAAAGTTAAACTTACTGGGGGAGTACACAACAGAACCAGCACAATGGCAAAGGCTTGAAGAGCGAGCTAATGCTCGCCGAGTTTTAGCAGTTTAATTTATTGACTTGCAAAACCAACACGTCGATCAGCACCTTCGCCAACCTCTACATAACTAATCTTGTTATAAGGAACTAAAATTTCTCGACCTTTACTGTCACTAAGTGATAAAACAGATGATGATTTAATTGCTTCATTTACTTTCGCAATTACTTCAGCTTGTGTATTTGTGCACTCGATATTCAACTCACGTGAACTATCAGATATTCCGATCTTCACCTCAGTTTTTACGGAGCTTTTAGTTACTGTTTTTGCTGTAGCCATAAGTTAACTCTATCCACTTGCCATTAAGTATGCGAATTTAGGATTGTGATTTAGGAAACCCGGAGATTCCCCGCCAAATTAGATTCATAACTAACTCAGTCGCACGCCGGCGGTCAATCTTTCCATCTCGATCTAACCAATGACGAGCGCTAGTTTGTACTGTGCCGATAATTCCAACGGCTAGCATCATTGACTCTTCTTTGCCTAAGCCAGTATCGATTGAAATAACTGCGCTAACCGCAGCAGCGCAATCGTAAGTCATTCGATTAAGCCGTTCTCTAACTTGCGGCTCTACACTCATATCACTTTCAAAAAGTAATCTAAATGCTTCACCTTCAGAATCAATAAAGCCAAAATATGCCTCAACTGTTGCTGCAACTCTGGCTGAGTTTTCTCGATTAGCAGCAATTGCTTTTTGAATTGCAAAAACTAATGAATCAATATGTAGATCTAACACTGCAAGATAAAGATCTAATTTAGAAGGAAAGTGCTGATACAAAACTGGCTTACTAACTTTCGCGCGGTCTGCAATCTCATCCATAGCAGCAGAGTGGTAACCAGCTACAGTAAATACCTCAAGAGCAGCGACTAATAGTTGCGCTCTGCGTTCATCGCGAGGTAATCGATTAGTTTTCTCATCAGACACTCTTTAATTCTATTGGAACAAGTATGAGATTGTCAGGTTTTCTAGCTTTACAGTTATATTGTGCGGGTGAATGCTGCAAAAAGATTGTTATTAGTCCATGCCCATCCAGATGATGAGACCATCAATAATGGAGTAACAATGGCTAAGTATGCTGCATTAGGTGCTCAAGTAACTTTAGTAACCTGCACGCGAGGTGAAGAGGGTGAAGTTTTAGTAAATGAACTTGCAAACTTAGCTAGCGATAAAGATGACACGCTTGGTAAACATCGCGAGATTGAATTAAAAGATGCGATGGATGAGTTGGGAATAAAGGATTTTAGATTTTTAGGAGCTCCCAATAAAAAATGGCGAGATAGTGGAATGATGGGAACGCCGGCAAATGATCGAGATGATGTATTTTGGCAGGCTGATCTAGATGATGTTTCAAATGAACTTGTGAAGATTATTTTAGAGATTAAGCCACAAGTTCTAATTACCTATGATGAATTTGGTGGGTATGGTCATCCAGATCATATAAAGGCTCATCGAGTTGCAATGAGGGCTGCTGATTTGGCAGCTGATAAAGGTTGGCAAGTCAATAAAATTTATTGGAACACAATGCCAAGGTCGGTTATTCAAATGGGAATTGAAAAAATGAGAGAGGTTGGATCTGATTTTTTTGGCGCAGAAAGTGCTGATGATCTTCCTTTTGCTAAACCAGATGAATTAGTAACCACTGTTGTGAATGCCCCAGAGTATGTGCCAGCAAAACTTGCTGCTATGAAAGCCCATGCAACTCAAATATCAGTAGATGGCCCCTTCTTTGCTCTTTCAAATAATCTTGGCCTATCGGTTTGGGGGGATGAGTACTACACATTAGTTAAAGGGGAAAAAGCTGCTCCTTTTGATGATAACGGTAGAGAGTTAGACATTTTCGCTGGAGTAAATATATGAAAGTAATTCGCTCGATAATACTTGGCACGCTAATTGGATTCTGCGCAATTATGTTACATAACATATATTCCCCATTTGGATTTATTGGATCCATACTTTTAACTTTTATAGGAATGAATATTGTGAGTAAAACACTTTTCTATTTAAGATACCAAGTCCTAGCCTCAGCTTCGTGGCTAGCGATAGTGCTATTTGCTGGAAATCCTGGATCAGGAAATGAAGTATTAGTTTATGGAAACACCTATGGAAACATTTTTCTTATTACAGGTTTCCTAACATTAGTAATTTCATTACTTAGACCAAAGCGTTTACAGAATTAAATAAGCCATTCCCAGCTTTGTCCATCTTTACTATCCCTTATTACCACACCTTCTTTGAGTAGTAGTTGTCGCAGACGATCACTTTCAGCAAAGTCACCATTATTGCGAGCTATTTTACGCTGTTCAAATAAAATCTGATTATCCGGTGTTAATTCACCTTTACCTAACGATGGTTTAAGTAGGTCTAACCCAAATAATTCATCAACTTTTTTAAATATTTCATACTTAACACCATCACTTAGAGTCTGAGCTTTTTCAATACTTCTTAACTTTTGTAGCGCCCTTGGCGTATCTAAATCTGCTGAAAAATCCGCAATAATCTCATCTATAAATCCTTGTGCCTGTTTTTTATCTACTGATTTATCTTTTGCCCAAATTGCTGTTTTATCTCGCCAACGCTGAATCAATAAGTGAGCAGCTTTTAAACTATCCCAACTTAAGTCCATCTGACTTCTGTATCTATTTTCTAGAAAGCAAAGCCTGAGTGATAGTGGATCTAAATGCTTTAAAACTAAATCTGAAACTAAAATCACATTTCCAGTACTTTTAGCCATTTTGCGGCCTTCAAACAATAGGTGTTCGCCATGAACCCATAGCGCGACCGCCTCTTTGTTTATTGAAGAGTTTGATTGCGCACGTTCATTTTCATGATGAGGAAATCTAAGATCTATTCCACCTAAATGGATATCTACAAACTCATCCAAATAATGTAATGACATTGCTGAGCATTCAATATGCCAACCTGGAAATCCCGGTCCCCATGGTGAATCCCAAATCATTTGTGTTCGACCAGCCGCTGCTTTCCAAAGCGCCCAGTCAGCATGAAATTTTTTAGCGCCATCTTCGGTGTACTCAAAACGATGACCAGGTTTAAGTGCATCTAGTCGATTTCCACTAATAGCGCCATATCCTGGATATGACTGAGCGGAGAAGTAAACACAATCATCACTTCCTATATAGGCATAATCAGTATCAATTAACCTATTTATTAAGTCGTGCATAAGTGGTATACATTCACTCGCTTTTGGATATAAATCTGCGGCAGTGATATTCAAAGATTTCAGATCTTTATGAAATTTATTTTCATAAAATTTTGCAACTTCATAGGGATCTTTCGATTCGGCTTTGGCTTGCGCTAATATTTTATCTTCAACAAAATCCTCAGACATATGGCCAACATCGGTAATATTTTGAATAAATTTAACCTGGTAACCAAGATATTTTGCCAATCTAGTGATTAAGTCCCCAAGTAGAAAGGTACGCATATTTCCAACGTGGGCATCTCGATAAACTGTTGGCCCACAGCTATAAATTCGCAGACTCTTGCCATCACTACTTTCTACAGTTTGTACTTTTCGTGATTTAGTATCAAATAATTGAATCTGCTTACTACTCATTTAGGCAGCTCACTTATTTACCCACCACTTTCCACACCGCTATTTTGGCTGGATCAAAGGTTACGATGCTGCCATCCTTCTTTTTAACTGTGTTTTCGCTCTCTAAAATCCCGAGAATATCTCGATAACCACCGGCGGGATCATGCAGGCGGATACTCACCCGTTCTCCGATCTGCGCTGCTGATGGCTGCATCTGCTCTCCTCTATTAAACTCATCCCTTGATCAGGTAAGAGTTACTGGCAGTATTCTCTACCTATCTAGTCATTACAACTGTAAGGAGAAGTGTGACCTACATAATTGCTCAACCGTGTGTTGATGTTAAAGACAAATCTTGCATCGAAGAGTGCCCAGTTGACTGTATCTATGAGGGTGATCGCATGCTTTATATTCAACCTGATGAGTGTGTTGATTGCGGCGCCTGTGAGCCAGTTTGTCCGGTAGAGGCTATTTATTATGAAGATGATGTGCCCTCGCAGTGGAAGCAATACGGTGAGGTTAACACTAAGTTTTTTGTTGAGATTGGATCCCCAGGAGGAGCAGCCAAACTTGGCGCAATTGGTAAAGATCATCAAATAGTTGCAGCTCTTCCTCCGCAAGAGAAATAAGTTTTTCTGAAACTGCCAGATTTTCCCTGGGATCTCCTGGCGCCCTATGCAGTTATAGCAAAGAGATATCCAGATGGCTTTATTGATTTATCTCAAGGAACACCGGTTGATTCAACTCCAAAATTTATTCAAGAGGCGTTATCAGCTGCCAGTGATTCACCTAGCTACCCACTTACAGCTGGTAGTGAAAAATTAGTAATTGCACTTAAAGATTGGTCAATTAAAAACTTAAAAGTTAGTGGTAAATTCGATGTTTTACCCACGATTGGTTCAAAAGAGTTAGTAGCACTCTTGCCAACACTGCTGCAAAGTAAAAAAGTCTTATATCCAAAGGTTGCCTATCCGACCTATTTAGTTGGTGCACTTATTGCTGGAGCCAAGGCGATTGCAGTAGAGGCCTCAGCACAAGATTGGGGTAGTGGTGATTTAGCCTGGATTAACTCTCCATCTAATCCAACGGGTGAGGTATTAACAGATGATCAAATTCTGCAAGTGATTAATTGGGGTCGTAAAAATACTGCAGTAGTTGCAAGTGATGAGTGTTATTTAAGTTTTTCAGCAAATGCTAAGTCAATATTAGAGCTAGCAAAAGGTGATAACACTGGTCTGTTAGCTGTTCATTCATTATCAAAAAGATCAAATATGGCAGGTTATCGAGCAGCTTTTGTGGTGGGTGATCCTAAGTTAATTGATCAGATTCGCCAGATTAGAAAACATGCTGGGCTCATGCTCTCATCCCCTGTCCAAGCTGCGATGATCGCAGCCCTTTCAGATAATGCCCATGTAGTAGAGCAAGTAAATAGATATAGCGCTCGGCGAGATGTTTTAAGTATGGCGCTAAGTCAATCTGGATTTACCATTAAACACAGCAAGGCCGGCTTATATATATGGTGTGCAAAGGGTGAAAACTGCTTTAAAACAGTAGATTGGTTTGCCAGCCGTGGCATTTTAGTGACCCCAGGAAGCTTTTATGGAGATGATAACTTTGTCAGAGTCGCACTTACTGCAACCGATGAAAATATTAGTAAAGCCAGTGAACGGATTAAATCTTGAGTACTAGCGCAATTTTATTAGTGGGTGGCAAAGGAAGCAGGCTAGCGCCAATTACTAATCAAATCCCAAAACCAATGTTATTAGTTGCGGCTGTGCCATTCACCGAGCACCAAATTAGAAAGGCTGCTGATGCAGGTATTACTGAGATCGTGCTGGCAACCTCATATAAAGCTGAGCTATTTGAGCCATATTTTGGTGATGGCAAAAGATTTGGCATCAATATTAAGTATGCAGTTGAAAGTAGCGCTCTAGGAACAGCAGGTGGGATAAGAAATGCAGCAGAGTTACTAGGTCCATGTGATCAAGTAATGATTTTTAATGGGGATGTATTAAGTGGGCATAGTTTATCTGCTCAGTTAAAGTTACATATAGATAAAAAGGCTGAGGTGACTTTATATCTAACTGAAGTAACAGATGCTAGAGCCTATGGCTGTGTGGAATTAGCAGCAGATAAGCGAGTTAAATCCTTTTTAGAGAAGATGGAAAACCCAGTAAGTAATCTGATTAATGCCGGCTGCTATATCTTCAATCGTAATGTGATTGATACTATTCCAAAAGATCAGGTGGTAAGTGTGGAGCGTGATACTTTTCCATCGCTTTTAAGTGCTGGAAGTAAGGTCTATGGCTTTCTAGATAACTCATATTGGCTAGATATCGGCACTCCAGCTGCCTTAGTTAAGGCATCTGCAGATCTAGTAACCGGTGTTATCAAATCTAGTGCCACTTTAGAGCACGCTGGCGATAAAATAATTTCACCCTCTGCACTTATTGATACTTCTGCGGTGATCAATAATGGAACAGTTATCGAAGGTGAAGTTGTAGTTGAAAGTAATACTCAAATAAGTGGCTCAATTATTGGTAAGGGTGCAAAAATTGGTAAAAATTGCAAAATAATTGACTCAATTATCGCTTCAGGTACTCAAATTGATGCGGGAATGGTAGTAATTTCTAATTATTTAGGGTTTTAAATTACCCAATTTGACCCATCTCGACTTGACTTAATCGAGTTACAAGCGTGTAATTATCCCATTAGCGGGCACACCCTGGCCCTGTAGGTAACTGGTAGCGATCGAGCCTCCGGTACCCAGATTTAAAAGGAGAGACATGTTAGAAAAAGATGCTGCCCTTGCGGCCCTAGTAGTTTCCTCAGAACAGCTTTCCTGGCAAGAGCGGGCGCTCTGTGCTCAGACAGATCCAGAAGCTTTTTTTCCCGAGAAGGGTGGCTCCACTAGAGAGGCTAAGCGAGTTTGCCTTTCCTGTGAGGTTCGTTCTGAATGTCTTGAGTACGCCTTAGCTCATGATGAGCGTTTTGGAATTTGGGGTGGATTATCAGAACGTGAGCGTCGCCGGTTAAAGCGCCGTAGCGCTTAAAATAACGGGTGGCTGAAAAGCAGAGCACCGGGGCCCTTACCCAAATAGAGGATCAGTTTGTAACTGCAATTCTTGTTACCCATGATGGTGCAACTTGGCTTAGTGAGGTTGTTGCAGCTCTTTCATCACAAAAGCACCCAGTTGATCAAATAATTGCAGTAGATACTGGATCAAAAGATAACTCAGTCAAATTATTAAGTAACTCTGGCATTGAGGTAATTAAAAAATCAAGAAGCACTGGTTTTGGCGCCGCAGTTGGCGCGGCCGTTGCAAAATTGCCCAAAGGTGGTCTTGAAGATGGCGTGCAAGAGTGGCTTTGGATTTTACATGATGATTGCGCGCCTGATCGATATGCGTTAGCTAAATTGTTAGAGGCGGTAGTTACCCGTCCACAAGTTGGAATTGCAGGTCCAAAAATATTAGGTTGGTATGACCGCAAACATATTTTAGAGGTCGGCATAAGTATTACTGAAAATGGTTCAAGATGGACTGGCTTAGAAGATCGTGAATATGATCAGGGCCAACATAATGATGTTTCATCTGTCCTAGCAGTTTCAACAGCTGGAATGTTAATTAAGCGCTCGCTATTTGAAGAGCTTGGCGGTTTTGACCCAAGCCTTGAACTATTTCGAGATGATATTGATTTGGGGTGGCGAGCACACATTGCAGGGCACTCAGTTATATGCGTTGGCGAGGCAATTCTTTATCATGCCGAAGCTTCATCCTCTGAGCGGCGCTCAATTGATGTAAAAGATGCAATCTTGCATAGGCCACTACTTCTAGATAGAAGAAATGCAGCTTTTGTTTTACTTGCCAACTCAAGTTGGTGGATCCTTCCATGGGTTTCTATCCAACTCTTAATAACCTCTGTGGGAAGGTCTTTGGTATACCTGCTTGCAAAACTTCCTGGTTATGCTGCAGATGAGATTGCAGCAATCGGTTTATTAATTTTTAAGCCAGCAGATTTAATTAAATCAAGAAGATTTCGAAAAAAGAGTAGAGTTTTAACCCCCAGAGTAATAAAACCATTTATTCCACCTCGCGGGGCACAGCTCAGAGCAGTAATTGCAAGAGTTGCATCTTCAATATTTAACGCATTTAAACCAGGAAAAGTTGAAGAACCAATTAAAAAAGTAAAAAGCTATTCAGAGATTGGTGTGATTGATGAAAGTTTTGATGAAATAGATTCCTTCACCACTCAAAGATTTAGTAAAGTTAAGACTCTAATTAAACAACCTTTGTTATTTGGTTTTTTAATTACATTTATTATTTCAATTTTTTATTCAAGAAATAGATTTGGTTCACTTTCAGGTGGAGCTCTTGCCGTAGCGCCAGATAGTGCAATACAGTTAATTACCTCATATGTTGATTCATGGCATTTAGTTGGCTTGGGTAGCAGTAATCAAGCTCCAGTATGGCAGCCAATTATTGGTATTTTTTCTTTAATAACTGCTGGAAATCCTCAAATATTTTTAGCGCTACTTATGTTTTTAATTCCAACAATTCTTTTCTTATTAGCATATAAAGTTGCAAGGACTTACTCATTAAGTAATTATTCTTCAGTTTTTGTAGCATTTCTCTATTCATTTTCACCTGTAGTTTTAGCTTCAATAAATCAAGGGCGCCTTGGCACAATTGCAGTCGCAATATTTCTACCCATACTTTTGCAAATGTTAATCAAAAAAGAATTATTAGCAGAACTTTCTTGGCGAAGAATCTATGCAATAGCTTTAGTTGCGGGTTTAGCCAGCTCTTTCTCACTACTATTCTTACTTGCTTGGATAGTTATACATTTCATTTTCTTAGGCAACCACTACCTAAGTGGTGATAACTGGCGAACAACTAGATGGAGAGAAATCCTAGCTAATTTTAACAATAATGAGAGTAAGAAAAGAACTACCTTGTTAGTAACGCCATTTTTGATGAATCTTCCACTCTCATTATCATTAATTGCTCATCCAATTACTTCATTACGTGAGCCAGGTCTAAGCCTTGCTTCCGGTGATCAATTATCAGTTCTGATTTTTAATCCCGGTGGATTATCTGCGCCACCACTACTTATTTTTGCGCCGTTTCTGATTTATTTAGTAGTTACTCTAGCTTCAGTTGATCAAAGAATACGAGCAGTAATTTCGTTGTTAAGCCTCTTAGGTGCCATCACGCTTAGCTCTTATTACATAGAGGGAAATAGCAGTGGATCTCAAAGGGTGTGGAGTGGACCATTAATTCTGTTCGCACAACTACTTGTATTACTTTCAGTTTTTGCATTAGGGGAGCGATTAGTACCACAACTTCGGCAATCAAATTTTGGATTTAGGCACATTGCATCAGTTATAACAGCTGTTATTACAATCTACTCAATAATCGCCATAACTCTTTGGACTACAACCGTTGGAGCAAATTCATTAGTTAAAACTGATCAGGAGCAAGTAGTTCCTGCATTTATTTCCGACTTAGCTAACACCGACGAAAAACCGAAAACATTAGTGATACGTAAGAATAATGAGCAACTACAGTATTTCATTACGCGTGGGGCAGATTTGCAATTAGGAAATGCAGATATTTCTGTCAAAACTCCCGAGCAGGTTCATAAAGTAATTGTTGAATTGGTCAATGGAGTTGGATCTACTAGTAGTCAGGTTTTAGGTTTATACGGTATCCAGTACATTTTTATGAA
>SXGR01008347.1_pt1 | contig 27527 bp, 36 predicted proteins | sample 3174711 | NCBI WGS metagenome assembly SXGR01 (sample SAMN11356860, study PRJNA531348) | freshwater metagenome | isolation source: freshwater sample F1-60 | place: China: Fuxian Lake, Yuxi | collected 2017-12-25
CGATCTACTGGGGTCGCGCTCCAAATCAAGTGCAGCGCGTCCATGGAACGATTCTCAGTGCACTCTGGCGCGTGAGCGTGTTTCGCCTTCCCCACGGGACCGACCCGACAACTCCCCCGACGCGCGATGAGTTCGATCACGCGGCGATTGATGCCACCGTTGTCTATGTCGACTCGTTGACCTGTCCGTTTCGCAGCGGAGGACCAGACAGTGTGAAACTCATCGCAACAGCGCCGGATGCCCCCCGAGATCACTTTGGCCTCCGTGCCACCACGACGTTTCAAGCCGCTGCGGGCGAATGGATCATCCAGACGAAGTCGGATGATGGGGTGCGGGTGTGGGTTGGAAGCGATCTCGTCATTGACAACTGGACACACCACGCGCTGACGGTCGACAGAGCCCCCCTTTCGATCCCCGTCGCGAAGGAAATCACCTTGAAAGTCGAATACTTCGAGCGCATCGGCGAGGCCCATCTCGACCTGAAGATCTACCCAGATCCGACCAAGCCTCAGATCGCTCCTCCTCCAGTGAGCGCGCCTTGACGGGGACGCCCCCCCACTCGAAGATGCCGCTGCCGCGCGTGCGGTCACTCCACCCGTGAACTGTCCACACTGCAAAAGTCCTGACGCCAAGGTGATCGACAGTCGCCCCATCGAGAGCGGTCACGGCATCCGCCGCCGTCGCGAATGCATCGTCTGCGCGAAGAGGTTCACGAGCTATGAGCGGGCCGAGCGCGCTACGCGGATCAAGGTGGTCAAGAAAGATGGATCGCGCGTTCCCTTTGATGTCGGGAATGTGCTGCGAGGGGTGCAAGCCGCGTGCGGAAAGCGTCCCGTCTCAGAAGAGGTCAAGCAGCAGCTTGCCGATGAGATCGACGAGGGAATTCATCGAGACTTCGAGTCAGAGGTGCGCAGCGCAGAAATCGGGCGCCGGGTTGCCGTCGCGCTGCGCAATATCGATCAAGTCGCATATGTGCGGTTCGCGAGCGTGTATCACGACTTTCAGAGTGTGACTGAGTTTCAGGCTGAAATAGTGCACCTCACCGAGAAACCACCTGCTCCCGCTGATCAACCGACGCTCTTCGACGAGAAGTCGACTTCCCCCTAACTTCCACACATGCCCACGATCACTCTGCCTGATGGCAGTTGCCGTTCATATGACTCGCCTCCAACTGCGGCACAGGTCGCCGCCGATATCGGTGCGGGGCTGGCGAAGGCGGCGCTTGGCGCAAAGATCAATGGAACGCTCTGCGATCTTTCCACCCGACTTGAACACGATTGCGCGCTCGCGATTGTGACGGCGAAGTCTCGAGACGGGCAGCCTGATGCCGATGGCTTGATGCTCATTCGCCACTCCTGCGCGCATGTCATGGCAGAGGCAATCGAGCGACTGTTTCCAGGAACCGCTCTCGTCTACGGCCCTGCTCTCGAGAGTGGCTTCTACTACGACATGGCGTTCCCAGCGGGACGCGCTCCGAGCACCGACGACTTTGCAGCGCTCGAGAGTGAAATGGCCAAGATCATTGCCGAAAACAGGCCGTTTACACGCACTGATCTGCCCCTCGACGCAGGCATGGAGAAGCTCAACCGCGAGGGCAGCAAGTTCAAGATCGACAACGCGCAGCGGGCGCGCGATGGGGGGTCTGCGACACTTTCGTGGTACACGACAGGAACCCCCGGATCGAATTGGGAAGACCTCTGCCGTGGACCGCATGTGCCATCGACTGGTCGTATCGGCGCATTCAAGATCACGATGCTCGCGTCGAGTTACTGGAAGGGCGACGAGTCGCTCGACCGACTGACGCGTGTGTATGGAACTGCCTTTGCGACGAAGGCTGAACTCGAGGCACACCTCGCGCAAGTCGAGGAGGCGAAGAAGCGCGATCACCGTGTGCTTGGAAAGCAACTGCGGCTCTTTCACATCGACGAGATGGTTGGGCAAGGGCTTGTGCTCTGGACTCCGCGCGGCGCGGTCGTTCGGCAGGAGTTGCAAAACTTCATCAGCGATGAACTGCGCGTTCAGGGATATCAGCAGGTGTTCACGCCACACATTGGCAAACTCGATCTGTATCGCACGAGCGGTCACTTTCCGTACTACAAGGAAAGCCAATTCGCTCCGATCATCGATCACGATGAAATGTCCAAACTCGCTGCCGAGGGGTGTTCGTGCGGCGAACTCGCGAATCGACTCGGATCTGGAAGTGTCGACGGGTACTTGCTGAAACCGATGAATTGCCCGCACCACATTCGCATCTTTGCGAGTGAACCTCACTCATATCGCGACCTGCCAGTGCGACTCGCCGAGTTCGGCACCGTCTATCGATGGGAGCAATCGGGCGAGATAGGTGGACTCACTCGCGTTCGCGGATTCACCCAAGACGATGCGCATCTCTTCGTGCGCGAAGACCAGGTTGCTGACGAGCTCATTGGCTGCCTCTCGTTGGTCAAACTCATTTTCGGCACGCTCGGGATGAATGACTACCGAGTGCGCGTTGGGTTGCGCGATCCCGCGAGCGACAAGTATGTCGGAGATCCGTCAAACTGGGACAAGGCCGAAGAGGCTTGCCGCAATGCCGCCCGATCTCTGGGAGTTCCCTTTTCAGAGGAACGGGGCGAAGCTGCGTTCTACGGGCCAAAGATCGACTTCGTCGTGAGAGATGTCATCGGACGATCGTGGCAACTTGGCACCGTGCAGGTCGATTACAACTTGCCCGTTCGGTTCGACCTCTCCTACATCGGCGCTGACAACAAGCAGCACCGTCCTGTGATGATTCACCGCGCCCCCTTCGGTTCGATGGAGCGATTCGTTGGTGTGCTCATCGAGCATTTCGCAGGGGCTTTCCCGCTGTGGCTCGCCCCCGAGCAGGTGCGAGTGCTCCCAATCAGCGAGAAGAGCGCGGCCTATGCCGACGAGGTGCTCGCAGCCCTGCGCAGCGCAGGCCTTCGCGCGACGATCGATTCGGGGAACGAGCGGGTGCAAGCGCGAATTCGCGACGCGAGCGAGGCGAAGATTCCTTACCTTGCGGTTGTGGGGCCGCGTGACGCAGAGCAGCGAGCAGTCAGCATCCGAGCGTTCGGGACCGACGCAAACCTCGGCGAACTGCCCCTTGGCGAGTTCCTTGCTGGGGTGACGGGCGAGTACACCTCCCGGGGGCACGAGAGCCTCAAGTCGAAGTTCGTGCGACGCCAGCCGTCCTAATCGGATCATGAGTGGATCATGAGTGGGTCGCCTTTATTTTGAGGTTTCTTCGCCAATTCCCCGTTTGCGTGGTAGTGTGCGTCGATCGAGGCCACCAATCTCGACCGCCCGCGCACGCTGAGAGACCAACCGATTCATGAGCATTGATCCAGTTCTCAAACTTCCCTTCGCATGATGGTGGGTTTTTGCCATCGTCTCGCTTGGGTCGTGCGCGCTCCACAGATCGTTTCAAGCATCGTTCCATCGTTGACCCAGCGCCCATCGCGGCATGGCGCGGGTCTTGTCATCTGCCCCGTTCGTCGCTGAGGATTTCACTCTGAGCCAGTTCAACCGTCGTCCCCCCTTTCGCGATTCACGCGATTCCGGCCCCCGTATCAACGATCGCATTCGAGTCACTCCGCTGCGCCTGATCGATCAGGATGGCGTGATGATCGGTGTTGTTGAACTCGACGAGGCGAAGCGGCGTGCGGCGGACGCGGGGCTCGACCTCGTCGAGATTGCTGCCGATTCAAAGCCACCGGTCGTTCGAATCATGGACTTTGGAAAGTTCAAGTACGAGCAGGCAAAGAAAGACAAGCAACAGAAGACGAAGTCAAAAGCGGGTGAGATGAAAGAAGTTCGCCTCGGTCGCTCGATGAAGATCGATCCACACGATGTCGAGATTCGAGTCAACCAAGCTCGACAGTTTCTGATGGAGGGATACCGCGTGGTGTTCGTGCAGAACTTTCGCGGACGCGAACTTGCATACAAGAACAAGGGTGACCAGCGCATGGCTGAGATCGCTCAGATTCTTGCGGATATTGGCCGTGTTGAGCTCGCGCCGAGGCTCAACGGCAAGCGCATGTCGATGATCCTCGTGCCCGATCGAGCCAAGATCGACTCTGTGAAAAAGAAGGCTGGCAGCACCAAGAGTTCGAAGCCGGCAGATGCCGCAGGCGGTGAGCCAAAGAGTGTCGCCGTCAAGACCCCGGCCGAGCAACCCGTCGCGCCCGCGTGACCCCGCGTGACCCTGCGTGACTCTGCGTGACCCTGCGTGACAGGGGCGCTTGACTTTTTATTCAGTCCAGTGCATAATCATGCGCGTGAAGAGCATGACTGGCACCATCACCAAGGCGCAGCGCCATAGACACATCATCAGGCTGATCGAGTCTGGAAGAGTCGCGAGCCAGTGCGATCTCGCGACGTCGCTTGCACGCATCGGCGTTGTCACAACGCAGACGACGCTGTCGCGTGACCTCAGCGAGCTTGGCGTCGTGAAATCGGCTGGTGGATACTGCCTGCTGAACGGTGCCCACTCCCCTGCCCCTGCGGCCACTCTCGCAGCGACCGCTCGCCGCCTGCTGCTCGAAGTTTCAGTCGGGGGGACGCAAGTCGTTGTACACACTCCCCCAGGACAAGCAAGCGCCCTCGCGGTTGAGATCGACCGTGCGTCGATCGCGGGTGTGCTCGGCACAATCGCTGGGGATGACTGCATCTTCGTTGCTTGTTCGACCGCCTCAGCCGCGCGCGTCGCTGCACGCAAACTGCAGGGCTTTTCGCAGCAGCCAGCTGGGGATCGTGAATTCATTGGCGCGAGTTCGCGTCGCTGACCGACCGTGGAGAACTTGCGACGATGACTCATGTGCGATCATTCATTGACCAACCGCTGCACAACCCGTGCAGAGTGGTTGTTGTGGGCGCCGCTGGGTACTCGGGTGCAGAACTCGTTGGACTCTTGCTCAGGCACTCTGAAGTCGACCTCGTAGGACTGTTCGGGTCATCGGCGCGCGCGGATCACGCACAGCGATTTGATCAGATCTTTCCGCGATTTCGCGGCTGGACCGACTTGAGCGTTCATGCTGCGACGACAGATGCGATCCTCGCACTGAAGCCTCATGCGGTTTTTCTGGCGACACCCCACGAGGCGAGTCACGAACTTGCGCCAACCCTCTGTGCTGCTGGGATCACCGTCTTCGACCTCTCAGCCGCATTTCGGTTGCGCGAGGCCGCGGCCTATCCGAAGCACTACGGCTTTACCCATCGACATGTCGACCTGCTGCAACGAGCCGTCTACGGGATCGCAGAACTCAATCGTGTCGAGATCGAGCAGGCACAACTCGTCGCGGTCCCAGGCTGCTATCCAACCAGTGTCATCCTGCCACTTCGACCGCTCGTCGAGGCCGGATTCACAGCAGATGCTCCCGTCATCGTCGATTCGACGAGTGGGGTCAGCGGCGCGGGTCGCTCCCTCGCACTCAAGAGTCTTTTCTGCGAGGTGAGCCAACAACCCTATGGGGTCTTCTCGCACCGACATCAACCTGAAATGGCCCAAGAGACTGCCGCTGACATCATCTTCACTCCACACCTCGGGCCATTTGACCGCGGCATCTTGTCAACGATTCATGTAACGCTTCAACCACACATCGATGAGGCCGCGGTCCGCACGCTGCTGTTCGAGCGCTACAAGAGCTCTGCTTGCGTGACCGTACTCGGCTCAGGTGAGTGGCCATCAGTCGCTGCCGTCGAGGGTAGTAATCGGTGCGACATTGGACTCGCCGTCGATGCCGCTCGGAGGCACCTCATCATCTGCAGCGCGCTCGACAACCTGCTCAAGGGTGCCGCTGGGCAAGCGCTGCAATGTTTCAACATTCGCTTCGGATTCCATGACTCGCTCGGATTTTCGTTCCCCTCAATCGCAGCGAGCCCGCCAGCACGTGGCTCATCACACACAGAACCGGCGGTCATGCCATGACGGTGCGACCGCTTTTTGTGATCAAACTTGGAGGCGCGTTACTCGACGACTCCCCTGCGCTCAGCTCGTTGCTTGATGGTGTTGCCGCAATGCACCGCGCAGGTCCAGGCTGCGTGCTCCTCGTGCATGGTGGTGGCAGCGCGGTTGATCGACACCTCGCGCGCCTTGGCCTCGAAACTCGCAAGCGCGATGGCATCAGACTCACCCCACCAGAGCAGATGATCGAAATCGCCGGGGTGCTCAGAGGATCAGTCAATGCAACACTCATTGCACACTTGCACGCGCGCGGAGTGAACGCGGTGGGACTCTCTCTCGCAGACGGCGCGACGACCGAGGCGCAGGTCACAACGCAGTTCGACTTTGATCCCGGATGTGTCGGCGAGATCACGAGCGGTGATCCGCGACTCATACAGACCTTGCTCAGCGCAGAGTTTCTTCCCGTTGTCTCGAGTATCGCTGCCGCGCGAGACGGCACTCTGCTCAATGTGAACGCCGACGATGCCGCGGCGGCACTCGCGCGCATTCTCAATGCGAGTGGGCTCGTCTTTCTCACTGATGTCTCTGGCGTCCATGGCTCCGACGGCCAGAGCATTCAGACGCTAACAACGCCAGAAGTTGAAGAACTGATCTCGAAGCGGATCATCACGGGGGGCATGATTCCAAAGGTCCGTGGCGCGCTTGCCACCGCTGAGTCAATTGGCGTGCCTGTCATCATCACCACGTGGCGCGACGCGACTGTCCTACCCCGCCTCGCTGCGGGAGAATCTGTTGGGACATCACTCCTTCCAACGTGCGCCACGGTCGAATCGAGCCTAACTAGATGAACACACCCGCCCCCATGCTTCTCACTCGTGACGTGTTACAGGTCGTCGACCTCTCGACCACTGAGATCCTCGAACTTTTCTCGCTCGCTTCGTCCCTCAAGGGCAACTACGCCGCCTATGCATCGACGCTTGCGCAGCGGTCCCTTGCGATGCTCTTCGAGAAGCCATCGCTTCGCACGCGCGTCTCGCTCGAACTGGGCTTTCAGAAACTGGGTGGCGGAGTGACATTTCTCGACCATCAACACTCGCCCATTGGCGCGCGAGAACCGGTCGAGGACTACGCGCGCAATCTCTCGCGGTGGGTCGATGTGGTCGCAATTCGATGCCAGTCGCACGACCTGCTGCGGCGCTTTGCTGCGGCGAGCACTGTGCCAGTGATCAACGCGCTGAGCGATCTGCATCATCCCTGTCAGGCGCTCGCCGACCTCTTCACGCTGCAAGAGTGTGGAATTCCAGTCGATCAGCTGCACCTCGCGTGGGTCGGCGATGGAAACAATGTCTGCCATTCGCTCATTGAAACCATTGCGACGATCGGCGGACGGATGACCGTCATCACTCCCCCGACGTGCCAACCCCCCGCTGAGATTCTGCGGGTCGCAAACGCGCGCGCTTGTCGAAGTGGCGCCCGCATTCTCTGCACCGACGATCTCTCAGCAGTTGCAGGAGCCGATGCGGTCTACACCGATGTGTGGGTGTCGATGGGAGAGGAATCGCGCGCGGCCGAGAAGACCGCGCTGCTGACCCCCTACCGCGTTGACCTGGCGCTCATGAAGCGCGCGGGATCGCAAGCCCGCTTCATGCACTGCCTGCCTGCCAAGCGCGGCGAGGAAGTCACCGCAGAGGTCATTGATTCACCCTCGTCCATCATCTTCGATCAGGCCGAGAATCGCATGCATATTCAAAACGCGCTCATGCTGGCACTGCTGCGACCCGACCTCGCGCGTCGGTCCCGCACGCCTGCACACGCCTCCATCTCACTCTGATCGATCCGTTTCAGTCTTTCACTCCATATCGCACCGAAGGAACTCTCATGACTCAGCATTTCACTCCCCGTCGTGTTTCACTCGCATACTCCGGAGGTCTCGACACCTCCTGCATCATCCCGTGGCTCGTCGAGAAGTATGGCTGCGAAGTCATCGCCGTTGTCGCTGATGTTGGACAGGGTTCGCGCGAACTCGAGGGAATCGAGGAGAAGGCGATTCGATCTGGGGCGACGAAGTGCGTCATCAAAGACCTCCGGCACGCATTTCTCAACGAGTTCGCTTTTCCGATGGCAGTGACTGGATCGGTCTACGAAGGGCGATACCTGCTTGGCACCTCGATCGCGCGACCGATCATCGCTCGCGCGCAAGTCGAGGTGGCACTTGCCGAGGGATGCGATGCACTCAGCCACGGCTGCACTGGCAAAGGAAATGATCAGGTCCGATTCGAGTTCACATTCGCTGCGCTCGCGCCGCATCTGCCGGTCATCGCGCCGTGGCGAATCTGGACTCTCAAGAGTCGTGAGGCCATGCTCGACTACCTCAAGGTGCGCAACATTCCATGCGCCGCGAGCGCCGAGAAGATCTACTCACGCGATGCAAACATGTGGCATATCTCTCACGAAGGTGGCGACCTCGAAGACCCATGGAAGGCTCCTCCAGAGGATGTGTGGATGCTCACCTGCGATCCAGCCCGCGCTCCAGATGCTGGCGCTGAAGTCACACTGTCATTTCGCGCAGGGTTCCCGACAGCGATCGATGGGGTACCGATGGATTCAGTCACCATTCTCGAAACCCTAAATCGGATCGGCGGAGTCCATGGCGTGGGCCGCGTTGATCTTGTCGAAAACCGACTCGTTGGAATGAAGAGCCGCGGCGCCTACGAAACACCTGGCGGCACCATTCTTCTCGAGGCACTTAACGGGCTTGAGCAATTGTGCTACGACCGCGAGACCTTGCAATGGCGCCAGCAGGTTGCACTGCAGTTTGCGCGCATCGTCTACGAAGGAACATGGTTCACTCCACTGCGCGAAACGCTCTGGGAAGGAATCAAGAAGGCTGCGTCAGTGCTCGACGGCGACGTGCGCGTTCGCCTGTACAAGGGAACAGCGACGGTGGCAGGGCGACGAAGCCCCAATTCGCTGTACAACCAAGAGTTCGCCACCTTCGGAGTCGACGAGGTCTACGACCAGACGCACGCTGAAGGCTTCATTAGGCTCTTCTCGCTTCCGACGCGCATCCGTGCGCTTCGCGATGCGAGCGGCAAGGCGCCCGCTTCGACACGCGGCTGTGCAAAACCATCGGCGGCTCCCGCCCCACAGGTCGCGCGATGAGCGTGACCTGGGCCGGACGGTTCACCGAAGAAGCAGACCCGCTCTTTCGTGAGTTCAACGACTCGCTGTCGTTCGATCGCACCCTCTTTCGACAGGACATCGAAGGAAGCGTCGCGTGGGCTCGAGCGCTTGGGCGCGCCGATGTGCTCACCGCCTCAGAGACTTCGCAGCTCGTCACTGCGCTCGATGAGGTGCTTCGCGCAGGCGAGTCTGATGAGACGCTGCTCGCGAACGCCACAGACGAGGACGTGCATTCTTGGGTCGAGCGCGAACTCGTGGCGCGAGTCGGATCGCTCGGGAAGAAGTTGCACACTGGTCGAAGCCGCAACGATCAGGTTGCGACCGACCTGAGGCTCTGGACGCGAAGCCAATTGGCTGCTCGTCAAGCCGAACTCGACGACGTCATTCGAAGCCTCCTGTCGCTCGCGGACCGTGAGTGCGCGACTGTTTTTCCTGGATACACACATCTGCAGCGTGCGCAGCCAATTCTTTTCGCTCACTGGTGCATGGCGTACGTCCAAATGCTCTCGAGGGACCGATCCCGCTTCGCTGATGCGGCACGCCGCGCCAATCAATGCCCGCTCGGTTCTGGCGCCCTCGCAGGAACCGCGTACGCGATCGACCGGGTTGCGCTTGCACGCGACCTCGGCTTTGCTGCGCCGACTGCGAACTCGCTCGACGCAGTCAGTGACCGAGACTTCGTCGTTGAATCACTCGCGGCGAGCGCGCTCGCGTCGGTCCACCTGTCGCGACTCGCCGAAGACCTCATTTTCTATTCGACCGGCGAAGCAGGACTCATTGAACTCTCCGACTCGGTCACGAGCGGATCGAGCTTGATGCCGCAGAAAAAGAACCCAGACGCGCTTGAGCTCATTCGTGGCAAGTCTGGCCGTCAAATCGCAAACCTCGTCGGCATCCTGACGGTGCTGAAGGGATTACCACTCGCTTACAACAAGGACTTGCAGGAAGACAAGGAACCACTCTTCGACGCGATGAAACATCTCTCGTTGAGTTTGCGGATGATTCCGGCAGTTCTCGACGGACTCATCGTCCACCGAGAACGAGCGCGCGCAGCTGCAGGTGGCGGATATTCAAACGCAACCGAGCTCGCCGACTACCTCGTCGGACAGGGGATCCCATTTCGTGAAGCGCACCACTCAGCGGGGCGCCTTGTTCGAGCTGCGATTCTCGAGTCGAAGCCGCTTGAAGAGTTGACAGTCGGTCAGATGCAAGCCGTTGAGCCGCGAATCGGCGCCGATGTGTTTGTTGCCCTGACCGTCGACAGCGCGGTCGCCAAGCGCAATGTGCTCGGCGGGACTGCCCGTGGACAGGTCGTCGCATCGGTTGAGTCGGCGCGCGAGCAAGTCGCCCCCAAGCACTCATCACGTGACCAGAACACCGAGGAGGCAAGCCAGGGCGAACTTGCGTTCACGATTCGCGAAGCACACATCAACGACCTCGACGCGATCTGCGCGATCGTCGAACATTGGGCAAGGCAGGGTGAGCATCTCCCCCGCTCTCGCGACGAGATTCTTGAGTCACTGTCCGAGTTCGCGGTCGCCGTGCGTGGCGATCGTGTGGTCGGGTGCGGCTCACTATGGATCTATACGCCGCAGGTTGCAGAGATTCGATCGCTTGGCGTCGCGCCAGGGCAGAAGGGTGGCGGGCTAGGAACATCACTCACCAGGTACTTCGTCGATTGGGCTGGCGATCTTGGCATCCCAAAGGTCTTCGTGCTCACTCGCGTGCCAGAATTTTTCGGGCGGTGTGGATTCAAGAGCGTGAGCGTGAGCACGCTGCCAGAAAAGGTCCTCAAGGACTGCGCCAACTGTCCGCGAAACAACGCGTGCGATGAAGTCGCGATGACCATTGACACCGGTGCGCTTCCCGTTGGTGCGCCGTGACAAGCGCACCCGATTGGCCACGCGGATTTACGAGCGGTGGAATCTCCGCTGGTATCAAGAAGCACGATGTGCCCGACCTCGCGCTCATTGTTGGAGATGCAACGCTCACCGCTGCAGCGATGTTCACAACAAATCTCGTCTGTGCCGCCCCAGTCCAACTCTCGAAGGCGAACCTTGCTGCGTCGAGCGGACGGGTCAATGCGCTCGTCATCAACTCAGGCTGCGCCAATGCTGCCACTGGCACTGAGGGATCTGCGCGCGCACTGCGTGTGACGCGTGCTCTCGCGGCGCATCTCAACGTCGACCCGATTGCCATTCTGACGAACTCGACGGGGGTCATCGGCGTGCAACTTCCGGCCGACCGCATCGAGCACACCGTTCCACCACTCGTGGCATCCCTTCGCCCAGGCTCATGCGAGTCGTTCGCGCGCGCGATCATGACGACCGACACCCGTCCCAAGTGGGCGTCACGCACAATTCGATGGACCGATGGTTCGGTCGAGCACAGTTGCACCGTCACCGGCGTTGCCAAGGGAGCTGGCATGATTCACCCCAACATGGCGACGATGATCGCGGTGATTGCGACCGATGCGCCTTGCACGCCGCTCGAACTTGATCGCCACTTGCGGTGCGCGGTTGAAGGGTCATTTCATCGAATCTCAGTGGATGGCGACACAAGCACGAACGACAGCATTTTTGCGCTCGCTTCTGGGGTTGCTGCCGCCCCGCCTGCGACGCAACTTGCACAGGCGTTCAACGATGTCGCGCGTGAGCTTGCATTAATGGTTGTGCGAGACGGCGAAGGCTTCGAGCGTGGCATCGAAGTGCGCGTGCACGAGGCTCGAACCCAAGAGGATGCGCTCAAGGTCGCACGCACCATCGCGATGAGCCTGTTGGTGCGCACCGCGATCACCGGAGGCGATCCCAACTGGGGTCGCATTCTCGCCGCGGCGGGACGCGCAGGAGTGACCTTTGATCCCAACGCGCTTCGCGTCTGCGCTGGCGGAATCGAGCTCTTCGCTCGCGGGTCCCCCCTCGCAACCGATCTCGCGGCGGTGCGCCGCGCATTCACATCAGACACGGTCGTGATCGATGTGTACCTCGCGACCGCAGATGCGTCCGATCACTTTTATTCGTGCGGCCTCACCAAGCGGTACGTCGAAATCAACGCCGACTACACAACCTAGTTGACTACTAGGTACCTAGGTGAGTGGCGGCGAGCTGCGCTTGTGCCTGCCCAAAGAGGTTCCGCCACGGCGCGTCGAGCGATGGACCGATGACACGCAGCATCCGACGAAGCTCCGTTGGAGCGATGCTCGAGATCACCTTGTTCTGGTGCGCAAGCGCTCCGGCGATCGCTGCGCAGTACCGTAGGAAAGCCTCAAGAGCGACGGAAGGCTCGGTGCGCAAGTCGACCCGCTCGAACTCCCGCTTCGCTGAATCTTTCATCGAGATCCACGCGTCGATCGACTGCGCGGTCGTAGGAAACTGAGCGAGTACTCCCGAACTCCACGCAGCACCATCGTTCGCTGCGCACCGCGCTGCAACGAGGTCAACAGGCAGCGCCTGCGACCCGAGGATCGCCGAGAAGAGTTGCATCGCAACCGGCTTCGTCACCCCCCCGCGCGCGAAACCCATCGAATGATCAGCGTCCACCAAGCGCCTCCATCATCGCGCGCACCTCAGCGTCCAGTTCGCTTCCGATGGCGCCGTCTTGCCGAAGAACGACCGCAAGGGCGTTTCGAAGCGACTCCGCGACTGCGAACGCCCTCTGCCCTGCTTGACCACTGGTCAATCCGAATCGCTCGCCGAGCGGCGCATACGCGACACCTTCGATGTGATGTGCCCAGAAAATCTCCCACTCGACCATTCGACCACGCTTCTCGAGGTCAGCCTTTGTTTCACTCATCGCCAGTTCAAGCGCTGCTAACGCCCACGTGCGCTCGAAGAGTTGTTCAGCTTCCTGCGTCGTCTGACTCGGCTCGTTCGACTCGTCGTGGCCCGCAACACGATCCTTCGCGAACGACCGTCGTCGCTCGTGCGAATAGAGATGCAGTCCATTTCGAAGCCAACGCCGTAAGCGCGTCCCACTTTCAATCCATGACTTGAGATAGTTCTGATCCTTCAACCGGCTCGCGAAAAAGTCATGGACAAACTCGCCAGGGTCGCAGCGAACGCTCGCGGCCAGTCCGATTGCCCCACAATACGCAGTGAGCGGCTTGAGATAAGCCCCCATGATGTATCCGTTGACCGAGAGTCTCCCTGCGTCACCTTCACTGAGTTGCTGGGCGATCCAAACGGTCCTCGTCTCTGGAAAGAACTTGGATGGAGTCGGTGGGTCTGCAGAAGGATGCATAAAAATATCTATCTGGTCCCGAGAAATGATGGGAGATGATCCGGATCGACCCCCGTGAGGGAAGTTACAAGATTTCACCCAATGGACTATTCAGAATTGTCTATCTGTTATGTCGAGTCCTTCCAGGGTTTCGCAGGTTGGCGCATGGATCGCGGCGTGTGAGTGCTGGCGTGTGAGTGAAAGAGAGTGACAAGAGGCCGTTTCGCATACGCAGCAGATTCGGGGATTCCGACGGGGACAATTCGGAGCCGGCGCTTTCTGGGGTTGCGCTGGCTGGCAAGGCGCTTGGATTCTCGCTCCTAGTCGAGAGTCTTGGCGCCTTGCCTCGTTCTTGTCTCGCTCATACCTCGTTTCTGCTCCAGCAATGGCGCGAATCGATTGGCGTGAATCAACCCTCTACACTCCCCTCCCCGATGCCATTCCTCTCAGCAGAAATTGACTCTCTGCGGCAAAACGCAGATGGAGCACTTCAATCGACGACCTCTGGCACAGATCTCGAGGCGTGGCGAGTCAGGTACCTCGGCGCCAATGGAGAGCTCAAGTCAATCATGGCGCGACTCAAGGATGCGCCTCGCGAAGAGAAACCGCACCTTGGGAAGTGCCTGAACGAGCTCAAGGGGCACCTTGAAGAAGCGTTCGAGTCGCGCAAGCGATCAACGAGCGCGACCGCGCAAGTGCCGACCGTTGATCTCACTGAACCTGGTATTTCACTCGGCGAGGGACGCCGCCACATTCTCTCGCGAACGATTGATGAGATCGTGGATGTCTTTGCGCGAATGGGCTTTTCGGTTGCTGATGGCCCAGAAATCGAAGACGAGTGGCACAACTTCACAGCGCTCAACATTCCAGAAGGCCACCCCGCTCGCGATTCGAGCGATAACTTCTACATGGGCGAAACCGGAGGCGTCAAGCGCCTCCTGCGAACGCAGACCTCGACGGTGCAGATTCGCGCAATGGAATCACAACCACCTCCACTCAAGGTGGTCGCAGTCGGCCGGGTCTACCGACCAGACACGCATGACGCGACGCACTTCTCAATGTTTCATCAAATCGAAGGCCTGTGCATCGACCGCGCGCTCTCATTGGTCGATCTCAAGACCGCGCTCCTTCAATTCGCCCGCTCATACTTTGGACCAGAAGCCGAAGTGCGCATGAGACCGAGCTTCTTTCCCTTCACAGAACCATCAGCCGAAGTCGATATGAAGATGCACATCCGCGGAGAGTTGCAGTGGGTCGAAATCGGAGGCTGTGGAATGGTCGATCCAGCGGTGCTCTCGGCAGTGGGAATCGACCCAGAAGTTTGGAGCGGCTACGCGTTCGGACTCGGGATCGAGCGTATCGCGATGCGCCGATACAGCATCAGCGACATTCGATGGCTGTTTGAAAACGACGCGCGATTTCTTCGCCAGTTCTAGCTGGCATGAAGAAACCGCGCGTCGTATGTGACTCCTTACTCAGCGGACGATTCGGTGCCCGCAGTCGCTGCACCCTTCCCTGACTCTTTTCGAATCTTGGCGGCGAACGCCGAGCGACGATCTGCTGTTGTGCGACGGCCTGAAGTTCCGCCGGAGACCTGCGATCCCCCCTCGCGGCCAACCAACTGCAACACCACGAGGTTCGAGGCATCACCGATGCGCCGTCGATCCAACTTGACGATGCGCGTGTAGCCACCGGGACGGTCAGCAAAGAGAGGTGCAACGCGCGTCATCAGGTGGTGAACCAACTTCGGCGCCTTGCGCAACTCTCCGAAGCGATTGAACTCAATCTCGCTCGCTGCAGGCAGCGTCCAATATGCACTCTGCTTGCGCTCCTCCTTCACCTTTGGATCAGCAACCCACGCAAAGACCGCACGGTCGGTCAGTCGGCTCTGAAGGAGCCGGCGTGATGCCAGAGTGCGGTGACGTGCGATCGTGATCAGGCGCTCGACGTAGGGCCTGACGGCCTTTGCCTTCGTAAGCGTCGTGACGATTTCGCCATGCTCAAAGAGTCCGGCAGCAAGATTGCGCAGCATCGCACGGCGATGATCGCTTTCCAGACAGAGTTGTTTACCTGCGATGCGATGTCTCATGTCTCAATACTCCTTTGGTCCAATGACCGTTCCAATGTTCATCTCAACGGGAGCCGCGCAACTCGCTCAGCCCCGTGACGATGAACTCTCTGAATAACCCTCGGGCATTTGCATGCCGAGTGACAAACCGATCTCTTGAAGACGCTCATTGATTTCCTTGAGCGATGTCTTTCCGAACGAACGAAGTTCCATCAGGTCGGCTTCGGTCTTCAGAACCAACTCACCAACGGTCGCAACGCCAGCGGTCTGCAGACAGTTCGTGGCGCGGACCCCCAGATTGAGGTCGAGCAGCGTCATGGCGAACTTCTTTTCCAAACTCGAGTCAACTTCTTGGTCTGATGTGAGCCCAGCTTCAACCAAATCCTGTCCCGCCGAATCGAACTGCACGAATGGATTGACGTGCTTGCGCAAGATCTTCCCAGCCTCGACAAGCGCCATTTCTGGCGTGACGGTGCCATTGGTCCACACATCAAGCACCAATCGGTCATAGTTGGTGCGCTGGCCAACGCGCGTGTCTTCCACGCGATACCGCACACGCTGCACGGGCGTGAAGATCGCATCGACCGGAATATCACCGATGACCTGATCCTCTTCGGTTCCGTACTGCTCACTCGCTGGCTGATAGCCACGCCCGCGTTTCACAGTCAGATCTGCTTCGAAGCGAACCTTTTCAGTCACGCGGCAAATCAAGTGGTCCTGATTGAGAATGCGCACCGATGCATCGCTCTCAATCGATGCGCCCGTCACATCACATGGGCCTTCCACGCGAATGCGAACAGTCTTCGGCTCATCTCCGTCCATTTCAACAACGAGCCCCTTGATGTTGAGCACGATGTCTGAGACATCCTGCACAACTCCGTGAATCGACGTGAACTCGTGCGTGACTCCTGCGATCTGCAATTTCGTCACCGCAGCGCCTTCGATGCTCGAAAGCAGAATGCGGCGCAGGCTGTTGCCGATCGTCGTGCCGAAACCACGCTCGAATGGCTCAGCCGAGAAACGACCGAACGTGTTGCTCAGGCTGCTCTTGTCGGCGATCACGCGCCCCGGTAACTCAAGACCTCTCCAGCGAATATGCATGACTCAAATCTCCAATCCAGCAGGTGTCCAGTCCGAACCGAACGAGCCAGGCCTCGCTCGGAGTACGCATGCCCTGCTGGGCGGTGTGCGGACTCCTTCTATGAGGCCAAGCGAAACGATGAATCTTGATACTAGACGCGACGCTTTTTGGGCGAACGACATCCATTGAATGGCAGCGGGGTCTGATCCTCGATCGACAAGACCTTGAGACCATTTGCCTGGAGTGCCGTCACAGCAGACTCGCGCCCAGGACCCGCTCCTCGAACCCGAACCTCAACTTCCCGCATGCCCACGCGGCGCGCCTTGCCTGCGGCTCGCTCACTTGCGCGACTCGCGGCAAACGGGGTGCTCTTACGCGCACCCTTGAAGCCGACACTGCCCGCCGAGTCCCAACAAATGGTCTCGCCGTTGGTGTCCGTGATGGTGACAATCGTGTTATTGAATGTGGCAGCCACATTCACGATGCCCTTGATGATGTTCTTTCGAATCTTTGGTTTCTTCGACATGGTGTAGTTCTCGTGCAGCGAGCGGATTAACCGTTCACGCCCTTCTTACCGGCGACGGTCTTCTTCTTGCCCTTGCGTGTGCGGGCATTGGTGCGTGTGCGTTGCCCACGGCAAGGCAGCGAACGGCGATGACGCTCTCCGCGGTAAGCGTGGATGTCCTTGAGGCGCTGAATGTCCTGCGTCACTTGTCGGCGCAGCGCACCTTCGACGATGTAACTGTCGTCGATCTCCTTCGAGATCGCGGCGAGTTCTTGGTCGCCAAGGGTGTGCGTACGGCGATCAGGATCGATCCCAGTCTTGCCCAGGATCGCGGCGGCACCCTTTGGGCCGATGCCGTGAATGTACTGAAGCGAGTAGAGGATCTTCTTCTTGTCTGGGATGTCGATACCGGCGATACGTGGCATAGTGAGCTCCGAGTGTGGTTCAGCCCTGGCGCTGCTTCAGCCGAGGGTTCTTCTTGTTGATGACAAAGCGCTTGCCCTTTCGGACAACAATCTGGCAATCGAGTGTGCGGCGCTTGATACTGCTTCGAACTTTCATGATGAACTCCGTGTTCTTGAATCTCTTGAATCGTGGTAGAAACTGTGTTGCTTATCTTCTGAAGGTGATCCGACCCTTGGTCATGTCGTATGGACTCATCTCGATCGTGACTTGGTCGCCAGGGAGAATTCTGATGAAGAACTTTCGCATCTTGCCGCTGACATAGGCCAAAATCTCTTGGCCGTTCTGAAGTTTGACTCGAAACATCGCATCGGGCAGTGCTTCGGTGACTTCGGCTTCAAGCGTGATCTTCTCTTCTTTGGCCATGAACTCCTTCAACCGTGATTCGTATCGTGACCTTCGGGTGACGAGATTGAGGCGCGCGCCTCGTCGAGCATCTCGCACCCGGTCCGTGTGACAACCACCGTGCGCTCAACTGAGCAGCCGGCAGCGCCAGACGCTGTCCGCATCGTCCATCCATCATCGCCTTCGACGAACTGCACGCCGATTGCGAAACCGTCGGCGTCCACGCAACGGATTCCATCGGGATGCTGCACGACCGTCGGTTCAACCGACAACACCATGTCTGGCAGCAATGTGAAATCGCCGCGGGTTTCAAACTCACGGTCGATCGCGCATGGCGCGATTGGAGCCTCATGAAGCGCGCGGCCAACGCCGTGCCCTGCGTAGCCCGTGACAAGACCCAAACTCCGCGAGGCGGCAACATCCTGCATCGCGCGTGCAACCGTCGACCACCGCACACCAGGAGCGATCGTCGCGACGGCAGCGTCGAGCATTTCGTGGCATCCAGTCACAATCGCATGTCGCTCGCACGTTCCCGTTCCGACCACAACACAATCTGCAATATCGGCACACCAGCCACGCAAACGCACGGCCACATCCACAGTCACGAGATCGCCGTCGCGAAGCGGGACATCTGTTGGCACAGCATGGATCAACCGATCGTTCACGGCGATGCAACACGCTGCCGGAAACGTGCGCGCGCCAGCATCGAGCTCGTCAAACGATGGGCTCTGGATCACGCTTTCAGCGCGCTCCGAGGCGATGACACCTGCGACCACGGCGGCGAGTGACGATGGCAATGCGCCTGCGACCGCGCACCGCAATGCCGCGTCAACAGCCGCACGTGCGATCAGAGCACTCGCGCGAATCGCTTCGATCTCTTCAGGCAATCGCAGTTCAACTTGGCGTCCACCACCAGTTGAGGGACGACGAGAGGGGTTTGCGAGTCGAACCGTCGCAACAACTCCACCCCGACGCGCATCGGCGTCAGTGAGAAGGTCGTTCGGAGTCGTTCGAAAAGTCACCACGTGTTTAGCCTCGTGCCGATCGGATGCGTGGACCAGACTCGCTCGTTCCTGTCGAAAGGAATCCGGAGTAGTTCCGCATCAAGAGATTCGCCTCAATGCGCTGCACGATGTCCAGGGCAACGCTGACGACGATCAAGAGTCCAGTACCACCGAGAAACTGTGCGACGAAGAATGGGATCCCGAGCTGCTGACTGACGATCGTTGGAATGATCGCGATCAGCGCCAACGCGCCAGCTCCCACATAAGTGATTCTCGAGATGACCGTCTCGAGATACTCCGCCGTGCGCGGCCCAGGGCGCAGTCCCGGGATGAAAGAACCATGCTCTCGAAGTTGCTTGGCCATGTCAGATGGTGAGAGCTGCACCGTCGTCCAGAAGTACGAGAAGAAGTAGATCAGCACGATCTCGACGAGCACATATGGGTAAGCACCGATCTGCAGATTCTGCGCCACAAAACTCGTAATGCTTGACCATGTCGAAGACGCATCAGCCGCCGCAGCGCGCGATGCGATCCATGCGCATCCAGAGGCCGGGAACATCATGAGCGTGCTTGCGAAAATGATCGGCATGACACCAGCGTGGTTGATGCGCAGCGGCAAGTAGTGCTTCTGGCCTCCGTAGACCTTGCGGCCGCGGGTGTGCTTGGCTTGTTGAATCGGAATGCGACGCTGCGCGACCGTGATGATGATTGCGCCACCGACCACGAAGAGGAATCCGGCAAGCAGCACAATCAATCCAACCACGCCGATCTTTGAATCGCCACCTTGCACGCTCGCGTCAAAGTTCTCGAAAATCCACGAGGCCGCGCTCGGCATCCGTGACAAGATGCCCGCGGTCAAAATGATCGACACACCGTTGCCGATCCCGTACTTGTCCACTTGCTCGCCGAGCCACATCAAGAAGAGACTTCCTGCGGTGAGCCCGAAGATTCCAGAGATATAGAAGATCACGAGACCGCCGCCGATTTGGAACTGCGGCTGCACCAAGTTCTGCGTGCGAAGGAACCCGAGCCACATCAAACCCTGCAGGAGGCAGAGCCCAACGGTCGCGTACCTCGTCCACTCCATGATCTTGGTCTGTCCCGACATCCCCTCTTTCTTCAGGTCTTGCAGCGCTGGAACAACGGCCTGCAACAACTGGAAGATGATGCTCGCCGTGATGTACGGCATGATGCCGAGTCCGAAGATGGTGGACTGCTGCAGCGATCCGCCAGAGAAGATCGATGCATACTCGAGCAAACGACCGAACCCAGTTTGATCCGTGGACGCACGCTCTGCTGCCCGCGCCAGTTCGGTTTGATCGACTCCAAGCAGTGGAATCCAAAAACCGATTCGATAAATGACCAGCACGCCGAGTGTGAAGAACACCTTGTTGCGTAGGTCGCGAATCCGAAAGATGTTTGCAAACGCTTGCAGCATTGGATCGTTCGTGCGGTTCAGTTCTTATCGTTCGATGGCGCGTCGTTCGATGGCTTCGAATCGGACTTTGCGTCCGCCTTCGCCTTTGGAGCGCGCTTCGCGGCATTTGCCTTCTTCGTCGCTTCGGCTTCGGCCTCCGCAATCGCCTCTTCGGCAGCTTTTGCCGCCTTCGGAGTGAGAATGATGCTGCCGCCTGCGGCTTCAATCTTCGCCTTTGCCTGAGCTGAGAAGCGATCAGCGGTCACGCTCAGCTTCACTGCAATCTCGCCCGTGGCCAGCACCTTCAGCGGCAGTTTGCTGTCACGGATGAGTCCCACGCGAACAAGTGAGTCGACATCAACATGCGTACCCGCTGCAAAGTGCTTGGCAAGATCGGACACATTGACGATGTGGTAATCCACGCGAAAGTCTGCGTTCGAGAATCCACGCTTTGGAAAGCGCCTCAAGAGTGGCGTCGAGCCTCCTTGATAGCCGGGCCGGCTTGTCCACCCTGCGCGACTCTTCGCACCATTGTGGCCGCGACCGCTCGTGCCGCCCTTGCCACTGCCTTCGCCGCGTCCAACGCGCATACGCAACTTGTGCTTTCCGACTTTGGCTGTGACATCGTGAATCATCATGGCTAGTTACTCCTGATCAAGAAACTGAAATCAAACTGAAACTCTGTGGTCAGAACTCTCAACTCGAAACGGGCTGGCTCGCGCCATCAGCGGATCCAGCGGGCGAATCGCCAGCTGGCGCAGCACCCGGTGCTGTCGCAGGCGCGGATGGTGTGAATGGACGGGCTCCTTCATCAGATCGTGAGCGACCGCCGCCACTGAATCCACGGCCCCCACCAGAGCGGCCACCACCGCCACCACGCCGGCGTTCATCGCCGACGGTGTTGACTGGTGCTGCCGCTCGCTCGCCCGAGCGCTGCGATGGCATTGCCGCGATTCCGCGTGCGATCGAGTCTTCGACTGTGGTGGTTCCGAGGGTGACTCCGCGCAATTGTTCAACGCGCTCGCGTGTGCGAAGCGACTCGAGCGCAGCGAATGTCGCCTTGACGAGGTTCTTGGCATTGGTCGATCCAAATGCCTTGGTCAGACAATCCTGCACACCAAGCATGTCAAGCACTGCGCGCACCGAAGCACCTGCGATGACGCCAGTTCCTGGACTCGCCGGAACCAAACGCACCGATGAGGCGCCGAAGCGACCTTCAACCGAATGCGGAAGTGTGCGACCCTGCAGCGGATACGCGCGCAACTTGCGCTTGCCTTCGCGCGTTGCCTTCTCAACACTCGTGGGAACCTGATTGCTCTTGGCGTAGCCGACTGCAACCTTGCCATGTCGATCACCCACAACAACGAGTGCGCCGAAACTGAATCGGCGGCCACCTGCCACCGTCGACGAGGTGCGAAACACCTTGACTGTTGTTGCATCGACGCCGCTGTCATCACCAAAGTTATCGTTCATATTTGTAGCCTCAAGCATTCACTCGCTGGCGCGAGTAGGTCCTGTCAAAAGTGGTTCAGAATTTCAATCCTGCTTCGCGCGCTGCATCTGCGAGCGCCTTGATTCGTCCGTGATATCGATAGCCGCCCCGGTCGAAGACGACTTGGCCGACTCCTGCCTTGATTGCGCGCTCTGCGACGGCGCGTCCGACAACAGATGCCGCATCGGCATTCCCGCCAACTTTGCCGCTCAGATCGACGTCGAGCGAAGAGGCCGCAGCGAGCGTGCGACCTGCGAGATCGTCAATGATCTGAACATAGATGTGGCGTGGCGAACGAAAGACCGCCAACCGAGGGCGCGATGGAGTCCCGCGAAGCGTCTTTCGCAACCCGTTTCGTCGGCGTGTGCGACGAGTTCGTTTCTGAGTGCAAATATCCATGGTGAAAATTCCTTTCGCGCGCCTTAGGCGCCGAACGCCTTGCCCTTCTTGCGCTGAATGACTTCCGTTGCGTACTTGATGCCCTTGCCGTTATAGGGTTCGGGCTTGCGCTGGCTTCGGATCAGGCTTGCGAAGGCACCGACCTTCTGCGAATCGACTCCAGTCAGCGTGATAAGCGTGTTGTTCTCAATCGTGCACACGACTCCCTCGGGCACGAGCAAATCGATTGGATTGCAGAACCCAACGGTGAGGATCAACTTCTTGCCCTGCAGCTTTGCTGTCCAACCAACCCCGATGACTTCGAGCTTCATCGAGTATCCCTCGACGACGCCCTTCACCATCTTGTTCAAGACAGCGCGCGTCGTCCCCCAATATGCTCGGCGATTCCCTTCGTCGATGCGCTTCATGTCATCGAGGGTGCACGAAATCGACTTCGAGTCCGCGAGGAACGCCACGACGATCTCTGGTCGGTAGGTAAACGTGTTCTTGCCCTTGGGACCTTGCAGGTCAACTGTGCGCGTGGCGGCGTTGACAGCAACCTTCACGGTTGCTGGCACGGCGATGAGTTGTTTTCCGATTCGGCTCATGTGATTCTTCCTTCTCGTATCGTTCAAGAGACGGCGCAAACGACTTCACCGCCAACACGCATCTCGCGTGCCTTGCGGTCACTCATGACACCCTGACTCGTTGAGACCACTGTGATCCCGAGTCCTTCAAGTAGCCGCGGCAACTTCTCGGCGCCGCAGTAAACGCGACATCCCGAGTGCGACACACGATCGATACGGTTGATCAGCGTTTCGCCGCGTGGCCCATACTTCAACTGCACGCGCAGGAGTCCCTGACGGCCATCGGGAATGACTTCGAACCCTGTGATAAAGCCTTCGTCTCGCAACACCTCGAGCACGCCACGATTCAGGCGGTTGTTGAGGCAGGTGACGCTCTTGCGGCGGATCGACACCGCATTGCGGATGCGGGTCAACATATCGGCAGTGAGATCTTGGAGTGACATGTTTGTTCCTTCAGATTGGAGTTACCACGATGCCTTGCGCATGCCTGGGATCATTCCCAGCAATGCCAACTCGCGCAACATGTGTCGGCTGATCCGGAACTTCCGGAAGTACGCCCGAGCGTGGCCAGTGATCTCGCAACGATTGCGCTTGCGCGTCGAGAACTTCGGCGTGGTCTTCATCTTTGCGAATACGCGTTTGCTTGCCATAGTGCTTCCTGTTGTTCCTTCTGTGCGTCTCGGTGCTCTTCTTAAACGGCGACCGCTGTTTTCTTGGTTGATTCTTCGGGCTTGACGAATGGCATCCCCAGTTCGGCGAGCACAAGTCGGCTCTTCTTGGCATCGCTTCCAGAGAAAACGATGTTGATGTTCATGCCGTGGGAGTGATTCACTGCAGCCATGTTGATTTCGGGCCACACAGCCTGTTCTGAGAGGCCCACGCTGAAGTTCCCCTGACGATCGAAGGTCTTGTCGGAAACACCTCGAAAGTCCTTGATGCGGGGCATGGCGAGGTTGATGAGACGATCGAGAAAGTTCCACATCCGTTCTCGCCGCAGCGTGACCATGAATGCGCTGGGAGCACCCTCGCGAACCTTGAAATTCGAGACGGCCTTCTTCGCAAGAATCATGATCGGCTTCTGCCCAGAAATCGTTGCGAGCGTCGAGATAACTGCGTCGCGATACTCAGGCTTCAACTTCTGATTTTCGAGATGGCGGCCAACACCCACATTAATCACGACCTTTTCAATCGTCGGAAGCTGATGCGCGTTCTTCAAACCGAACTCGGCTTGCACGCGCGCGCCGACCTCTTCTCGAAAGACCCGGCGCAACCGCGGTTCGGGAAGCGATGTTGGGATTGTTTTCTTTGGCGTACTTGACATGGAAACTCCTTTAGGCCTTCTTTGCTGGGCCGCGCAACACGTGCAGTTCACTGCCATTGCGGACAGCAACGCGCACCTTTGATCCGTCTGGCTTCGACACGAAACGCACGCGACTTGGCTTGCCATCGACGAGCGGGCTGACATTCGAGATGTGAATCGAATGTTCCTTCTCGATGACCGAGCCCTTGGGCTGCTGCTGAGTCGCCTTCATGTTGCGCTTTCGCACATTCACACCCTTGACGATCACCCGATGCGCCTTGAGGTCGACCGAGAGAATCTCGCCCGACTTGCCGCGGTTGTTTCCAGCGGTCACAACGACGACATCACCTTTTTTGACATGGAGCGGCATGGGATTAGACGACCTCTGGTGCAAGGGACACGATCTTCATGTAATTCTTCTCCCGAAGTTCGCGCGCGACTGCACCGAAGATGCGCGTGCCCTTGGGATTACCATCTTCATCGATCAGAACGCATGCGTTTGAATCGAATCGGACATACGAACCGTCATCGCGGCGAACTGGATACTTCACGCGCACAATCACTGCGAGTGCCTTGTCGCCAGACTTCACATCGCCATTTGGAATCGCGGCCTTGATCGCAACGCGAACGCGGTCGCCGACGGACATCGACAGACGGGTGAAGCGGCCGCGCGCGGTACTCGCGCCCAAGACTCCGATCACCATTGCTTCGCGGGCGCCGCTGTTGTCGGCGACTTCCATTCTGCTTTCTTTTTGAATCATGTTGGATGTTCTCCGTAAATTCGTGTGGATTCGACTGCTGCTGGCTCAGTCCTTCGACTTGAGAGTCTCGCCGTAAACGACTTCAGCTTTGATCGGTGCGCGCTCAACGATGCGTACGAGCGCCCAGCGCTTGGTGCGAGAGACGGGACGGCACTCTGCGATTTCGACGCGGTCGCCCATCTTTGAGTCATTGGTTTCATCATGCACATGAAGCACTGTTCGCTGACGGACATACTTGCCGTAGCGAGGATGACGTGCCGAATACGAAATGACGACGCGGCGCGTGCGATCTTGGCCGTCACGATCAACCATGCCGACCAAGCGCGGACTCTTGTCTGGAATGACAACTGGAGACTTACGACTCATGACTTCACCTTCTTTGAAGAGGACTTCGGTGCGGCTTTGGGCGCTGACTTGCGCTCAGCCCGCGTCGCTGCTTTTCGTGTCACTGGATTCTTCGCAACCCGACGCGATGAGGCCTCGGTCAGAAGTCGCGCGAGATCAGTGCGCAACTTGCCAAACTGCGACGAGTCTTTGACCTTTTCAGTCACGACTTGCGAGCGCAGATTGAAGATGGCTCGGCGAACGCGACCGCTCTCGAGACCGAGCTCTTCGTCGTTCAGTTTCTTGATTTCTTTCATGTCCATGATTCGGTTCCTTGTCGTTGCGTAGTTCTTGTGCGTTCTCGATCAGACTGCCAGCCGTCGGGCGACCATGCGGCACCGCACGGGCATCTTGTAGGCAACACGTGCGAGCGCCTGCTTTGCGAGATCTTCTGAAACCCCTTCGACTTCGAAGAGGACGGTGCCTGGCTTCACGCGTGCGGCCCAGTACTCAACTTCAGCCTTTCCGGTTCCCATTCGGGTTTCGAGTGGCTTCTTCGAGATTGGCTTCTCTGGGAAGACTCGGATGTAAAGCTTGCCTTGTCGACGAAGGAAGTGCTGCGCCGCGATACGACCAGCTTCGATCTGTCGCCCGCTCAACCACACGGTTTCGAGAGACTGCAATCCGTAGTCTCCGAATGCGACATAGTTGCCGCGCGTTGCGCAGCCCTTCATCTTGCCACGCTGTTGCTTGCGGTACTTGACTCGTGATGGAAGTAGCTTCATGACTTATCTCGTGTAGTTCGTGAGTTCTGATCAGCGACGACCACGTGCGCGAGCCTGACCGCCCGCCGCCGTCGATTGATATTCGGGTTGCGACTCTGCAGCGGAGTACATACCGCGGTAGACCCAGACCTTGACACCCAATGCGCCATAGGTCGTGAATGAGTGCGCCAACGCGTAATCAACATGTGCTTGCAGCGTCGAGCGTGGAATCGATCCCAACCTCATGTCGAGTGTGCGGCTCATTTCGGCTCCACCGAGACGGCCCGCGAGAAGGATTCTGATTCCCTTTGCGCCATTCTGCATCGCGCTCTCGCAGCGCATCTTGATGAGGCGGCGGAAGTTCGCGCGCTTCTTGAGTTGTTCTGCCATCGTCTCTGCGATGAGCCGGGCATCAATTTCAGGGTTGCGCACCTCAACCACATTCAGCGCGACCTTTCGGTTCGTGAGCGCCTGCAGTTCATTGATCAGTTGCTCCTTACCGCTCCCCTTGAGTCCCAAGACTTGTCCAGGACGTGCCGTCTTGATGATGACCGTCAACTCTTCGCGCGTGCGCTCGATCAGGACATCGCTCACGGCCGCGAATGGCGGAGTGCGATTCAGTCGCTTGTCGATGAACTTGCGAATCTTGTAGTCCTCAACGAGCAATTCACCAAAGAGCGCCTTCGGGGCGAACCAGCGGCTCTTGTGCGCTTCGGTGATGCCGACTCGAAACCCAAATGGATGTGTCTTTTGACCCATAGTGAAAACCTCAGGATTTGCGCTCAGCGACCGTCACAGAAATGTGACTCGTTCGCTTCTTGATTGGATGAGAGCGCCCACGGTCTTTCGGCTGAAAGCGCTTGATGATTGGACCTTCGTCGACCTTTGTTTCTTTGATGAAGAGCGACCCAATGTCGGCGTCCTTCTCTTCAGCGTTGGCGATCGCACTCTTGAGCACGACCTTCACGAACATCGCGCCACGCCGTGGGCTGAAGTCGAGTCGTGACATCGCGCTCGCGACATCGAGCCCGCGAATCATGTCGATGACCAGACGAACCTTGCGAGGCGCGATGCGGCAGTGTTGGTGGGATGCTGTGTATGTCATAGTGTGGTCCTTGCGGTTCAATCACTCAGGGCTCAACTCGCCGCCTTCTCGCCTCCTGCGATGCCTTCCTTCTTGTTCGTGTGGCCCTTGAAGGATCGTGTCAACGAAAACTCGCCGAGCTTGTGTCCAACCATGTCTTCGGTGACGAAGACATCGATGAATGCGCGGCCATTGTGAACCTGAAAGGTGGTGCCCACGAATTCCGGCACGATCGTGCAGGCGCGGCGCCAAGTCTTGATGGGAAGTCGACGGCCAGCAGTCTGTGCAGCTTCCACCTTGCGGAAGAGCTTCTCGTCGACTGCTGGACCTTTCTTTTGTGATCGTGACATTGTGATGATCTCCTATGTGCTTCGTGCGATCAGACCTTGAGTTGCCCGTACCGACGGCTGAATCGCCGACGAAGAATGCGCTCATCACTCGCCTTGCCGCGCGTGCGAGTGCGTCCACCCTTGGCTGGAGTATTGCTGGCGTTCGATGGAATCTGTCCACCCTTCGAGCGACCTTCACCACCACCGTGGGGATGCTGATGGTGGCTCATCGCCATTCCTCGCGTGCGAGGACGACGGCCAAGCCACCGAGCGCGGCCTGCTTTGCCGAGCTTCACGAGCGCGTGATCGGCGTTCCCGAC